>Ga0310695_10004546_pt1 | contig 25387 bp, 19 predicted proteins | sample RumenRJG_04DNA_FD_203882 | JGI IMG/M metagenome (GOLD analysis project Ga0310695, IMG submission 203882) | Bovine rumen microbial communities from Lethbridge, Alberta, Canada - RJG_04 (v2) (version 2) | ecosystem: Host-associated > Mammals > Digestive system > Stomach > Rumen | place: Canada...
AAATATTATTTCAAGTGGTATTTCTTATAAAAAGTTAAGTCTTATTGAAAAAAGAAAAGGATGGATTGTTGATTTTAAACAATCTTAAATAGCATCAAAGGTTATTATGGAGCGTTTACCTAAAAAATGTTAAATTTTCCGATACCGTTAAGACAGTTATCTGACGTGCATTGAAATCATTAAAGTCACCGGGATTATTACGGTAAACCGCACCTGCGCAAATCCGAAGAAAATTTGTGCAGAAGTTGTCACTGCGACTGCCAATCGGCATTATATACCAGGCAGTACAATCGGTTTAGCCACATGCTTACAGATCTTGGTCATGCATTTTATTCATTTGGAAAATGTACATGCCGAACACAAAAAAACCCGGATTGTTATATTATCCGGGTCATTCATATATATGCTTTTCTAATATCAGATCTTATTACGCACCGAAGTTATCCAACAGGATGTTTTCATCTTCAACGCCTAAATCATGAAGCATATTGATTGTGGATTTAGTCATCATTGGAGGTCCGCACATGTAGAATTCACAGTCTTCCGGAGCCTTATGATTCTTCAGATAGTTCTCATAAAGAACATTGTGAATAAATCCTGTGTAACCTGTCCAGTTATCTTCAGGCAACGCATCAGATAAAGCCAGATGCCATTCAAAGTTCGGATGTTCCTTGGCCAGCTGATCGAATTCATCAGCATAGAACACTTCTTTCAATGAGCGTGCACCATACCAGAAAGAAATCTTTCTCTTGGTGTTCAATCTCTTTAACTGATCGAAGATGTGTGAACGCATTGGAGCCATACCGGCACCGCCGCCGACAAATACCATTTCAGCGTCAGTATCCTTGGCAAAGAATTCACCGAACGGACCGGAAATAGTAACCTTGTCACCAGGCTTCAGACTCCAGATATATGATGACATCTGACCATTAGGGATCTTCTTGGAGATCTTTCTGGTTTCCTTGTCAAACGGAGCTGTTGCAATACGCACATTCAGCATAATCAGACCCTTTTCCTCAGGATAGTTGGCCATTGAGTATGCTCTTAAAATGTGTGTATCAACCTTTGACTCAAGATCAAACATACCGAATTTTTCCCAGTCATCCTTATATTTTTCAGGGATATCATAATCCTTGTAATATACATGATGCGGGTCGGCTTCAATCTGAATATAACCGCCGGCTCTGAACGGAACTGATTCACCATCAGGCACCTTCAGGCGAAGTTCCTTGATGAAGGTTGCAACATTATTATTGGAAATAACTTCGCACTGCCACTTTTTAACACCAAATACAGAAGCAGGAACTTCAATTTCCATGTCACTGCGAACAGTAACCTGACACGCAAGATGCATGCCTTCCTTTACTTCTTTCTTGGTCAAGTGGTTAAGTTCTGTAGGCAGTGCAGCACTTCCTCCTTTCTTAACCTTACAACGACACTGACCACAGGTACCGCCGCCACCGCAAGCTGATGGAACGAATATACCCTGTGATGCAAGAGTTCCTAACAATTTCTCACCAGATGGAACATCAAGCGTTTTACTTGGATCATCGTTAATTGCAATTTTTACGTTTTTGGTTTTTACAAGTAAAAACTTAGCAACTGAAATTACAGCAACAAGAGCCAGAATAATTGCTATAAATGCACCAACACCGAGTAATACAGTATTCATTTATTATTACTCTCCTATAATGAAATACCTGAGAAGGACATGAAAGCAATAGCCATCAAACCTGCAGTTATAAATGTAATTCCCAAGCCTCTTAATCCTGCAGGTACTTCTGAATACTTTAATTTTTCACGAACTGCAGCAATCAAGATTAAGGCTATAGCCCAGCCTGAACCTGATCCGATACCGTAAACAATTGATTCGGTAAAATCGTATTCTCTCTGTACCATGAATGATACACCGGCAAAAATAGCACAGTTTACAGTAATCAACGGCAGGAATATACCGAGAGCCTGATATAAAACAGGGAAATAACGATCGAGAACCATTTCAAGAATCTGCACACATGCGGCGATAACACCGATGTAGGTGATAAAACCGAGGAAGGAAATATCAATTCCGTCAATCAAAGCGTTAGGCTTTAACACATGAGTGTAAATCAAATTGTTTACAGGAACAACTAAGGTCTGTACTGCAATAACAGTAATACCTAAACCGATAGCTGTCTTTACATTCTTTGACAAAGCAATGAATGTACACATACCGATAAAGAAGCAAAGTGCCAGATTTTCGATAAAGATAGATCTAACTAATAAACTAATGTAGTGTTCCATGTTTACTCCTTAACAATCTCAAACTGAGCAGGTTCAACCTGTTTAGCATAACGTTTTGAACTTCTTACAGCCCAGATGAATAAACCAATCAGGAAGAAACCGCTTGGAGGTAAAACCAGTAAACCGTTTGGAACATACCAGCCGCCGTCTTTAGCAAGAGGGAATATGGTTAAACCGAACCATGTACCGGAACCGAAGATTTCACGAACAGTACCTACAGTCAGAAGGATAATTGAATAACCCAGACCGTTGGCAAGACCGTCTACCAGAGAAGGTAACGGAGGGTACTTCATGGCAAACGCCTCGGCACGACCCATAACGATACAGTTGGTAATAATCAGACCTACATATACGGATAATTCCTTATCAAGTCTGTAGGCAAACGCTTTCAGGAACTGATCCACTACAATAACAAGTGAAGCGATCACAGTTAACTCAACAATGAATCTTACACTGCCCGGGATAATATTGCGAATTGAAGATACCGCCAGGTTGGCACAGGAAATAACGATAGTTACCGCCAGTGACATAACAAATGCAGTCTTCATATTGCTTGTTACAGCCAACGCCGAACAAATACCCAGAACCTGTAAAATAACTGGATTCAATGACATTAACGGTGCTTGAAACACTTCCTTCAAATTTATTTTTTCTTCTGCCATTTTTATTCTCCAATTAACTTAGTCAGGAATGGTTTGTAACCGTTTTCACTCAACCAGTAATCAAGGCTGTTGGTTACACCGACACCGGTAAGGGTTGCACCTGAAATACCGTCGACTTCAATCTTGCTGCCTGCAGGAGCCGGTCCCTTAACAACCTTAACAATTTTATCATTAAGATAAACCTGTTTTCCCTTCCACTTTGCAGTCCATACAGGGTTGGAAATTTCACCGCCAAGACCCGGGGTCTCACCGTGTTCATAGAAGTTGATTCCAACGATTTCATTGCCGTCGGCCTTTACAGCCAGCAGACCGTACAGGGTTGACCAAAGACCCTGACCGTAGAACGGAAGAATATAGGAAACGATATTCTTCTGATCATCCCTGGCAATGTACACAGGAACAATCTTTGAACGTGCAGGAATACCGAGTTTATATTTGGTTTTATCAATTGCAACCTTGTATTCCTTCTTCTTTGCAGCGCCTACATAATCAAAATCGTTTGGATCCTTTATGTTTGCATCTGTAACAAAGATTCCGGTTGAAAGGTTCAGAAGTTTGGTTTCGATATGAGCCTTGAAAATTTCTCCGGCATCATCCTTGTCCGGATCATACTTGAGGCCGGAAACCAAAACGATATTACTTTGCTTGTCCAAAGCCTTTGCCTTTTCCTGAATGCCTCTCAAAGAAACGGTAACACCGGCAACAAAGATAGAACAAATCAAGCAAAGCACGAATACTATCAAGAATGTCTTAACTGTAGATTCTTTTTTATTAGCCACGAGTTATTCCCCCTTAACACTTGCAACTTTTGCTGCACGAGCCAAACGTTTCTTAATATTGCGTGACTTAACCATATAATCAATTAAAGGAGCACACATATTACCGAATAAAATTGCCAGCATCATACCTTCCGGGAATGCAGGGTTTACAACTCTGATCAGTACCACCATCGCGCCGATCAGGAAGCCGTAAATGAACTTGCCCTGATTGGTATACGGAGAGGTAACAGGATCTGTTGCCATAAACACCATACCGAAAGCAAAACCGCCAAGTACAAAGTGCCAGTAGAACGGCATGAACAGCATTGGATTTGAACCTTCTGTAGCAATCATATTGAATAATGTTGAAACAATGGTCATACCCAGGAAAATTGAAATCACAATTCTCCATGAAGCAATCTTGGTGAAAAGTAAAATTGCAAGACCGATTAAAATCATGAATGTTGAAACTTCACCGATTGCACCAGGCATAAAGCCGAAGAATGCGTGAACCCAGTCAAGATTACCATCTGTTATGGTCTTGGCAAAGGTACTTGCATTTATTTCACCTGCAGCCCACTGAGCCAGCGGAGTAGCACCTGTAGCACCGTCAAAACCGCTGGTGGTTGCAATCCATACCTTGTTTCCTGAACATTCTGCAGGGTATGCAAAGAACAGGAATGCACGACCTACCAATGCAGGGTTCATAAAGTTCATACCTGTACCGCCGAAGATTTCCTTTCCGAGTACAACACCGAAACTGATACCTAAAGCAGCTTCCCATAAAGGAATTGAAGGAGGCACAATCAATGCGAACAGAATGGAGGTAACAAAGAAACCCTCATTGATCGGATGACCTTTGACAATACAGAAAAGCACTTCCCAAAATCCGCCCACTGCAAACACAACAGCGTATAAAGGAATAAAATATGCCATTCCGACTGCAAGTTCATTGATAATGTCAGGCTGCAGACTGAAGCCCATCATCTGAAGAATTGCAAATCTCCAGTCTTCGCTGAATAATGCGAAAGTGGTGATTAAATGATTTTTGTCCATAAAACCCAGGGTGTTATGGCCAAGATTATACATACCCCAAAGTGCAGCCGGGATAACCGCCAGCCAAACGATGATCATGAGACGTTTCAAATCAACGTGATCACGAACATGAACCTTTGAATTTGTAACTTCACCAGAGGTATAGAAAAATGAAGTTGTACCCTCATATAAAGGAGCAAGCTTCTCTAATTTTCCACCTTTTTCAAATAAAGGTGCCATTTTATCAAATATAGTTTTTAAGAACACCTGTTAACCCTCCAGCTCAATTTTGTCCAAACATCTGCGAAGCAACGGGCCGAAATCACCTTTGCAAGGATCTACATAGGTACATAAAGCCAAATCTTCTTCATCAAGTTCCAGACAGCCTAGATTCTGAGCTTCATCTGTATCCAAAATTGCAAGTGAGCGCAACAGGAGACTTGGAATAATATCCATAGGCATAATGCGGGTAAAACTGTAGAAAGGAATTATTGCACGCTTTCCACCGTTTACACCTGTATCAAACTTGAATTTCTTTGCCAGGAAAGGTCCTACAAATGTTCTGCTTATAGAGAACTTCTTGAAACCAGGCATTACCCATCCCATGAACTCCTGCTGTCTGCCTTCAAGCAGTGCGGTTACCTGATTGGTGAAACAGCCTAAATAGTCGAATGCACCTTCAGCCTTTCTGCCGTATAAAACAGAACCTGAAATAATTCTCTGTTCCCCTTCCTTCAGATTTGCGGCAACAAGTTCACTTACGCAGGCGCCCTTACAGGTAGGAACGATCTTAGGCTCTATGATTCCCGGACCTGCAATACTTACAAAACGGGTATTGAATACTTTACCGGAGGTGAACAGATTTCCGATGGCAATAACATCCTGATAGTTGATGTACCATACCATATTGCTCAGGCTTGCACCTTCAAGGAAGTGAATATGAGTGCCTGCAAGTCCTGCCGGATGCGGTCCTACAAAAGTTTCTTCCTTTACATTCGGTAAATTTGATAAAGGCAGTGAACCTTCACCCTTGCAAACGTAAACAACCTTGGTTAAGCGGGATAAAACAGCAACACCGTCCAGGAATGCCTTTTCATTTGCCTTGATAATCAAACCTGCATCAGGAGCCAAAGGATTTGTATCCATAGCAGTTACAAATATGGCATTCGGTTCAGAACCAATCTTTGGTGTCTTGGCAAAAGGTCTGGTTCTCAGGAAAGTCCATGCACCGGATTTAACCAGCTGATCCTGAACAGCCTCTTTGTCAAGCTTTTCAATATCCTTGCTTTGATAGGATTTAAACTCAACTGCTCCCTGGGAAGGATCAGTTTCGATTACCAAAGAAAGGAAAGCTCTTTTTTCACCGCGATTAATCTCGATTACCTTTCCTGCTTCAGGGGCAGTAAACAAGACACCAGGGTTCTTCTTGTCTTCAAAAAGGGGTTGACCCTTCTTTACTGTATCTCCTACTTCAACCAACATGGTAGGTTTCAATCCTGGGAAATCCACACCCAAAACAGCTACCTTGGCAGTGTTTATAGGTGCTTTAATCGAAGGATCCGGCTTACCGTCAATTGGGAGATCTAAGCCTCTCTTGATTTTTATCATAAATGTTTTTCCAATAATAAATTGCTAGAAATCACAAAAAAGCACCATTCAACTTTTGGAAGGTCGAATGATGTTAAATCTATTACAACTTGTAACTCATTCTATCAAATTTTTCAATTTTTAACTATCTATAAATTTTGACCGGATTTACAAAACAGACAATTGCGCCGTCAATATAGAATTAAAATGAATACGGATTTTACTCCGAACAACACTCGAACGTCCGGTTAATTACCGGTAAATCAAGTTCATACTCAGATAATGAAACCGGAACATGCGAAATTGCGGAATAACAGACCTGAATTTACGAAAAAAAGCCAGTAATACGGCCGAACAAGTTTATTTTTCAGATTTGCACCTGGCGTACATTTCGTCAATTGAAGACAGCGGCCATCGCGGGTATACGTTGATCTGGCTGTCTGCTTTAACACCGGATCTGAATCTCTGCATACCTGCATACGCAATCATTGCTCCATTGTCGGTACAAAACTCGATACGGGGATAAAATACCCTGCCCTTCAATTCATCCATCATCTGCTTCATTGCCGCACGCAAATGCTTATTTGCACTTACACCGCCGGCAATAACCAGCTGATTCAGACCTGTATCTTTTAATGCCTTGGTACACTTCGCCTTCAATATATCAACAACGGCATCCTCAAATGCCAAAGCAAGATCGGCTCTGGTCTGCTCGTCAATATTGTCACCGAATTCCTTGATTGCCAGCGAGACAGCTGTCTTTAAACCTGAAAAACTGAAATTGTAACCCTGATGATTAATCATAGGTCTTGGAAATCGGAACCTGTCTTTTGTTCCTTTGGTAGCCAAAGCAGACAGCAGCGCTCCTCCAGGATACGGAATTCCCAGTAATTTGGCGGTTTTGTCAAATGCTTCTCCTGCGGCGTCATCCACGGATTCACCCATTATTTCATATGAACCGAAAGCATTTACCTTCACAATCATCGTATGTCCGCCGGAAACAAGCAGTGCAAGAAAAGGATATTCCGGACGATCATCCTCCAGCATCGGAGCAAGCAGGTGCCCCTCCATGTGATTTACAGGTACTGCAGGTTTATTCCATGCGTAAGCAAGAGTACGCGCAATGGTTGCCCCCACCATCAGAGCGCCAACAAGGCCGGGTCCAGCCGTATAGACTACTGCATCAATATCGTCGGACTTTAGGGATGCATCTCTCAAGGCTTCCTTAATCAATGGAATCGCCTTGCGGATATGATCTCTTGAAGCAAGTTCAGGCACAACTCCGCCGTATTCCGCATGCATTTTAATCTGGGAATACAGCTGATTTGTCAGCAGACCCTGCTCGCTATCATATATCGCCACACCTGTTTCATCGCAAGAACTTTCAACAGACAAAACCTTCATAAATACACCAATCCTCAAAATCCTGCCGAACTGTACAAATCATAAAAAATCAAAACTACGGCCGTTAACCATATCCGCTCCATGACTGCCGCATACATGCTCCATATATAAAGAAGCATCAAGAAGCATCCTATGGGAAAGCAGCAGTCTCCAACGTCCCCGCATTATACATCCTCGGAGAAAAACTGCGCACATTATATCAAAACGGCGTTTTATTTAGTTAAAAATTGACCAATTAAACAAAATAATGTAAAAAAAATTTGGATTTTAAAAAATTATAACTATAAACATAGTTGCTGAAAAGAAAATGGTGTGGAAGAGCCGATAAAAACTGATTTTAACTATATATAAAGATACAGTTTACATATCTTCTTTATAGCAAAATACAGCACAAACCGTTAAGGAGTTTGTTTAAAATTTGTAAATTATAAATAGCAGTGCAAATTCTGATTTTTACCTTGACAGTAATCTTCAATTTCTATAGAATTGCGTGTCATATGACTTTAGGTCATTGTGATAAGGTGTTTGTATTGCAAACATATATTTTATAAATTTTTAATTTCCTTAAAGGGGTGAGTGGCTCATGCCAGTAATTAAAGTACGTGAAAACGAACCATTCGATGTTGCATTACGTCGTTTTAAGCGTTCATGCGAAAAAGCAGGTATCTTAGCAGATGTACGTAACCGTGAATTTTATGAAAAGCCAACAACTATTCGTAAACGCGCTAAAGCTTCTGCTGCTAAACGTCATGCAAAGAGATTAGCAAGAGAGAATGCCCGTCGTACTCGCTTATACTAATTTATAAGTTGGTTTTCACTTCATATCTTTATGGTATGTATGCTTTAAAGATCCACACTTTGTTTACAGAGTGTGGTTTTTGTCGCTTTAGATAACATGAATTTTATAAGGAGATTAAACAAAATGTCACTTCGCGAAACATTAAACGCCGAAATCAAAAAAGCAATGATTAACAAAGACAAGAACAGATTGGCTGCTTTAAGATTACTGCTTGCGGAAGTGAAAAAAATTGAAGTTGAAAGTTCAGATCGTTCGCAGCTTCTTCCTGATGATCAGGTAATTGCAATAGCATCTAAAATGATCAAGGAACGTAAGGATTCTGCATCACAGTACCGCGCCGCCAACAGAGAAGAACTTGCAGCAGCGGAAGAGGCTGAAATCGCTGTTATAAGTGAATTTTTACCTGCTCAGTTAAGTGCCGAGGAATTAAACAAGATTCTTCAGGAAACCATTGCCGAAGTAGGCGCAACCTCCCCTAAGGACATGGGTAAGGTTATGACCGCCATTAAACCAAAAGTTCAGGGTAAAACCGATATGGGAGCCTTGAGCGGACTGGTAAAAGCTGCATTAAACAGCTAGTATCCCGTACAATCAGTAACATCTAATATATAGCTATTCAAATAATAACTATGGGAAAGGGTCGCATTTCTAAAAATTACATCACCAGGCTTCTTGGAATGGTTGATATTGTGCAGGTTCTGCGCCTTCACGGTATCGATCTGAAGAAGTCAGGCCGCGGTGAATTCAAGGCCTGCTGCCCTTTTCATAATGAAAAGACTCCTTCCTTTTTTGTAAGCCAGGAAAAGCAGCTCTATCACTGTTTCGGCTGCAGGGAACACGGTACAGTTATATCCTTCCTGATGAATTATGATAAATACTCCTATGTCGATGCCATAGAGTATCTTGCCGACATGGTCGGACTTCCGGTTGAAAGAGAAAACAGCGGCAGCAGTCAGGATGATTCCGTTAACTATGGTGAGTTTTACGGAAAAATGAACGAGTGCGCCAATCTATATATGAAGGCATTAAAGGAGCCTAGCCTCCCTCAGGGCATAAACTACTTCCTGAACAGAGGAATCAGTCTGGAAACAATAGACCGATTCAAACTCGGATATGCTCCCTCTGGATGGAACTTTTTAACGAAATATCTTGTTAAGGATCAAAACCGAGATCTGAAACTTCTGGAAGAACTCGGCATGATCAAGCGCAGTGAAAAATCCGGCGGTTTTTACGATATATTCCGGGATCGCGTCATGATTCCTATTCTGGATCGCAGAGGCAGGGTTGTTGCTTTCGGCGGCAGAGTTCTTAACGATGACAAGCCTAAATACCTCAATTCCCCGGAAATGGCTATTTTCCACAAGGGAAGAGAGTTGTTCGGTCTGTATCAGGCAATAGAATGTAGCAAGCAGAATCAGGGAAACATTCCATATCTCGTTATAGTGGAAGGATATATGGATGTTATAGCTCTGGCGCAGTCAGGATTTGATTATGCGGTGGCATCACTGGGAACCTCCACCACTGAAGATCAGTTCAGCATGATGTTCCACTACACCAAACAGGTAATCTGCTGCTATGACGGCGACGCCGCGGGACAGAGAGCCGCATGGCACGCTCTGCAGGTCATTCTTCCTATAATAAGAGACGACTGCGAGGTCAGATTTTCCTTCCTGCCGGTAGAACATGATCCGGACACCTTTGTCCGTGAATACGGAGCAGCAGGGTTTCAGCAATATCTTGAGAAATCAGAGCCTCTCATTACATATTTCTTCAAAAAACTGAAGGCAGATCTGAGTTCCGGGGACTCCAACCGGGAACTGATAAACAACGCGTTGGAAATACTGGCAACAATGCCTAACAACCTCCGCTTTGACGAGCTGCTGACTGAACTTGCTAAATCAACCTATCAGGATACTGCGGCTCTGCAGAAAAAATGCGAGGAACGGCGCAGCCTTAGGAATAATAAATACGCACAGCAAAAACAGAAACCTGCCGAACCTGAGCTGGAGCTTACCCCGATAAGACGGGTATACGCACTGTCAATCCAGTATCCGAAGAGTGTGATTTCAGGTCAAGAAACAATAATCAAACTTCTGAAGATCCTTAAAGGCTTATCTTCTGAGGTTAAAGGTATAATTGAATACGAACAGATGTTTAATTTCATTATCGGTTATCCCAGCAGTAATGAAATCAGCATTAATACCGCCTGTATTCTTAACGCCTGCAAAAATACCAAATTTGAAAAATGGGTTTTTAAGCTTGCAAATACCGATATTTACGGACATGCAGGCAACATAAAGACTGAAAATATAGCGGCCGACATCACCGCAACGCTTTCAAAACTGATTCTGGAACGGTATGAATACAAGGTTGCCTTTCTGCAGAATGAAAGCATGAAAAGAAATTTAACCGATGAAGAGTTAAATGAACTCTCGTCAAAGATAAGATTTATCAAGAAGTACAGCGGTCGAACCATTACTTCTGAGCAATAAAGAATTTTTTAAATATTAACATGGCATAACGAAAGGATTTTTCCATGATTCAAAATAATGCAACAGTAAACCAGACTGATGAAGACTCAAATTCTAATCAGAATCCTTGGAGTTTGTTAATCAATAAAGCACGCGAAAAAGGTTACTTAACCTATAACGAAATCGCTGATACCATTCCTGATTACAATCAGGATACATTCAACGATCTACTGCAGATGTTCCAGGACATGAAAATAAAGGTAGTAGAAAATGATATCTCCGACAGTGATGAAATTTTAGGTGATCCTGAAATTGCCGATGCAATGCCTGATACATCAGAAGTATTGGCAACTGTAGAATCTGAAATCGGTCGCACTACAGATCCTGTAAGAATGTACATGCGCGAAATGGGTACGGTTTCTCTGCTTACCAGAGAAAAGGAAATTGATATCTCAAAGCGTATCGAAGACGGTTTAAATACAGTTCAGACCACTATTGCATCCTATCCGCAGGCAATCGAACCTTTACTGGAAGATTTTGATGATTATCTCACAGGAAATGTGAAACTGCAGGAAATCATTTCCGGTTTTTCCATGCTGGGCGGAGAAGATTTGAGCATTGATCCACAGGATGATAATCTTACTGAAGAGGAACTTATTGCATCGGAACTTGAAGAAGGCGAAGACGGAGCCATGGTTGAGGACGAGTCTGATGATGAAGAATCCGCAAAATCCAAGGCTGCCGGCAAGGATGATGACGACGGTTCCGAAGATTCATCCGATGAAGATGAAGAACAGGGTCCTGATCCTGAAATTGCCAAGAACCGCTTTGAAGAACTGCGCATTCTGGTGGCCAATGCTAAAAAAGCAATTGAATTGAACGGAAGAAATTCCGATGCCGCAAAGGAAGAAATCAGCAAACTTGCAGAATGTTTCAAATTGTTCCGACTGACGGCAAAACAGTTTGAACGTCTGGTTAACATCATCAGCCAGAAGAGAAATGTGTATATTGACGCTGAAAAGGACATGATGAGTTTCTGTGTTAAAAAATGCCATATGACCAAGGAAAATTTCAACTCCTATCGTCGCAAATATCCGGAAACTTCTCTCGAATGGTTCTATGAAGCTGTTAACTCCAATCAGCCATGGGCGGAAAAACTCAAAACCTACGAACACCGTGTGAAAAGTGATATTGAGAAGATTCAGCAGTTGGAAATTGATTCAAAGCTGACTATCGGTGAAATCAAGGATTTGTATAAAAACCTGTCACTTGGTGAAGCTAAAGCAAAAAGAGCCAAAAAGGAAATGATTGAGGCTAACCTGAGACTGGTAATTTCCATTGCAAAGAAATACACCAACAGAGGTCTTCAGTTCCTGGATTTGATTCAGGAGGGCAACATAGGTCTTATGAAAGCCGTGGATAAATTTGAATACCGTCGCGGTTACAAATTCTCCACATACGCAACATGGTGGATTCGTCAGGCAATAACCAGATCTATTGCAGATCAGGCAAGAACCATCCGTATTCCTGTACATATGATTGAAACAATTAATAAACTCAACCGTATTTCAAGAAACATGCTTCAGGAAAAAGGTCGCGACCCTACACCGGAGGAACTGGCAAAACGCATGGGTATGAGCGAAGACAAGATTCTTAAGGTACTTAGAATCGCCCGTGAACCTATTTCCATGGAAACACCGATAGGAGATGATGATGATTCTCATATCGGAGATTTTATCGAAGACAGCACACTGTCATCACCTGATGAATCTGCGACTTCAGAGTGTCTGAAGGCTGCCATCAAACAGGTTCTCGGTGCCCTGACGGAAAGAGAAGCAAAGGTTATCTGCATGAGATTCGGTATCGGTATGAATACCGACCATACCCTTGAAGAAGTTGGCAAGCAGTTTGAAGTTACCAGAGAAAGAATACGTCAGATTGAAGCTAAAGCTCTGCGTAAACTGAGACATCCGACAAGAGCAGAACCGCTGAGATCTTTCAATGATGAAAACGGTAACGCATAACAGCTGACATCTTATTGTTATAGCTTAAAGACGCTTGCATAATATTATTACTGCAGGCGTTTTTTTTGTTTTAATTTCTTAATTTTGAAATAGTTAAATAAATTAAAAAAATAAATTTGCTAGAATCGGTATAACTGCATCTAAAAAGTCCAGAATATATATCAAGATTGTATCAATGACAGCAAAATTGGAAAAAAACGTAGTACGATCAGAACAGAACTCTGAACAGTTTAATAAAGATCGGGCAAGTGCAAGAACAATTGAATCAGGAGTTGAAAACCTTCAGAGGATCCTTTGCAGGTTCCGCTGTACACTTCTCTGCCTGAAATCAGAATTATCTCAGCCAAATCCTCAGAATGAAATTGTTAGTTACTGCAAAAACAATGAATCGGTGGATGAAAATGATGAAAACCGCAGTTTTCTGGCGGCGGAACTGCTGAAAACCATCCAGAAACAGCTCACCAGAAAAAATCATTACACAAAAACCTTTGCAAATAAATTCTGCAGATACCGGTTGAACAACCAGACACTGAACAAGCTAGTACACGTTTTCAACAGTTCATACAAAGCCGGAATGATTGAATTACCTGATAATGACTACAGGGATGCTGTTGCTCAGATGGCAGAGGCTCAGAAACAGATTGAAACAGGTCAGGATGAACTGATTCAGCGCCACCAGGGACTGGTATCCAATCTGGCCAACAGTAAAGGAAGAATGCTGTCAACCATCGATCGCCAGGATTTAAGACAGGAAGGCTATCTCGGTCTTTTAAATGCCGTGGACCGCTACAACTACCGTCACGGCGCCTGCTTTATGACCTTTGCATACTATCAGGTAAGACAGAATATTGACTATACAATGTCATCTCAGTTCAAAAATGTCAAGATACCGCTTAATGTAATTTCTAAAATTGCATATATTGCTTCCATCAGTCAGAACATGACTAAAGAACTTGGCAGAGAACCTACCCTGACAGAACTTTCCAGGGAACTTAACATGGAAAGCCAGGAAATAAATGATTTTAAACTGATAAATTCAAGAGGAACATCCACTTTTGAGGCAGGCAAACAGGACGGATATTTTGACATTACCGAAAACATGCCGGACTCGGAACAAAAAGATATTACAGATCTTATAAATGAAGAACAATGCAAGGAAATCATTACCGATGTCATAAATTCAATGAAGCAGAATAACCGGACGGTACTGACGCTTCGCTACGGACTTAACGGCGATGCGCCTTTATCGAGAGACCAGATCGGCATTATGATGGGACTTACAGGCGAAAGAGTCAGACAGATAGAAACCAATGCATTAAAACAGCTGGCCCGGAATTCAAAGCTTATTGAAATTATGAAAGCATTAATTGATCAACAAAAGAGCAAACAAAAAAAATAGCATAGACTTATGAAAATCTTTAGCATATAATATGCGTATTCTCAAAGACGGCCCCTTAGCTCAGTCGGTCAGAGCAGACGACTCATAATCGTTTGGTCCCCAGTTCAAGTCCGGGAGGGGCCACCATCATGTGGCGAATTCTTCATAACTATCGATTAATTCTCAAATAGTCAGGTAAAATCAGCAACATGATTTGTCTTTTAATTTTTCAAAAATCCATATCATTTTTCTAATTAAAATTTCGTGACAAAATAATCATTTTTAATTAAAATATGCGAAATTGTTTACTAAAAGTTTCTTATTAATTATTTAGGAGATGGATTAACAGGAATTTTCTTGGTAGATCCTTATAACATTGATGAAAAAGACTAAAATTATTTGTACCATCGGACCAAAGTCTGAAAACAAACCTATGATGGCTAAGTTATTAGCTGCCGGCATGAACGTTATGCGCTTGAATTTCTCTCACGGAGATTACTGGGAGCATGGCGGACGTATGATCAACCTGAGAGCGCTGATGGCTGAAACCGGTAAGATTTGTGCAATCCTTCTGGATACCAAGGGACCTGAAATCAGAACCAAAGATATGGAAGATGATGAAGATGTAACTTTGGAAGCAGGTCAGCAGTTCATTTTAACTACCGACCAGAACTACGTTGGTAATGTTAACAAGGTTGCAGTTACCTATGAAAATCTTAACAAAGACTTAAAAGCCGGCGATACAGTATTACTGGACGATGGTTTAATCGGTTTGAAAGTTAAGGAAATCAAGGGTCAGGAAATCATCTGTGAAGTTCAGAATACCGGTGTACTGGGAGCTCACAAAGGTGTTAACCTTCCTAATGTTATTACATCATTACCTGCTCTGGCAGACAAGGATGAAGACGATTTAAGATTCGGCTGCGAACGTGAAGTTGACTTTATCGCAGCTTCTTTTATCCGTAAGAAGGAAGACGTTTTAGGTATCCGTAAATTCCTGGATGCTAACGGCGGTAACGATATCAAGATTATTTCCAAGATTGAAAACCAGGAAGGTCTGAACAACTTCGATGAAATTCTTGAAGTTTCCGACGGTATCATGGTTGCCCGTGGTGATATGGGTGTGGAAATTCCATTCCAGGACGTTATCTTCGCTCAGAAGATGATTATCAGAAAATGTAACAAAGCAGGAAAATTTGTTATTACTGCAACTCAGATGCTTGAATCCATGCAGAAAAATCCACGTCCAACACGTGCTGAAGCAGGTGACGTTGCAAACGCAATCTTTGACGGTACAGATGCTGTTATGTTATCAGGCGAATCCGCAAAAGGTAAGTATCCTGAAGAAGCTGTTAAGACAATGGCTGCAATCTGCGAAAGAACAGATCCGTATGTTCACGTACGTCTGGATATTGAAGAAAAGTCAATTGTTAAGTCTTCAATCACTGAAGCAGTTTGCCGCGGTGCTGTTAAGACAGCCGAAACAACTGATGCTTCTTTAATTGTTGTAACCACCAGAAACGGTAACACAGCACGTAAAGTACGCAAGTACTTCCCTGCTGCTCCGATTCTGGCTATTACTCCAAATCTTAAGACAGCTAAGCAGTTATGCCCTGTTAAAGGTGTAATTCCTTATGTAATCGATCACGAATTTGCTAATACCGATGAATTCTTCCAGTTGGGTAAGAAACTTGCCCTGGAATTAGGTTTAGCTAAACAGGGAGATAAGATTGTAACTGTATCAGGTGCTTTGGTTCCGGCAGGACACACCAATACCTCATCAGTACATCAGTTATAATAATCTCTGAAAAATTGCTGATCAATTTTTTTGTTAAATAGTAAGAACCCGTAAGTTTCTGACTTTCGGGTTTTTATATGTGAGAGCTATAAAATGAGAGTTTGTAATTTTTTTATTCGGCTTTTGATATGTTTTACACTATGTTTACCAGCTCAGGTTCTGGCACGTGAATACATTAATCTTACAGAGATGGATCAGAACCAGGTCGATGAAAAAATTACAGAACTCAAAGAGAAACTTACTCAGGATGACATATCACCTGCCACCAAACAGGATTTAAATCAGACTATCGAACTCTTTGATCGGTATCAGAAACAGCGTGCATCATATAAAAAAGTCAAGGACTCAGTCGACAACCATAATAAAATCATTCAGGAATACAGAAAACTTCAGAAGGAACTGGAAACCAAATTTACAAAACTCAATGATTTATCGATAAAGGCAAAAAAGCTTTCTCTGGAAGCGCTTTACGATCAGCTGGCACTGGCAAAACTTGAACAAAGCGAATCTCAAAAAAAATACAATGAGCAGAAGAATTACCTTGAAATGCTGTATGCCAACACTGAGTTCGTGCAGAACAAATCACTGGCGCTTCAGGAGGAAATTGAAAGAAGCAAGCAGCTTCTTAATGATCACAAATCAAGACCAACAGAAGAAAATTATTACGAGCTTAATATTCAGCTGAGTAAATATACCCTTGATTATTACCAGTTTCTTAACAATTCGCACGCCATACTGCAGAATATCGTATCAACCATATTGAATTATTACAAATTAAAGCTTGATTACGATACCCAGTTAACAGATATTTATCAGAGACAGATTAATCTGCTGCTGAATGAACAGTCTCAGCAGGAAAGCATAAAAATCAATGAAGAACTGTCAGAAATTATTTTTGATCCGTCAACCTCAAGCAAGGCCGGCGAATATCTGGTGAACCAGAATACCAAATATCGCACCAGTATCAAGTCAACTTCCGATGATCTGACAAAATTCAAGCAGGAATTGGGCACTATAACAGATATTTTGAATCAAACCAATAAAATTGAATCAACTATAAATTCACAGATAGAACACTTTAAAAGTTCGCTCTATCTGTCACAGATTCTCCATAAGCAGCTGTTTGATATTCCTTCATATACAACCACGTTCAACACTGAAGATCAGATTACCAATATAAGATTTGAACTTTACGAAGTTAACTCAAAGTTATCCAGCATTCAGAACAAAACACGTTATGAAAGCCGCTTAAACCGCAAATATCAGGAACAGCTGAATGAAGATCAGCTGAAAGTAATAGATCAGCTGCTGGATTATCAGAAAAAACTTCTCGATTTGTATAAAAACAGACTTACGGAAGAACTAACCCTTCTGGTTAATATAAAAGTTAAAACAGATCTTTATAACAATACCAAATCGAATATTAAAAATACCGTAAACAAGCAGCTATTCTGGCTTCAGTCCAATGCCAAGATGACATGGAACTGGTTCAAGAATTTTCCTTCACTGGCAAAACGCGAACTTGCAGACACCAATTTTTCTGTAAACACCAAAAATCTTCTTGATGAAGGACTGAAGAATATAACTTCATTACTTACCATATTCATTCTCAGTATTTTAATTCTGGTTAATCAGAAGAAATTTACCGCATGGATTAATCTCAGCAACAAGAAAGCAACCAAATTAAAAACAGACACCTATTCATCTGTTTTCGTCGCAACTTTTCTGACTGCGGTGAAAAGTTTAAACTGGCCGCTCTGGTCACTGATTTTCGGTTATATACTGAGCTATCTGCATCTGAAAATAGGTATCTACGATATCGGACAGATCATAAAGGTTAACAATTTCCGTCTTGCCGGCATTATCTGGGTATGGGCTTTTTCATACAGTTTCTATAAAGAGAACAGTATCCACAAAATACATTTCAAGCAGGAATACCACAAGGAAACACAGTGGTGCCACATGCTCCTGCTCGGTTTACTGGTATGCCTTTCACTGCTCTGCTCATGCAAACTGCACTATCTGGAGACTCTGCCTACAGACGTTATAGGCCAGAGTATATTCATTACGATTCTGCTGCTGATTGATATAATACTTATTAAATACGCAACTATTGTTTTTAAAGAAAAACAGAGTGTAGTAAAAAAGCTTCTGGCTTTGTCCTATGTACTGATCCCTCTGATTTTAATCAGCAGAATATATTACGGTTACTTCTACTCTGCGATTGTAATCACTGTCAGAATCATCGAAACCTACTTCTTCATCTTCATAATGAATTTCATATACTACATTATCCGCAAATCCCTGAAAATTGCTCAGTACCGGTTTAACATGAAGAGGAAATTCCAGGAAGCGCAGCTTAAAAAGAATGAAAACAGCAAACGCAACGGCGAAGATAATATAGACGAAAACATTATAGTGCCTAGCGAAGATGAACTGTCAATTGATGATATAAACAAGCAGACAAGCAGCATTTTAAAATTCTGCTACTTTACTGTCTGTCTTTTCCTGCTGCATTTCATGTGGTCGGATATCATCGGTATACTGTCATACCTGAATACCATAACACTCTGGAATATAACCGCAACTGATGCCGCAGGAAAAATCTCAATAATTAAAAGCGTTTCAATAACAGATGTGGTTATATCAATATTCTGCATAGTGCTTATGGTTATCATGGTTAAAAACATTCCCGGTCTGCTTGAGGTTACTCTGAATAAATTCGCAACCACACAGAATGCCAGCTACTCAACAAAAACCATTCTTACCTACATTATCATCGGCGTATGTCTTGTTATCAGTATGGGTAAACTTGGAGTTACATGGGATAATCTCCAGTGGCTTGTAGCTGCGCTGTCGGTAGGTCTTGGTTTCGGTCTGCAGGAAATATTTGGTAATTTCGTTTCCGGTCTGATTCTTCTGTTCGAAAGACCTATACGTCTCGGAGATATTGTTACAATAGGTGATATATCCGGAACTGTTACCAAAATCCGCATACGTGCAACAACAATTCTTCAATTTGACAAGAAGGAACTGATAGTTCCAAACAAGAAATTTATTACAGAGTCTCTTACAAACTGGACTCTCAGTGATACCATGACCAGAATTGAAATAAAAGTAGGAGTAGGATACAGTTCCGATGTTGAACTCGTTCAGAAAACGCTGCTTGATATTGCAAACGAATGTCCGTATGTAATGAAGGATCCTGCACCTAAGGCTTACTTCATCAGTTTCGGCGACAGCAACCTTGATCATACTCTCTATGTTTACATTAAAACCATTGCAGAACGTTATCTTGCTTTGAATTATCTGAATAAAACAATTTTCAATAAATTCAACGAACTTAATATTGAAATAGCATTTAATCAGATTGATATGTATATTAAAAATATTAATTCGGATCAGGAAATTAAAATTCAGACTAATTCTGAAAAAAAGCAGTCATCTTGATTATCTTTTTATCATGCCGGCCGGTACCAGTAAGCCGGCATTTAATTGATTAAGAGCATTAATCCTTGACTTTATGAGTGAAAATACACAAAATAGTCAGCATGGGACCGCATGAAAATCAGTTTCTTCTGGTTAGATCTCAATTCGCCATAAGTGGCAGACTGCAAATTGTTGTTACAGTTTTTTTATATGTATCAACGGTTTCACAATTCAAGGGGAGCGATTTCAATCGCTTGACAGGTGTTGGCTTTTACGGAAATAACAAAATGTTAAAATCATTGTCTCTTCTCTCTTTAGCAGTAGCCGGTGCTGTTTATTCTACAGCCGCTTTTGCTGAAGAAGAAAAAATTGTTTATGTATATAATTGGAGCGAATACGTCGCTGAAGATACTATTGCAAACTTCGAAAAAGAAACCGGAATCAAAGTCGTTTATGACGTATATGATTCCAATGAAGTTCTTGAAGCTAAACTTTTAGCCGGAAAATCAGGTTATGATGTTGTCGGACCAGGATCAGACTTTTTGGCACGTCAGTTAAAAGTTGGTATCTTCATGCCTTTGGACAAATCTAAATTACCGAATTACAAAAATTTAGATCCAGTTCATATGAACTACCTTACACAGTTGGATCCTGACAATAAATACGGAATTCCTTATTTAATCGGAACAACCGGTATCGGATACAATCCTGACAAGATTGCCGCGGCTTTGGGTACAGACGGCAATGTTGATTCCTGGGATGTAATCTTCAAAAAAGAAAATGCTGAGAAACTGGCTCAATGCGGTATAGCTGTTTTAAATGCGCCGACAGAAGTTGTAGGCACTGCTCTGCACTATCTCGGATTACCGGAAAACAGTGAAGATCCTAACGATTATAAGAAAGCCACTGCAAAACTTATGGAAATCAGACCTTATATTCGTTATTTCCACTCTTCACAGTTCATCACCGATCTGGCAAACGGCAACATCTGTATTTCAATCGGCTGGAGCGGCGATATTTTACAAGGTGCTGATCGTGCAAAGGAAGCTAATAACGGTATCAATGTAAAGTACGTAATTCCTAAGGAAGGCGGACTGGTTTACTATGATATGCTGGCTATTCCTGCAGATGCCAAGCATCCGGATAATGCTCATAAATTCCTGGATTACATGATGCGTCCAGATGTAATGGCTAAAATTTCAACCTATACACACAATGCAACTGCTGTTAAACCGGCAATTCCAATGGTGGATGAAGATGTAAGAAACGATCCTAACGTGTATATACCGGAAGAAAAAATGGCAACCAAGATGTTTGTTAACAAAGTATTGCCTACCAAGATTAACAAACTCGTAACACAGTTGTGGACCAAACTGAAAAAAGGTAAATAGAAGTAATTTATTCTGTTACTGAATATTCAAAAAGGCAGCTGATAATCAGCTGCCTTTTTTTCATCTGCAATCAAAAAAAGATCCGCTGCATGATTCAGCGGATCTCCGTAATTATTTATCTGTTAATATTTATTATAAAGTATTAGCAGAATGCAGGTTTTCGAAAGCAATCTGTAAACGAGCGATTTCGGATTCCTGACCTTTACGTAACCAAGCTCTTGGATCGTAGTACTTCTTGTTAGGAGCATCTTCGCCCTCTGGGTTGCCTAACTGACCCTGCAGGTAAGCTTCCTTAGCCTTGTAGTAGTCCAAAATACCCTTCCATGTAGCCCACTGAGTATCAGTATCGATATTCATCTTTACAACACCGTAGCTAACTGCAGCTTCAATATCCTTTGGATCTGAACCGGAACCGCCGTGGAATACGAAGTTGTATGGCTTAGAACCTTCAGGTAAACCTAACTTCTTGGCAGCGTAGATCTGAGAGTTCTTCAAGATTTCCGGATTCAACTTAACATTACCTGGCTTGTATACACCGTGAACATTACCGAAAGAAGCAGCAATAGTAAAGTTAGGGCTGATCTTGCTTAATTGTTCATATGCATACCAAACATCTTCAGGCTGTGTATAAAGTGCTGAATTGTCCATACCTGTATTATCAACACCATCTTCTTCACCGCCGGTGCAACCTAATTCAAGTTCAAGAGTCATATCGATCTTGGCCATTCTTTCAAGGTACTTGCAGCATAATTCAACATTATCCTTCAAAGTTTCAACAGATAAGTCGATCATGTGAGATGAGAATAAAGGAACACCGTGCTCAGCATAATATTTTTCACCAGCATCCAGCAAACCGTCAACCCATGGTAACAGGTTCTTAGCGCAGTGGTCGGTGTGAACGATTACAGGAACACCATAGTATTCTGCAACGTTACGAGCGTGTAAAGCACCAGAAATAGCACCCAGAATCTGAGCCTTCTGATTTTCTAATTTTAAACCTTTACCAGCAATGAACTGTGCACCGCCGTTAGAAAATTGAACGATTACCGGAGCCTTTGCCTTTGCAGCTGCTTCAATAACAGCATTGATTGAATCTGTACCAACGCAGTTTACTGCAGGAATTGCGAAACCGTTTTCCTTCGCAACAGCAAATACTTTGTTTAAATCAGTACCAGCAATAACACCTGGCTTTACAACATCTAAAACTTTAGTCATTTGGATATCCTAAATATAACGAAAAATTTTAAAAAAGGAGAATAAGGAACTTATTCTCCCCAAAAAAGATTACTTAGCTTCTGCAGCGCGCTTTTCTAAGATTTCAACAGCAGGAAGTTTCTTGCCTTCAACGAATTCCATGAAAGCACCGCCACCGGTAGAAATGTATGATACCTGATCCTTGATACCGAATTTATCGATAGCAGCCAAAGTATCTCCACCGCCTGCAATAGTGAAAGCTTCAGTCTTTGCAATAGCGTCAGCCAATACCTTGGTACCGGCAGCAAACTTGTCGTTTTCAAATACACCAACAGGACCGTTCCACAATACGGTCTTAGCATTCATGATTACATCAGCGATAGCCTGAGCTGACTTAGGACCGATATCCAGAATCATATCGTCTTCAGCAACATCTTTAACATCTTTGGTTGCTACACCGGTTGTACCTTCGAAATCCTTGGCTACAACAACATCGGTTGTTGGAGGAATTGTGGTCTTTGCAGCAATTTTCTTGGCTTCATCAATTAAATCTGCTTCGAATAAAGACTTACCAACAGGATTGCCTTCTGCAGCAATGAAAGTATTTGCAATACCGCCGCCTACTACGAGCTGGTCAGCAATATCAGCCAGAGTGTTTAATACTGTTAATTTAGTAGAAACTTTAGAACCGCCTAAAATAGCTACCATTGGACGAGCAGGATTTGCCAAAGCTTTTGCAAGAGCATCCAGTTCTGCAGCTAACAAAGGACCGGCACATGCAACAGGAGCGAACTGAGCGGCACCGTAGGTGGTACCCTGAGCGCGGTGAGCAGTACCAAAAGCATCCATTACGAATACATCACAAAGAGCAGCATATTTCTTAGCCAGTTCTTCATTATTCTTCTTTTCGCCTTTGTTGAAACGGCAGTTTTCCAATACAACAACTTCGTTAGCGTTAACTTCAACGCCATCAAGATAATCTTTAACCAAACGTACAGGAACATCTAATTTGTTTTGCAAGTAATCTACAACAGGCTTTAAAGAGAATGCTTCATCATAAACACCTTCTTCCGGACGGCCCAGGTGAGAGGTTACCATAACCTTGGCACCTTTCTTAAGAGCCAATTCAATTGTTGGAAGGGTTGCAACGATACGTGCATCTGAAGTAACCTTACCTTCTTTTACAGGTACGTTTAAATCAGCACGGATAAGAACTCTCTTACCTTGCAAGTCTAAGTCAGACATTTTTAAAACTGTAGACATCTATAAGTCCTCTAATATAAATTAAAATAAAAAAACTACCGAAATAAATACCAAAATATTTCTTTCAATTATACATTTTTTGACTTTTATCAACAACAAAAAACCTAATAATGCGATTAAAAAATTGACAGAATCACTGAACCTGACATTCAAAATATTAAAAATCCCTGCACTGCGGATTTTCTGTTTCCTCGTGATCAGCTCAGACAATTCCCGTTGACTGAACAAACAGTATCAGCATCACGACAGGAGCTATGTAGCGAATAACCACAGTGTACATTCTGGCAAAATGGCACCTGTATCCTGGATACTCCATTTCTTCAATAATCCATTTTGGTCTTATAATCCAGCCGATCAGAATACATGACAGAACAGAAATAAACGGCATCATGAAATTATTACTGATATAGTCCAGTACATCAATCAGCTGGCCTTTGCTGCCGTTCGGCAGTTCAAGTTCGAAATAAAATACACTGTAGCCAAGTGCAACCGTAACTGTCGCAGCCGCATATATGAAAGACGTGATCAGTACAATCTTTTTACGGGAAAGATTTCTGAGGAACTGAAGCTTAACATTTTTAAAGAGATCAAGGAAATTGGCAACAATTGATTCCAGCACCGAGACGCAGGACGTCAGAGCAGCAAACGCAGCCGACACGAAAAAGACAATTGCTATTACCGATCCGAAAGCGCCCATAGCCTCAAAAACCTTAGGCAGCGAGATGAACATAAGACCGGGACCGGCATTCATTCCGTCAAGACCGCAGAAAACATAGATGGCCGGTATAATCATTGAGCCTGCAAGCAAGGCGACCACGGTGTCAAAAAACTGGATGTGATATACGGACTTGTTAAGATTAACATTTTTTTTTACGTATGAACCGTAGGTAATCATAATTCCCATGGAAACACTCAGAGAGAAAAACACCTGCCCCATCGCATCCAGTGAAATCTGCAGAAATCTTTCAAATGTCAATCCCGAAAAATCCGGTGTAAGATAAATCTTAAGCCCGTCAATTCCGGTTCTTGTTGCACCGCTGCTGTCAGTATATGAAAGAGTCAGAGAAAAAGAAGCTATAAATATAATCAGAAGCAGAAGGATCGGCATCAGAATTTTGGAATACCTCTCAATACCTTTTTTTATCCCCGAGAAGACAATGAAAGATGTCAGAAATAAAAAAACAAGAGCAAAAACAACAGTTTCAATATTTGATGAAATGAACGATATAAAATAGCCGTCGCCTGCAGCCGCGCTTCCTCCGCCAGTCAGATAAACAGCTGTATATTTCAGGATCCAGCCGCCGATAACCGAGTAATAGCACATGATGATTACAGGAACCATAAATGTAACGATTCCAAGGAATTTCCATCTTGGAGCAATGGCGGTATAGGCAAAAATAGAACTTTTACCGGTACGTCTTCCTATGGCAATATCCGATGCAAGAAGGACAGTTCCGAAAACGATAACAAGAAAAAAATAGATCAGCAGGAACAAACCTCCGCCGTCTTTTGCAGCAAAGTACGGAAAGCGCCAGAGATTTCCAACACCGACAGCACTTCCAGCCGCTGCCAGCACAAATCCCAGCTGACCGCTGAAATTATCCTTTTCATTCTTATGAACAGACATTTTGATTCCTTCAATTTTTAGCTACAAACATACTTTACGATTATATCGTGTTCGGACTCACATACAAAAATTACTGACTGAAAATCAGATATTAAACATCATAATATCTCTCTGCAAAATATGTTTTGAGATGCGTGATCAAATTATTAATGCGGATACCGGATAACAATTGAAGTTTTCCCCAAAAAATTGGGTAGGGAGAGTACTACTCACCCCTCCCACACCACCGTACATGCGGGACCGCATACGGCGGTTCAATACAGCTATGTCGGAATTACCCAATG
>Ga0310695_10004548_pt1 | contig 25381 bp, 16 predicted proteins | sample RumenRJG_04DNA_FD_203882 | JGI IMG/M metagenome (GOLD analysis project Ga0310695, IMG submission 203882) | Bovine rumen microbial communities from Lethbridge, Alberta, Canada - RJG_04 (v2) (version 2) | ecosystem: Host-associated > Mammals > Digestive system > Stomach > Rumen | place: Canada...
CACTCACTCATCACCTACTCTGGATACACCTTGGATATACCTTCCCTATACCTTGCGTATAGCTTCCGTATATCTTCAATATACCTTCCATATTCCTTGTATGTTCCTACCTTCTTCCTACCTTCTATTTTGTATATAATAAACGGACAATTTCTGGCGAAATTGTCCGTTATAAATCCTCGGCAATTATGAATTATTAATTGCAACTGTAAGTAACGAATTTACTTATTTTATTACGGAAACTCATGTTCTTTTTTTATTTTGGTCTGCAAACAAGCCAATTTTTGCGAACTCAGCATTTCAGCTTATCAACAGACCAAAATTACCCATTAAAAAGAGCAGCAACCAACACCCCATTACCCTATTTAAACAAGCAACAACTGAAAAAAAATACAGAATAAGTTATTAAATATATAAGGTACAAACAGCAAGAATTAACAAAAAACATACTTTTTCTATAAATTTTCTTGTCAAAAGTTTGCAGGTTTGGAAAAAGTTCGTATCTTTGCATCGCTTTTGAGAACGAGAGCAACATCAAAACAAAAACATGGTGCCCATAGTTCAGTTGGTTAGAGCGTCAGATTGTGGTTCTGAATGTCGTGGGTTCGAGTCCCACTGGGCACCCAACTTAATCCTGCAAAATTAAATTTGCAGGATTTTTCTTTTTAACACTTCAACAAAATCCAAACCCACCTAAAACATTAAAACGAAAAAACGAGGTAAAAATTTGTACAATACGGAAATAAAATGTATTTTTGCAAAAATACGTGTACCTTTAAGATGCAAGATATATGAAGAAATTTATACTTATCCTATTCTTTACGTTAGTTTGTTTTGCGCCAAAGGCAATGGCTATGGGCAGCAGCGAGCCTAACTTCTCGGTTGAGGAAGAAGTTTCGGCTGTATCTATCATCGCTACCGACCAAGGCGTAAGAGTTCTGAACGCAAACGGAGCAACCCTCGAGATTTACAATCTCGTCGGCGTTAAGATTGCATCGTACAGAATAGATTCAACAGACAAGAACATAACGCTAACACTTGGCAAAGGTTGCTACCTGTTCAAGGTGCGCGGCGTTGTTAGAAAGATTTCCATCAGATAACGAATGAGTTTTTCAAAAAGTGAAGCACTTCTATTTTTCATACTAACTCTTTTCATAGGAAGTTGCCAGTCAGACAAAGTTGAATATCCAAATAAAAATCTAACGCTCGAATCGTTCGGAGAACTCCGCGACTCGGCTTATATGCTAAGCTACTCCCAGATTACAGGAGTAGCCGAACGTTTTTCTCGTAAGTACTCAGACTCTACTCTGGTAGACCGTAACAACCGAAAATATTACCGCGAAAACAATCCTATCGTCTGGTCTGACAGATTCGGCATGGCACATCAGGCCGACACAGCAATGAAGTACATCCGCAAGGGTTATGAGCATGGCATTTCTCCGAAGACCCTGTACCTTAGCAACATTAACGATTGCTATAAGCGTCTCAAAAGACTGAATTTCGACAAGAAGCACCCGATAAGCAAAGTGCTGGGCGAGTTCGACTATTACATGTCGAAGTCGTTTCTGCGCTATACCTGCGGAATGCAGTTCGGCTTTATCGACCCGTGCGACATCTTGAACCACTTCAGCGAGGACGATGACACCAGTCAGCCGAAAGTTCTCTTCGACCTCGACATCGCAAAGAACTCTAACGAATACATCGACAGCATACGTACGCTTGCAAAGCACAACAAAATTGGCAGTCTGCTTGCCGAAGTTCAGCCTACAGACTCTATCTACAAGCAGATGCAGGCGATGTATATCGACATTACGCGACACAGACCCGACACCGTAAAGCTCGACAGCGCAGATGTTGTGCGTCTTCTGCTTAACATGGAGCGTCTGCGCTGGAAGCCAACGCTGAAACGCGGCAGCAAATATGTCGAGGTAAACATTCCGTCGTACACGGTGCGAGGCGTGGACTACGAAAGGCATTACATCGAGGAAATGAAGGTGGTTGTAGGCAGAAAGAACCATAACACTCCTATCCTCAGCAGCATGATAAAATGGGTTGAGATAAATCCGCAGTGGACTGTGCCTAAGAAGATTCTACGCAAGGAAACTCTTGCGGGATATGCCAAGGACAAGAACTATCTGGCAAAGCACGACCTTAGGGTTTACGAAAAGGTTATGAAACCGAACAGCGACAGATATCAGCTGAAGCCAGTAGACATAGCCAGTCTGAAGAATCCTAACGAGATTCTGAAAGAGAAATACAGCGTAAGGGAATCGCGAGGCAAACGCAGTTCTATCGGACGAATGATTTTCAGATTCGAGAACAACTTCTCGGTCTTCCTTCACGGAACACCAGAAGACTACATGTTCCGACGCGAGAACAGAGGTGCGAGCCACGGATGCGTGCGTCTGGAACGCCCTATCGACCTGATGCTCTTCCTCTTCAACAAAGAGAAGCGCAACGACTCGCTGCTCATCGACAAAATCAGAGTAGCGACCGACCTCAAGCCACGCACAAAACAGGGCTACGAAAAATATCTGAAGAACAAGAAGAATAACGAAATAACATATTTTTCAAGGCTGTTCGACCCGAGCATTCCGCTGTTTATCAGATACTTTACAGTCTATCCAGACCGCAAAGACTCACTTTGCTTCTACAAAGACAACTACAAGTACGACATGGTTCTGTGGAGTTATCTGAGCGACTACTCCGACGTACAGAAATGGATTAAGGCGAAGTCTAAGCCAGCAAGAGTGCAGTATCTAACAGGCGATGCCCTAAGAAAGAAACGCGAGAAAAAAGCCGAGCGCGAACGCAAGGAGCAAGAAAGACTCGAAAAAGAGGAAGCAAAAAAAGCCAAGGCAGAGGAGACTCTGAAGAAAAAGAAAACAGACAACAATAATTCTTCGGACAAGAACAGCCCAAAGGATAGCAAAAACAAAAAGAAGTAAGATGCTACTATCAGAACTAAAAACCGGAGACAAGGCAGTTATCGTAAAGGTAATGGGCCACGGAGGATTTCGCAAACGCATTGTCGAGATGGGATTCATCAAGGGCAACACCGTAACCGTTTTGCAGAATGCGCCTCTGAAAGACCCTATCGAATATAAAGTTCTCGGATACAAGATATCGCTGAGAAGAGAAGAGGCAAACATGATTGAAGTCATCAGCGAGGAAGAGATAAAGAAGCAGATTGAATCGGACAACACAAAAGCCAACGACAGCAAAATCACAGTCTCGGAGGAGATTATGAGACAGAAGGCAAAAGACAAACGCCGAACAATAAACGTGGCTCTCGTAGGAAATCCGAACTGTGGAAAGACATCGCTCTTCAACATAGCATCGGGCGGACACGAACACGTAGGAAACTACAGCGGCGTTACGGTAGATGCAAAAGAGGGCTTCTTCGACTTTCAAGGATACAAGTTCAGACTCATCGACCTTCCCGGAACATACTCACTATCAGCATATAGCCCCGAAGAACTATACGTCAGAAAATATATAATCGACCAGACTCCAGATGTTATAATAAACGTCGTAGACTCGTCTAATATTGAGCGAAATCTGTACCTCACAACTCAGTTAATCGACATGAACCTGAGAATGGTATGCGCCCTGAACATGTACGACGAACTGGAGAAAAGCGGAAACAAGCTCGACTATCACTCGCTTGCAAAACTGCTCGGAGTGCCGATGATTCCGACGGTGAGCCGAAACGGACGCGGAATTGAACAGTTGTTCCACATCATCATCAACATCTACGAGGGCGGCGACTTCATAAAGGCGGACGGCTCGATAAACGAGAATGTCCTGAAAGACATTCAGGAATGGCACAAGGAAAACGTGTTTGCACCAGAGCATGCCGAGCATCTTGCCGACTTTACGAGCGAGCACGGCTTCGGCGACAAGAATGCGAAACACGCCTACCGCCACATTCACGTAAACCACGGAGCCGACCTTGAGCAGATTATCTCGCACACCCAGCACGAGATAGGCAAGAACGAGAACATCCGCTCGCGCTACTCTACCCGATTCCTCGCCATCAAGTTTCTCGAGGGCGACAAGGACATTGAGTCGATTATTGCCGAAATGCCAAACAGCAAAAAACTGATGAGCATACGCGAGAATGCGCAAAGACAGATTAAAGACCTCAGCTACGAATCGCTCGACAGCGCGATAACCGATGCTAAATTCGCCTTCATACAAGGCGCATTGAAAGAGACTTACGAGCCGAACAAGGTTGAACAGAGAACCATAACGGACAAGATAGACGCCATAGCAACGCATCGCTTCTGGGCATTCCCGATATTCATATTCATTCTTTACGCGATGTTCCAATGCACATTCACCATCGGACAATATCCGATGGACTGGATTGACTGGTGCGTAAACCAAATCGGGCAATTGGTAAACACCTACATGCCAGACGGTTCGCTAAAAGATATGATTGTAGACGGAATAATCGGCGGCGTGGGAAGCGTCATCGTCTTCCTTCCAAACATCCTGATACTCTACTTGTTCATATCATTGCTCGAAGACTCTGGCTACATGGCAAGAGCCGCCTTCATCATGGACAAACTGATGCACAAGATGGGACTTCACGGAAAGTCGTTCATTCCGCTGATAATGGGCTTTGGCTGCAACGTGCCTGCCGTAATGGCTACGCGAACCATCGAGAACCGCAAGAGCCGACTAATAACAATGCTGATATTGCCGATGATGTCGTGCAGCGCCCGTCTTCCAATATATATCGTGCTGATAGGCGCATTCTTCAGCCAGTACGCAAGTCTAATAATGCTTTCAATCTACGTCACCGGAATCGTAATGAGCATCTTGCTGGCGCGAATCTTCAGCAAGTTTGTGATGAAGGGCGACGACTCTCCTTTCGTTATGGAACTTCCGCCATACCGAATGCCAACCGCAAAATCGGTAATCAGACACACTTGGGAGAAAGGTGTTCAGTATCTTCAGAAGATGGGAGGCGTTATTCTCGTAGCGAGCATAATCGTCTGGTTCTTAGGATATTTTCCTCGCCAGCAAGAGGGGCAGACCATTGCCGAGCAGCAGGAAAACTCATACATCGGCAAACTTGGAAAGAGCATCGAACCGATATTTGAGCCGATGGGCTCGAACTGGAAACTCGATGTCGGACTCATCTCAGGAATCGGAGCGAAGGAATTGGTTGTGAGCACCTTGGGCGTTCTCTACAACATCGATGAGGAAGAGGCTTCGGAAGCATCCGAGAGCATTTCGGCAAACACAAGCATGAGCCATCAGTTGGCAAAAGAGATAACTCCGATGGCGGCATACGCCTACATGCTGTTCGTGCTCATCTACTTCCCTTGCATAGCCACAATTTCAGCAATCAAAGGCGAGAGCGGCAAGTGGAAATGGGCTATATTCACCGCTGTCTACACCACTGTTCTGGCGTGGTGTGTGGCTACTGCATTCTATCAGATTGGCACCTTCATTCTGAAATAAAAAGGTAACAATAAAAGTTTTTTGCTATTTTTGCAGATTCTGAAGAAAACAATTTAAAAACAACAACAAAATACCAATGATTACATTTAGTATAGCAATCGTATTGCTAATTCTGGGTTACCTTGTCTACGGCGCGATAGTCGAGAAGATTTTCGGCACCGACAAGGACCGCAAGACACCATGCTACACCTGTGCCGACGGTGTAGACTACATTCCGATGAAAACATGGAAAGTTTACCTTATCCAGTTTCTGAACATCGCAGGAACAGGTCCAATCTTCGGAGCGATTCAAGGAATTCTTTTCGGCCCTGCGGCCTATCTGTGGATTGTTTTCGGCTGTATTTTCGGCGGAGCGGTTCACGACTTCCTTTCAGGAATGATTTCGATGCGCGAGAACGGAGCAAGCCTTCCCGAACTGGTTGGAAAAGAACTTGGCGACAGAGTGCGCTTCGTTATGCGACTCTTCTCGCTTGGACTGATGATTATGGTGGGCGCGGTCTTCGTAACCACTCCGGCAGGACTTCTTTCGAGCATGACAGCCGACTGGGGCTTCTTCGGAACACCGCTTTTCTGGAGCATTCTGATTTTCACTTACTACATACTCGCAACGCTTCTTCCAATCGATGCTCTTATCGGTCGCATCTACCCTATCTTCGGAATAGCATTGCTGATAATGGCAGCCGGCGTTTTCGGCGGAATCTTCATCAACAGCGGTAGTATGCCAGAGATTACCGAGGCTTTTGCCAACCATCATCCAAAAGATAATCTTCCGCTGTTCCCGATGCTGTTCATAACCATCGCCTGCGGAGCTGTGAGCGGATTCCACGCAACACAGAGTCCGATGATGGCAAGATGCCTGAAGAACGAGAAGCATGGTCGCAGAGTTTTCTACGGCGCAATGATTACCGAAGGAATCGTGGCACTTATTTGGGCTGCCGCAGCCATCAAGTTTGCCGACAGCCTCAATGTCGAGGGTGACACTCCTTACCAGAAACTGCTCGCCATCATGGCACCCGAGGGCAAGATGAATCCGGCTATTGTGGTAAATAGTATCTGCCAGACATGGCTCGGCCCTGTTGGAGCAGTACTTGCTATCCTTGGCGTTGTGGCAGCGCCTGTAACATCGGGCGACACGGCGTTCCGTTCTGCCCGACTCATCACAGCCGACTTCCTGCACTTCGACCAGAGCACCATCGTTAAGCGTCTGATGCTGTGCGTGCCTATTTTCGTCATCTCTGGAATCCTGATGAGCATCAACTTCGACATTCTGTGGAGATACTTTGCATGGGCAAACCAGACTTTGAGCATCTTCACATTCTGGGCAATAACCGTATGGCTGGCTCGCCGAAAGAAGTGTTTCTACATCACGCTCATCCCAGCCTTGTTCATGACGATGGTCTGCACGGCCTACATCACCATCGACAACAATGGTCTCGGACTTCCGCAGAACATTGGATACATCATCGCAACAGCCGTTACGGCATTGCTGCTCGGTCTGTTCATCTATCATTACAGAAAAGGGCTTTCTGCTGAGGGCTAAAAATAAGAAACATTCATTAACCCAAACCAAAAACTATTTTATATGGCAAAGAAGATAGACAAACACATATGGCTGCCTCTGGTACTCTTTGTGTATTTCACAGGCATGGCAGTATATTTCATTCCGCGCAACAACGAGATGACCGACACGATGAAGATTGTTACCATCGTAGTCGGCTATCTCATTGTGGCGGCTCTCTACTTCGCTCTGAAAAAGAAAAAGAAGTTGCAGAACGAACGCGAAGAAGACATGAAGAACTCCGATACTGAACAAACTAATATCAATAACAACTAAGTAAAGATGAAAGCAATTAAGTTAGCCATTCTTCTGGCGGTATCGCTCGTATGCAGCAACGCCAAGGCACAGTTCGACGAGAGCACTTACATCGTAAACGCCTCGGTTACAGGCTTGAACATCGCCTACAACGAGACAGAGAAACTGAATGCCGAAGTAGACATCTCGGCTGGTTCGTTCGTTATGGACAACTTCGCCATTTTGGGAAACATCGGCTCTAAGTTCAACAACAACGGAAACCAGAAGTTCTATATCGGAGCCGATGCACGTCTCTATACAAATTTCGGAATCTATCTCGGAGCAGGACTCGAATACAATTATCTGAGAGCCACAGACTGGAAGGGAATGATGTACGACCTTCACCTCGGATATGCATATTTTCTGAGCCGAACGGTAGCCATTGAGCCGGCATTCTACTACAAGCATGCCTTCAACGAGAAGGACAAATACGACTACGGATTCAAGATTGGATTCGGCTGTTACTTCTAAACAAAAACAGAACAACAATTTAGGGTGATACGTTTTTACAAAATTCTGATGATAATGCTATTGTGCGCTTGCGATAAGGTGAGCGCACAATTGTGCATAAATGCTGATAACTACAGTTACGCCCCAAAACACGAAATCAGAGCGGTGTGGCTGACAACTCTGTGCGGACTTGACTGGCCTACAACGCGTGCAACCGATGCATACAACGTTCAGGTTCAGCAGCAGGAACTGATAAACATTCTTGACGCCTACGCGGCTGCCAAGATAAACACCGTGTTCTTTCAGACACGCATCAGAGGAACAGTATCTTACCCTTCGCAATACGAGGCGTTCGACTTTGCCTTTACCGGAAATTATGCGCAGTCACCGGGCTACGACCCGCTTGCATTCGCCATCGAAGAGTGCCACAAGCGCGGTATGGAATGTCATGCGTGGGTTGTAACCGTACCGTCGGGCAACACCGACATCATCGGAAAACTCGGCTATCTGAGTACAAAGGCAAAATATCCGTATCTGTGCAAGATGTACGACGGCATCTGCTATCTCGACCCTGGACATCCAGATACGAAATACTATCTTGCAAACATCTGCAAGGAGATTGTTGAGCGATATGACGTTGACGGAATCCACATGGATTACATAAGATATCCCGACAATCCGACACGCTTTCCTGACAACGATACATTCGCCCAATACGGCGCAGGACAGCACAAAAGCGACTGGCGCAGAAACAACATCACAGCCATCGTGCGCGAGATTTTCACCACGGTGAAACAGGTAAAGCCTTATGTAAAAGTAAGTTGTTCGCCTCTCGGAAAATATTACGACACAACAGGCTACTCATCAAAAGGATGGAACGCTTGGGGCACTGTGTACCAAGATGTTAAGCGTTGGATGATTGAAGGCATCGTTGACATGATTTTCCCGATGATGTACTTCCGCAACAACGACTTCTTTCCTTTTGCCTACGACTGGCTCGAGGCAAGCAACGGTCGTCCCGTAGTACCGGGAATCGGACTCTACTTTATGGAAGAGGCTAACTGGCCGCTCGAGGACATAAAGCGCGAAATTAACGTGATGCGCACACAGGGAACAGGCGGTCAGGCATATTTCCGCTCGCAATTCTTTACGGGCAACACAAAGGGCATTTATTCGTGGCTCGCAGGTTCGGTTTACAAATACAACGCAACAGTACCAGCCATGACATGGCAGGATGCCAATCCGCCTTCACCGCTGAGCGCAATACGCAGCACAAAGACCGTCGATGCCATCACCCTCGAATGGGACAATGGGTTCGACAAGGAAACGGGCTGGAACGTAACGTACAACATCTATGCCAATCCGTCGACATACCCTAACGTAGAGGATGCAAGGAACATTCTTGCCACCCGGTTGAGATATCCGAACTTCAGGTACCCGACGAATGCAGACAAAGGTGCATGCCCCTACTTTGCCGTTACGGTGGTTGACAGATTCGGCAACGAAAGTCAGCCGACATTCTTCAACCCAACAACAAAGCAAGAGCGCAACACGCTCCACAACGACGGTAGCGTTCTGCAAGTGCCTGTAACAACAAAATTCGTAGGGCTGTACATCTCTAACCTCGCCGGAAGGCACATCAGAAAATCGCCATACGGCAGTCAGGTTGATATAAAAGACCTTCCGAAAGGCGCATATCTGCTTTGGGGCGTTAAGCGCACCGACCTTCATCTCGAAAAAATAGGAATATTCATAAAAATGTGATAAAAATATTATGGAAAAGTTCGAAATAAACATACTGGGATGCGGCTCGGCACTTCCCACCACTCGCCATTATTCAAGTTCGCAAGTGCTGAATATCCGCGAGAAACTTTATATGATTGACTGCGGAGAAGCCACACAGATGCAGCTTCGCAGAAGCAAACTGAAATTCAGCCGTCTGAACCACATCTTCATCAGCCACCTGCACGGCGACCATTGCTTCGGCCTGATAGGACTGATTTCGACATTCGGACTGCTTGGCAGAACGGCAAGTCTGCACATCTACGCACAGAAGGATTTGGAAACAATCCTGAAGCCACAAATTGAGTATTTCTGCAAGGGAATAACATACGAGGTTGTTTTCCACACCATAGACCCTACGAAGCACGAGATGATTCACGAGGACCGCTCGGTAGAGGTTTACAGCCTTCCGCTAAGGCATCGCGTGCCATGCTGCGGTTTTCTTTTTAAAGAAAAACCTACCCTGCCAAACATAAAAAGGGATATGATTGATGCATACAACATCCCAACGTTCATGATTCCGAGAATAAAGGCAGGCGAAAACTACATCACAAACGATGGCGACGTAGTTCCGAATGCACGTCTTGTAATTCCTGCTCCACAGCCAAGGAAATATGCCTATTGCAGCGACACAATGTATATTCCCGACACGCTTGTGCCGCAGATTATGGATTGCGACCTTCTGTTTCACGAAGCAACATTTGCCAACGACAATTTGCCACGCGCCAAAGAAACGTGCCACAGCACCGCAGAACAGGCCGCAGACATCGCAAAACTGAGTCGGGCAAGAAAACTACTCATCGGACATTTTTCGGCGCGCTACGAAGACGAAAGCGTTCTTCTGAAAGAAGCACAGAAAATATTCATGAATACAGAACTGAGCAGAGAAAATATGGTTGTAAAACTATAAAAAGAGCGAGGCAAAAATCGTTTTGATTATTGCCTCGCTCTTTTTTATCTCAGTTCCTTCAGAATCTGCTTTAAATTACTAAGGTTCAACAGCGTTGTCGATGTTACTACACCGTCGCCATTTATCGGATATTTCGTTACCGTAAAATGAAGCAGTCTGTCGAATTGGTCAACCTTGATTCTTGTCGACTTCCATTCGTCGTCCTTCTCTTTTATCGAATAAACCAACGGAGAAAGTTCTTTCTTCTTAGCCTTTCCGTATTCAAGAAGTTTCTCCACGAAGAAGGTCAAATCGGCCTTGCCTGCAAACTTAATAACAACTCCAGCCTTCTGTCTGTACTCAATGTCTCTGAAATCGTTGTCGTCAAAGACCTCGAAAGTCCAACAATCCGCCATTGTCGTTTCCAACTTTTCGTTTTGGTCTGTATCAATCGAAATCTTGAATTTTCCACAAAACTCCATCTGAGCCATACTCTTTGACGTTGCCAGACAAAGTAACATCACAATAAATAGTCTGAAACTATTCTTCATCTTTCTCTTTTTGATTACGTTCACCATAACCATAGCCAAATCCATAGCCATAGCCACTTGCCTTATAATTGTAATAATGACGATAATATCCGTATCTTGAGCGATAGCCATATCTTCCGTAATGACCGAAACTATCTTGTTTGCTCAAATCAATATCGTTGATTACCATGCAGATATTATTCAACTTATCATCGATGTTTGAAACCAAATCCAAATCCTCCTTCGGAGTGAAGTTTGCACGACAAACATATACGCTAGCATCTGCCAACGGACCGATGCTCAACGTATCAGCCACCATTCCGACTGGCGCAGTATCGAGAAGGATATAATCGTATTTTGGCTTCAGATAATCGATAGCAATCTTCAGTCTGTCGCCTGACAACAACTCGGCTGGGTTCGGCGGAATTGTACCACTTGGAAGAATATCCAAAACACCATTGCTAATAATCGCAGCATCAAGCAAAGAAAAATCTATCTGAGCAGAACTCAAGAAATCCGTAACTCCACGCTTTTCGTTATTCTGTCTCTTGATATTGAATATCTTCAGCAAACGAGGCTTACGGATATCAAGACCGACAATCAGCACTTTCTTGTCCAACAAAGCAAACGACATTGCCATGTTAGAAGAAATGAAAGTCTTTCCCTCCTCGCTCGATGTAGACGTGAAAAGAATTACACTATGCTCTTTGCCCTTAAGCATAAAGTTAAGGTTAGTTCGAAGTGTTCTGAATGTCTCAGCCATCAAGTCATTCTTGTCTTTCTTGACAACGATGGCACGCTCACCCTCCTGAAGCACATTTGCTCTCGGAACAGTTCCAAGAATAGGCTTATGCGTTGCCTTTACGACATCCATTCTAGTCTCAACCTTATATTTGAGCAGACTGTTTACATAGAATACGATTATCGGAATAATGAATCCGATAGCCAAAGCGATTATATAGAAGATGTTCTTCTTAGGAGAGACCTGTCCCATCAACGTAGGCTCATCAACAATCTTAGCCTTGTTTGTTGTCGAAGCCAAAGTTATGGCATTCTCCTCACGCTTCTGGAGCAACAGCAGATAGATGCCATTCTTAACCTCTTGCTGACGGAGGATATCGTTCAGATATCTTTCATGCTGCGGAGCCTTTACAATCTTCTGGTTAATGCTGCCCTCTTGTCTGTCGAGATTACGTCTGTTAATCTGCAAGCCATGCTGAACACTCTGAATAGTGTTCTTGATGTTTGCATACATGTCCTGCACGGTACTTGTGATATCGCGTACACTCGGGTTGTTCTCTGTAGATGTCTTCAGCAAGATATTTCTTTCGAGAACCTTTGCATTGTAGGCAGTTATGAGCTGGCTCAAACTTTCATCAGAAATACCGATGTTTGCAGGGATTACCCCCATATAGTTTTCGTCCTTGTTCACATAGTCCTTAAGATACTGAACAAGATTCTGCTGAGTCTGAATATCTACAATTTTCTGTTCATAAGATGAATTCTGAGTCAGAGCCTGTCTGCTGTCAGTCACAAGATCGACCAAACCGGAAGACTGCTTATAGTCTTCGAGATTCTTATCTGTACTGCTCAACTCACCGCTGATAACGGCAAGACGCTCGTCGATGAATAATCCCGTTTTTGTGGCAACCTCGTCTTTGTCTGCCTGAGCCTGTTTGTTATACGCATTAACCATAGCACTCAGGAATACAGTAGAACGTTTTCCGTTTATGTCAACGTACGAAAGGTCGGCAACAGTCGTTGTCTTAGAAGCAGGTTCAACATTGAAACCACTCATGAATCTGCGAGCAACAACTACTGGAGGCTCAATATTTATAATGAGTTTCTGAGGCGCAATATTAGAATTTTCGTGTTTCTTTGCCAGCATTATTTTACCGAGCGAAGTAGAAACAACATGTGGCAACGACTTGAAATTCTCCTTTATACTTTCTTTCTTTTTTCCATTTGAAACGACTCCAACAAGACTATACTGATTGTCTTCTTCGATATCCAAATGGAACGATGCTCCTGCAGATTCATTCGAATTAAGAATATTTATAGCCGCAGTATCGACAGTTGTGACAATCTGTTCTTCGCCATACATGTCATACTTTTTGAAACGTCCTTCTCTGAAACAAGAAATATACAAGCCCTCATCTGTAACGGCCTGCTTTCCCAATGTCTTACTTTTCAGAACAAAGACCTCGTTGTCGAAACTGCTCGTCATGTCCATTCCCATGTCGACCATGGCAGCAATCCCGTTCATTACCGGGCGCTGGCTCGACTCATCGTCCTTTATCATGATTTGGGCAACCGACTTGTAAGTAGGAACAGCCAGACGCAACTTCAGATAAGCAAACGACAAGCACACTGCCACAGAAATGGCGAACCATTTCCAGTGAACAAGAAAAAGTGCGATTATATACTTAAAGTCAATATCAAGGCTATCGTCTTCAAGATCGTCATCTCTCAGATCATCATAATATTCGAGTCCTTGCTGGTCGAGATTTGATTTGTTGTTATATCTCATAATAATTTACCTTAAGATGTTATACATAAGCGATGCCAATGATATTACGATAGAAACTGTTGTAAACCACAACGACGTGCTGCTACCAATATCAGAGTTTTTAGCCTTAGCCTTGTTTGGTTCAACATATATGATATCGTTCTGCTGCAAATAATAATAAGGTGAAGATATGATTCTCGCATCGTTCAAATCGAGTCTCACGATTTCCTTCTCGCCCTTATCATTCTCACGAATAAGTTTAACGGCATCACGTTTTCCGTAGATTGTAAGGTCCTTGGCAAGAGCCAATGCCTCGAAAATATTAACCTTTTCGTTAGAAATAATGAAGACACCCGGAGACGCAACCTCACCAAGAACAGAAATCTTATAGTTACTCATTCTGACAGAAACGACAGGAACTTCGTCTTTGATATAATCTTTCAGTTTCTCGCGAATCATATCCTCGCACTCACTCTTGGTCTTGCCTCCAACCGTGAGTTGTCCCAAGACCGGAAAATCTATTTTCCCGTCATTGTCAACAAGATAAGTCTGTAAAGCTCCCATAGAATTCAGACTATTAGTATAAACACTCTGAACGGTAAGATTGAAAGGCGCTGAAACAGCTTTATTAGAGCAATTCACCGTAATTGTAAGCAAGTCTTTCGGTTGTATACGAGCATCGTACAAAACGGCATTGTCCTTGAATACATTTACGCTGTCACTGTTCTGGATATAAGGAACTTTTTTATAGCTATTACAAGAAGTTAATGCAACGATTAACAGAAATATTAAAATATTAAAATTTTTCATCAAGTATTCTAAAAAACATTTTACAGAGTGCAAATATAGTGTTTATTTCTTATATTTTCATATCTTTGCCATCAAAAATAGCAATATGATAAACGAAATTCTGAAAAATATACAGATTGAGAATCTGAACGAGATGCAAAACGCGGCCTTGAAAGCCACGTCAAAACAAGTTATGATTTTCAGTCCTACAGGAAGCGGAAAGACCGTTGCCTTCCTGCTTCCGCTTATTCAACGACTGCGCAAGGACATCAACGGAGTGCAGGCTGTAATCATTGCACCGAGTCGCGAACTGGCCTTGCAGATTGACAGCGTAATAAAGAGTATGCGCACACCTTTCACATCTGTTGCAGTCTACGGCGGAAGGGCTGCAATGGACGAGCACAGAACAATAAAGAGCCTGAATCCGACAATCATCATCGGAACTCCGGGACGACTGAACGACCACCTGAAGAAAGGAAACTTCAGCACAGTTGTGGCAAGCAATCTGATTATCGACGAGTTCGACAAATGTCTTGAACTCGGTTTCATGAAGGAGATGACCGAGGTTTTGCAGCAACTCGACAAGGTCGAATACAGAATGCTGACATCAGCAACACAACTAAACAGCGAGGAGCAGGAACGCGAAGCCAAAAAGGATTTCGCACGACTTAACGCGCTGCTTGGCGGAATGCATTCATACAAAGTGCTCAACTTTCTTGAGGACAGCACAGAACGCGATGCCAGAATCAACGTCCACAAGGTAGATTCGCCAGAGAAGGACAAACTGAACACTCTTTTCAATCTTCTTTGTCAGTTGGGCGAACAGCAGAGCATCGTCTTCGTAAACTACCGCGAGAGCGTTGAACGCACGGCAAAATTCTTGAAGCAGCAAGGCATCTTCTGCGAATATTTTCACGGCGGAATGGACCAAGACCTTCGCGAGCGCGCCCTCTACCGATTCAGAAACGGAAGTTGCAACGTATTCGTAAGCACCGATTTGGCGGCACGCGGACTCGACATCGAGGCGGTAGACAACGTGATACACTATCACCTGCCGCTGAATGCCGAAGCATTTATGCATCGCAACGGACGTACGGCAAGATGGGACAAGACCGGCAACGCATACATCATCGTAGGTCCTGAAGAAACGGCTCTCGACGAATGGCAGGCAAGCGATTTCGAACTGAAGGTGGGCGAATTCACAGTCTCAACCCCGAAATGGATTACCATATATATAGGTAGAGGCAAGAAAGACAAACTGAACAAGGTAGACATCGTAGGATTTCTGTGCAAACAGGGTGGCTTGCAGAAAGACGAAATCGGTCAGATTGACGTGATGGCGCACCACAGCTACGTTGCCGTTGCAAGAAAAAAGGCGAAACAGATGCTTTCTAACACATCGGGATTAAAGATTAAAAATCAAAAGACAATTATCGAGATTAGTAAATAATTATAATCAATTTATTCAAAAGTTGCACTATTTTTAACATTTTTGTAAAATTAGTTTTGTTATGCAACTTTTTTTGAGTAAATTCGCCGCGATTTTTTTAATGTAGGAATAACTAATAATCAATTTATAAAACAAACATCAAATGAAAAAGCATAATTTCAATGCCGGACCATCTATCCTCCCTCGCGAGGTTATCGAGGCTACAGCAAGCGCTTGCCTTGATTTTAACGGATCAGGTCTTTCACTTATGGAAATCAGCCACCGTGCAAAAGATTTCCAGCCAGTTGTTGACGAAGCAGTTGCTTTGTTCAAGGAACTTCTCGACATTCCTGAGGGTTACTCGGTTCTGTTCCTTGGTGGTGGTGCGAGCTTGGAATTCTGTATGGTTCCTTACAACTTCCTTGAGAAGAAGGCTGCATACCTTAACACAGGTGTTTGGGCAAAGAAGGCAATGAAGGAAGCTAAGGCTTTCGGTGAGGTTGTTGAGGTTGCATCTTCTGCAGATACAACTTACAACTATATTCCAAAGAAGTATGAGATTCCAGCCGATGCCGACTATTTCCACTTCACATCAAACAACACAATCTACGGTACTGAGATTCGCAAGGACTTGGATTCTCCAATTCCATTGATCAGCGATATGTCATCAGATATCTTCTCACGTCCTATCGACGTTGCAAAGTACAACTGTATCTACGGTGGTGCCCAGAAGAATCTTGCAATGGCAGGTCTTACTTTCGTTATCGTAAAGAACGATGCTCTTGGCAAGGTTACTCGCCACATCCCAACAATGCTCGACTATCGCACTCATGTTGATGGCGGCTCAATGTTCAACACTCCTCCTGTAGTTCCTATCTACTGCGCACTTCAGAACCTTAAGTGGATTAAGAAGATGGGGGGTGTAGAGGCTATGGACAAGCGTGCCAAGGAGCGTGCCGAGATTCTGTACAACGCTATCGATTCTTCTAAGATATTCCGTCCAACAATCCTTGATCCAGAGGATCGTTCTATCATGAACATCTGCTGGGTAATGAAGGACGAGTACAAGGAACTTGAGGCTGACGCAATGAAGCACTTCACAGAGGCTGGCATGGTTGGCGTTAAGGGCCACCGTTCAGTAGGCGGTTTCCGTGCATCTTGCTACAACGCCATGACTGTAGAGAGCGTTCAGGCTCTTGTTGACAGCATGAAGGCTTTCGAGGCTAAGCACTAATAAAATACCCCCAACAGAAAGGCTCATGCAAATGGGCCTTTTTTGCTTTTATGGCAAGATTCAACTAAAAGAAAAACAAACAATTAACAAACAAGATAATGACTAAGGTATTAGTAGCAACAGAAAAGCCTTTTGCAGCAGTTGCAGTTGAAGGCATTAAGAAAGAGATTGAAGCAGCTGGTTTCGAACTTGCACTTCTTGAAAAGTACACAGAGAAGGCTCAGCTTCTCGATGCAGTTAAGGATGTTGACGCACTTATCATACGTTCAGACAAAGTTACTGCCGAGGTTCTCGACGCTGCAAAGAATCTGAAGATTGTTGTCCGCGCCGGCGCAGGCTACGACAATGTAGACCTTGAGGCTGCTACAGCCCACAACGTGGTTGTAATGAACACTCCGGGCCAGAACTCAAACGCAGTTGCCGAACTTGTTTTCGGTATGCTCGTATATGCTGTCCGCAACTTCTACAACGGCAAGGCTGGTACTGAGTTGAAGGGCAAGAAGCTTGGTATCCTCGCATTCGGTCAGGTTGGCCGTAACGTGGCTCGCATCGCTGCCGGATTCGGCATGGACATCTATGCTTACGATGCTTTCTGCCCTGCTGACGCTATCGAGGCTGCCGGCGTTCACGCTGTTGCTTCACAGGCTGAACTGTTCAAGACTTGCGACATCGTTTCTCTTCACATCCCTGCAACAGCAGAGACTAAGCAGAGCATCAACTACGACCTATGCTCAACTCTGAAGAAGGGCGCAATCATCATCAATACTGCCCGCAAGGAGGTTATCGACGAGGCTGGCCTCATCAAACTGATGGAAGAGCGCGAAGACTTGAAGTACATCACCGACATCATGCCTGATGCTAACGACGAGTTCGCTTCTAAGTTCGAGGGTCGCTACTTCTCAACTCCTAAGAAGATGGGTGCTCAGACTGCCGAGGCTAACATCAACGCTGGTATCGCAGCAGCAAAGCAGATTGTAGGCTTCATCAAGGAAGGTATTACTAAGTTCCAAGTTAACAAGTAATTATCAGAATACAGTACTATGCACATTGCAAGGCTCTGTGCATAGTACTTTTTCCTTTTCTAAGAAGATATATAACCTTGACAAATAGCATAACCCTATGCTAATGCTACAAGACTGAATAATACACACAAAACTTTTTCAGAAAATATAAAAAAGACTAAAATATGGCAATTATAAAACCATTCAAAGGCATCCGCCCACCAAAAGACTTGGTTGAGAAAGTAGAAAGCCGTCCTTACGACGTTCTCGACTCTGAAGAGGCTCGCGCCGAGGCTGGCGACAACGAGATGTCACTCTATCACATCATCAAGCCCGAAATAGACTTTCCAGTAGGAACATCGGAATACGATCCGCGCGTGTACGAGAAGGCTGCCGAGAACTTCAAGAAATTCCAGGACAACGGATGGCTTGTTCAGGACGAGAAGGAGCAATACTACATCTATGCACAGACCATGAACGGAAAGACACAGTACGGTCTGGTTATTGGCGCATACGTTAACGACTACATGACAAACGTGATAAAGAAGCACGAACTTACACGCCGCGACAAGGAGGAAGACAGAATGAAGCATGTTCGCGTGAACAACGCAAACATCGAACCTGTGTTCTTTGCATATCCCGACAACAAGGTTCTTGACGAACTTGTAAAGAAATACACTCAGACAACTCCAGAGTACGATTTCATCGCCCCTGTAGACGGTTTCGGACACAAGTTCTGGATTATCAGCGACGATGCCGACATCAAGACTGTAACGAAGGAATTTGCCGACATGCCGTCGCTCTACATTGCCGACGGACATCACCGCTCGGCTGCCGCCGCTCTTGTAGGCGCAGAGAAGGCAAAGCAGAACCCAAATCACAAGGGCGACGAGGAATACAACTACTTTATGGCCGTGGCATTTCCTGCAAGCCAGCTGACAATCCTCGACTACAATCGAGTAGTAAAAGACCTTAACGGACTTACTTCAGAGCAGTTCTTGGAGGCCCTGAAGAAGAACTTTGAGGTTGAGAAGAAGGGCGAGGCAGAATACAAGCCTCAGCAGTTGCACGAGTTCTCGCTCTATCTCGACAATAACTGGTACTCGCTCAAGGCTAAGGAAGGAACATACGACAACAACGACCCTATCGGCGTTCTCGACGTAGATATTTCGAGCCGTCTTATCCTCGACGAGATTCTGGGCATAAAGGATTTGCGCAGCGACAAGCGTATCGACTTTGTAGGCGGTCTGCGCGGTTTGAAGGAACTGAAGCGTCGCGTTGACAACGGCGAGATGCGCACGGCTCTTGCCCTCTACCCAGTCTCAATGCAACAGATTATGGATATTGCCGACAGCGGAAAGATAATGCCTCCAAAGGCAACATGGTTCGAGCCTAAGCTTCGTTCTGGACTAATTATTCACAAGTTGAGCTAAATAAACATTCGATAAAAAGTTCCGCAACCGTCATGGATTTGCGGAATTTTTTTGGGGACATTACAAATGACTTTGGGTAAGGTGCTCGTCTCGAACGAATCCCGAAGGCATCCCGAACTTTCCGGCTTGCTTGACCGTATCTTCCACGTACCTTCCAACTTACCTGAACGTTCCTTGACGCTATTTTGTGTTTACCAAAAGGCAAAAAAGTCTACTTTTTCTATAATTTTGAATTCTCAATTATAAATTGATAATTTCAACTTCTTACAAAAGAAATTGTCAACTGTCTTGTAAATTGCAACTGCAAACTGCATTAATATACGCTTTGTCGAACCTTCCCCCTTGCTATCCCCTTACTACCCTCTTGCTATCCTCTTGCTCCCCCCCTACCTAGAAAGGGAGTTTTTACCATTTTTTTGCATAATAACGCCCAATTCCGTATATCCATACCGATTAAATATGCAATATACTGGCACACATTTATAAATGTTGTGAGTTTGTGATAGGCTCATTCCCTAAGCAGGCAGCAAAAGTTCTATAGTATAATTGTAATAATACGGAACTATCAAAAAAAGTTTGCGACACGTCACAAAAGTAAGTCTCACAAAACATCCGTCCCTAAAGCCACACAAAAATAAAGCAGAAGAAAAAAGCAATCAAAAAAGGACCGCGTCTCACGACGCAGTCCTTACTGTTAATACTAATACTAAGCACACTTTGCTTATTTGCAGAAATAAAACAAAAACTCTTATCTTAAATTTTAATAACCATTATTCTGCCATACTTTCTTCTGCTCCTCAGACAAATTTGTACCGTCTTCGTTCTGGAGGGCATCGATAAACTTCTGTGGAATTGGGCGTAACTCATGCTTGTTGGCTGTTATGCCAGTAGCCTCAGGGTTGAATGCCTTGGCACGTGAAATAAGCAATCCTGCGCGTGATAGTTCCTCCCAACGGTTCCACTCGCCAAGAAGCTCACGAGAACGCTCGTTGAAGATGAAGTTCAGCATACGGTCGTAGTCTGAAGTACAGCCCAATGCCTGCAAGATAGCCTCATCCTCGGCTGGCAGACTTGAATAGCTTTCAATCTGAAGATTGGAAGCTTCCTTTGTCTCCTCAATACCTGTTGAGAGGTAATATGTATTCTTGTGAGTCATTGAAGCATAGTAAGCCTCTGTGTTGTTCAGAACCTTGCCATTCTTGTCCTTGTTCTTCTTGACTGTTGTAGATGCTGCCGTAGAGTTGTCGCTTACGCCACCATCAGCTGTCAGGAATGCCATAGAGCCGTCGGTGTAGTAGCTTCTGTCCTCACCGTTTTTCCACTGAGCGCGGGCACGCAGAACATTAACCGTGCTGATTGCATCCTGATAGTTGCCAAGACGAACCTGAGCCTCAGCCTTAACAAGATAAGTCTCGCCAGTACGAGCCATAATTACATCACGATGAGCATCACCCTTCTCGCCTGTTCGTGTACCGTCGGCAGTCTTGTTGATTCCGCAGAACACGTTTGAAGTAGAAGGATTGCCAGTGTAAGTGTTCAGCACATACTTACCATTCTGGAATGTAACGAAGGCATTAGGAACCCACTTTCCTGTGAGAGGGTTGACGAAGTTGTGAACATCACCGCCACGGCCGAATGTTCCGTAAGGATTGCCATCGAAACGAGTGTCAGACTTCTTGTTGAGGATAAAGATGATACCTTCGTCGCCCAAATCAGGAACTTGCTCGTCGGTTATTCCATACTTTGACTTTACGCCCTGTACAGTATTACCGTTCTTATCCTTTGTATCCTCGGCACTCAATGCTATATTGTTCAAGCCGTATACAGTCTTGAATGTCTTCCACATACGGGCATCGTTCACGTTGTCGAATACGCTGTAGCTGTACTCTGTTGGACGGCAACGCTGGAAGTCCATACCACCGATGTACTGACCGCGCTGAACCCAACCGCCAGAGAAGTTAGAGAACTGAGGGTCGAAATAGTTGTATGTACGGTTTCCGAAGCGACCCTGGGTTGACTTATCCTCGTTATGCTCGGCAGCCATCAGAATCTCAGACAAGCCCTCGTTCTTGCAATCAACGCCAGTCCATTTTCCGTAAAGATCCCAATAGTCTGCAGCCAGCGGGCATGCTGCAATAACTTCGTCGCAAAGAGAGATTACGCGGTTCAAATCCTTACTCTTGTCGTATGCCGAATTCCACTTTGCACAACGCTCAGACTGACGGAACAACAAAGCCTTGGCAAGGAAATGAGCGGCTGTATACTTTGTCCATGTACCGTTTCCGCGCCATTTATCTTCTGGCAAAAGATTATAAGCCTCCTCAAAATCAGAAATAACCTGATTAAGTGTCTGCTCCTCTGTTGCACGCTCGTAATACTTCTTTACATTACCGTTTGCAGGCTCGGTTTCGAGAGCAACGCCACCATACTGTGCAAACAGACGATAGTAATTGTATCCGCGAAGGAAATGAGCCTCGCCCTTTACCTTATTACGAGATTCCTCGTTCGAAATCTTGTCTGCGCCACTAATAATAAGGTTGGCTGTTGAGATTCCGTAGTACATCTGATCCCACAGAGCCGAAACGGCCGGACAGTTTTTGTTTGCAGCACCAAGAGCCGGAGTCAAGTCCTGCGGATTAAGGCGGTTATCGTATGTGTTCCAGCACTCCGAAGTAAGGTCGGCACCGTTAGTGAACTCGTCGCAACCGTAAAGGTTGATACCGTATGCCCACTCATATCCGAAGTGCCAGCGGATATTGGCATAAAGACCGGCTGCCATCTGAAGAGCTCCAGTCTCCTCCTCGAGCAGAGCATCTGTGTACTTGTGGCCGGCATCTTCTTTCAGAAAATCGTCGCTACATGATGTAGTTCCAAGCAGCGAGAGCATACACAATGCACCGCCAACAATCTTGTTATTTATATATTTCATATTCAAACAATTCTATTAAGTTTATTATTTTAGAAATCAACCTGCATACCCAAAGTGAAGCCACGGTTGAAATAAGTCTTGTTTGTATCAAGATCCATAAAGTCTACTGAAGAGTAGAGCATACCAAGGTTGCGCCCCTGAATATAGAACTTCAAGTTGCTGATGCCAAGGTTCTTAAGCAGATTCTTGTCGAGGGTATATCCAAGAGACAAATTGCGAACCTTGATGAAAGATGCGTCCTTGAAACCGAGCAGACCAGAATATGGGTCGCCACCAGACTGGTTGTAGATAGGCTTCTGCCACTCAGCACCGGTATTCTCTGGAGTCCAGTAGCTTATTTCGCGCTGCTGATACATACCAAGCTGACCTTCGCCGCCTGTGCTTATCATATACTTGAAGCGTCCCTGCAACTCGATAGTAAGCTCCAAGCCCTTCCAAGATACAATGTTAGACCATCCTGCTGTAAGGCGTGGATTCTTGTTGCCAAGAACTACACGGTCTGAAGCATCAATCTTATAGTCGCCGTTCTGGTCTACTGGGCGAACGTTACCGGCTGTGAACTTCTCGCCGTTAGCGTTGAACTTAGCCATCTCCTCGGCATCGCTCTCCTGCCACAAGCCAGCATTCTGATAGCCATAGAAAACGCCGATAGACTGTCCGATGAACCAAGAATTATTTACATCGTCCTGCTTTCCGTTAGCAAGTTCAACGATTTCATCCTTCTGCCATGCAAAATTGATATTTGAGTTCCAAGTAATATCCTTTGTCATAACAGGAATTGTGTTAAGAGTGAACTCGAAACCCTTGTTCTTTGTCTGGCCGATGTTTGACTTCATTGCCGGATAACCGTTAATTGAAGGAATGCTAACATTAAGAATCAAATCATTTGTACGAGATGTATAGATATCGATTGTACCGCCAATACGTCCCTTCAATACACTGAAGTCGAAACCTAAGTTCCACTGAGTTGTCTTCTCCCAACCCAGATACTTGTTAGGCATAAGGTTTGAACCGCTTGAATAGTAAGGCTCGTTAGTAACCAAAATCTGTGAGTTACCTGTGCTGAATGGCATCCAGTAAGAACTGATTACGCCAAGTGTTCCGTAAGGAGAAACAGCCGAGTTTCCTGTAACACCGACACCGGCACGCACCTTCAACTGGTCGAGCCAATCGAAATCCTTCATGAATTCCTCCTGCTCCATACGCCAGCCAAGTGCCATAGATGGGAAGAAATCCCACTTGTTGCCCTGAGCAAGAACAGCCGCACCATCCCAACGGGCAGAAGCAGTGAGCAAGTAACGCTCCATGAAAGAGTAGTTTACACGAGCCATATAAGATGTCATGGCAGTTTCGTTCAAATCTGAGCCAATGCCTACCTTATATTTAGAGTCTGTTACATCAACAGCACCAAGATTATTCCATAGGAAAGAAGGAATAGGAATGTTCTCCTCGCTTATTTTGCTTTCCTCTTTGTTTGACTTTGAAGCACTCTGCAACAGAGTAACGCCAACCGTATGCTTGCCAAACTCTTTGTTGAAGAGCAACATATTGTCGAGAGTCCAAGCCAACTGGCGTTCATCGTCACGGCTAACTGTATTGTTACCTCCTGCACGGCTAATAGAACTTGCATCGAGGAAGTTTCCGTTACGATAGTAGCGCAACTCAGGGCCGAACTGTGTCTTCCACTGCAAGCCACTCAGTTTCTCCCACATTTTGCCAAAGTCAATCTGAGCATAGAAACTGCCCAAAACGCGATAGTTCTCGCGGTTATCGTTAGACTTTGTCCACTCGTCTATGATAGAGTATGTGTTTGTTGTTGAACCACCCGGCTGAGTGATGAGATTTCCATCTTCATCGTATGGCAAAGTGTAACGAAGAATTGCCTTTGCCGCACCATAGATATCAGTAGGACCTGAATTTGTTCCGTATGCCTTAGAATAACCATACTGCTGTACGCTGTAAGATGCGTTGAAAGAGCCGCCAGCCTTAAACCACCTGTTGCCCTGTACATCGGCAGATGCCGAGAAGTTGTAACGCTCATACTCCTGACCTTTCTGAGTACCTTTGTTCTTCATGTAACCGAAAGAAACAAAGCCAGAAACATTCTTTGTACCGCCACGAACACTTAGCGTGTGCTCCTGAGTGATACCTGTCTGAGTTACGAAATCGGTCCAGTCGGTATCAGTAACCTTTGAGCCGTCCCAAGTTCCGCTCTCCCATCCTTTCATTACGTTGGCAAGTGCGGTGTTATCGCCCTTGAAGAACTCGCTATCCTGCTCCTTTGTTGGCTGATTGCCCGGAGTGTACTTGCTTGGGCTCTGGTTGTACATTGCCCAACGACGCCATGTAATATAGTCGCTTGCACTCATTGCAGGGCTCTTGTCGACAATCTTCTCGAATGTGAAAGAGCCACCGTATGAGACCTGAGTTCTGCCTTCCTGACCGCGCTTTGTTGTTACCAGAACAACACCGTTTGCGCCTCGGCTACCATAGATGGCAGTAGAAGAAGCATCCTTCAGAATGTCGATAGACTCGATGTCGCGAGGGTTGATAGACTCGATACCGCCAGCCTGCAATGGCACACCATCTACAACATAGAGAGGATCTGTGCCGGCATTGATTGAACGCTGACCACGAATGCTGATGCTACCAACAGTTCCCGGACGCTCGTTGGTGGTGATATCAACTCCGGCAGCCTTTCCCTGCAATGCCTGAAAAGCATTTGCCACTGGCTTTGAGTTGAGTTCCTTCTCGCCCACACGGGTAAGCGCTCCGGTTACATCGGTCTTGCGCTGCATACCGTAACCAACAACCACAACCTCGTCGAGAAGTTGTTTGTCTTCTTCAAGAGTTACCTTGATATTGTTTTTTCCAGCAACTGAAATGGTCTGAGTGCGGAATCCGATGTAAGAGATAACAAGATTCGCATTCTTTGATACACCCGAAATGTTGAAAGTTCCGTTAAAATCGGTTATAGTACCGTTGCTTGTGCCCTTTACCTGCACGCTTGCACCAATGATAGGGTCGCCCGACTCATCAACGACATTTCCCGTCACTTGCTGTCCCTGTGCCATGG
>Ga0310695_10004551_pt1 | contig 25373 bp, 14 predicted proteins | sample RumenRJG_04DNA_FD_203882 | JGI IMG/M metagenome (GOLD analysis project Ga0310695, IMG submission 203882) | Bovine rumen microbial communities from Lethbridge, Alberta, Canada - RJG_04 (v2) (version 2) | ecosystem: Host-associated > Mammals > Digestive system > Stomach > Rumen | place: Canada...
CGAAGACAAGAGAGCGGAGCTAGGCTCAACAGCCTCGCCAAGTTTTGGAGTCACGCGGATACATTTTACGCCGCCTATAACGTCCGTAAATGGAACAATAAGCTCAAGGTTATCGACCAAGGCAGATTTTGTTATGCCCCAAACACCTTCTTTTACGTACCAATCCAAAGATCCGAAGATTGGAGCCACTCTATCAAGGATAATCGCATTGCTTGCGACCTCGCCCGAAGCCCATTCAAGCAAGTCTTTGGCGACGGCAGCAATCTGCTGAGAGCCGTCCGACCCCTGCAACTCTACGTTGGTGAATTTGAGGCTGTCAGCAGCCGTGAACACTTTTTTAAATGTAGCTGTGGCCCCGTTCAGAGTGTATTCGGAAGAATCAAGAGCCGTGCCATTCACAGAGATTGCAGTGTCAGTAGAGAACACGCCGTTCGTAAGCTGGATTGTCTTTACGCCGCTTCCATAAGATGAGCTTTCTGGAGAGAGCGTGAGCGTAAGCTCGACCTTCTTTTGGTCGGTATACTTGCTTGCGAGCCTTGCAGAAGAATAAAGAACCTCGTCGCTTGCGGAATTCGGCTTTCCGTCGGCGATAGCGACAGAACCTGCCGCAATTGCCGGCGCAATTTTGTCCGTGTATATTGCAAAAATCGGAGCAGAAGATGTGCTGTCGATGTAGAGGTCGAATTTGGAGTTGTCGCCAGAATTTGCGTTCGTGCCGACGTTGCCAACGAAGTCTTTGAGGCTGACAGAAACAGAGTTTCCTTCTGCCGTGTTGGAAGTGTCGAAACTGATATTCGTGATGACAAAACTGATTGAGCCGGAAGCAGAGTATATGACCGGCGAATAAGAATCGCTGAACGTGATTTTGTTTGAAGCCACGTCAATCGAGCACTTATCAGAGCCAATTTGTGTTCCGCCAACAGAGATTGTCGATGAGTCTGTGAGGTGCGCGTTGCCGCCAAGAGTGAGCACGTTGACACCAGAGCCGTTTTCTGTGGCTGTGACTGCGATAGAGGCAAGGGTCGGCTCGCCCGAAGCGTCATAGGCCGTTCTTGGAAGCCAGTAGTCACTTGTGGACTCCCCATAAACAGTGCGAGGAATAACGTTCTGCACGATGACGCGGTTGACGCTTGGAGCCGTAGTATCGTGAGCGATTGTGATTGTCTTGGACTCTGAACGGTTAAGAGCAGAATCGTACAATGTTGCCGTAACGGTGTAGATTCCGTCAGAAGCTCCAAGGGCAAAGTTCTTGATGTACAATATACCTGTCTTGTAGCTTGAGCCAAGCACATTGAGGTTGTCGATATTATCGGTAAATACAGGATTAGTAGCGTATCCCGCGCTGTCAAATACAGCCTGGAGTGAAGACTTATCTGTCTCGATTGCAACAGGCGTTGCCTGTGAAGCCTCTCCGCCCTCAGAATAAGATACAGATGCGCTTGCAAGAGGCTGCGGAACTGCCTCACCAGAAGAATTCTTAACGTTAATGCCAATAACCTTGACACCACAAAGCTCTTCGGTGAACGGAATTTTGAGGATTGAAGAATCAGGCACGATTGTTGAGCTAGAAGCGTTGAGTGCCCTGTTGCCGTTTGAATCAACGAATGAAATATCGTCAGTAACGACAGGCGTGTTGTCATAAAGGACAGAAGAAATAGCAGCAACATCAGACATATTGCCCAAATCGTCTATGAGTCGCATAGAAATTGAAACAGAGCCGTCCTGTGCCACGCTTGCCGCACCAACTTTATAATGCTCGTCAAGAGAAAGCCAAGAAGAGTCATTCTTTGAAACGCTCCAGTCAAGCTCTGAGCCGAGATGGAATACCCACTTAAGGCCTTTATGAGTAGCACCAAGCTTGCGGTGTCCGTAATCAGAGACAGGATTAGAAGGGTCATCGTAAATTTCGATAGAGTCAACGGAAACTTTGTTGTACCAGCCGAACGGAGCCGCAACAGAAGAAGATTTGACCTTCTCAACTTCGGTTTGTATATTCGGTGCCGCATTATCCTTAATGACGAAGAGAGAGCGAGGACCGTTACCGACTCCATCCTCATCATCGACAGCAGGATCGTAACCATTAAGACCATCGTTACCAGTAGAGTCGTAAGCGTATACCTCAACCTGAATAAGGCCGTCAGGCAATGAGCTGAGGTCGTAGGTGTAGAGACATCCGGCCTTTTTGCCTGTGATTTGCCTGAAGCTTCCGGTAATCTGGCTGTAATTTTCTTCGGCGGCGTATGTTTCGATTTTGTCGGCGATGAAGTTGCCTTCGGCAGTGCTGTCGAGTGCCTTGCCGTTGAGGTCGGTGATGCTCCTTGCGCGGAATCCGAGCATGAGAACGTCCGATTCAAGACGCTCGCCGTCTGCCTTTGTAATATCCTGTGCGTAAACGTAAATGTTGAGCTTGTCGCGGATTCGATGAGAGACAAGCTCATCTGTGTAAAGCGCGTTCTCGTCAAGGTTCGCGTCGGCTGTAGCGGCAAGCCTTGTCGGTGTGCTGGCGAACTTAGAACAGTCGTTGTCGATACCACCGGTCATCTCGGTGATGAGAGGCGGCAAGGTATCAATAGCCGAACCGATGTTCCATGAAAGGGTCTTTGACTCCGCCATAGTGTAACCTGTGGAATCCGCGATTTCGTCGGTAAAGTAGAGACGAGCGACAACGCCAGGATTGAACATATTCATTGCAGCATCCTCTCGGAAGCTGAACGTGACGAGGTTCTTCTTTTCGTTGATTACCATCTGGAACTGGTCGGTAATATCCGTTTCGTTGAGGGAGAAGTCGGCTGCTCGCGTAGCCTGGCTGATTATGTAGTTGCCAGCGAATGAAGCCTCATCCATTGGCTTTGAGAACTGAACTCGGAGCTTGGTGTTTCGTACAGGGTTCTGTGACGTGTCCGGGAACGTACCTGCAATCGTAGGACGAACGGCTACGACAGGCATAATCCAGATATCATCGCGGGTCTGAGTTACGTAGACTATCGTAGACTCTGCGGCCGGATTGACAAACTGAACGACAGAGGCATCAAGCTCCATTGCGCCGTAATTGGCTAGCCAGTCATCATCATTCGTATAAACGAGGGACATGTGTTGTTTTGAAATATCAAAATTTCTTACAGAAAAAGCCTTCCAGCGGTAAAAAGCGTATTCGGAGTTCGTAACGCAGTTCACGCTAAAAGCAACGTTGTTTTTGATTTGCATGTAAGAGGCATCGGCCGGGGTTGTCTTTCCGAACTTGATAGAACCGTAGCGAAGATAAACGTTCATTTTGTCGGCGTTCGCCACGGCAACCTCGTTCTCAATCTGACCGAAAAAGTCATCATCTTCGAGGAAGGAACAAGAAAAAAGCACGCCGACAATTGCAGAGACACTGAGCAACGACAGCAAGACCGCGCCCAGACGTATGGACTTATTTTTTATTACTTTTTTTAAATTAAACATTTTACCCTCATTCCGAACAGACTACGCCTAGCATAATCCTATCAAATCTATATTTTATCGTGATTTCCTTCGCTTTTCAAGAATTTGAGCTTTTTTTGTAAGTTTTTTTTGCAATGCGTTAGCCAAAAGCTCAAACATTCTTGATGAATTCATTGTATTCTTCCTCGCTGTAATCACCCGCGAGGACTGAATATTCGCTGTATCCTGTGCGTACAATCTCACACGGCAAATCCGGGTGAGAGAGCCAGAACTTATATGCGGCATCAACATTCTTGAATTTTGCCATGCAATAGTAGAAACGCTTCTTTTTAAGCTCTTCTTCCGTAATCACGCATACGATGCGCTTGCCCTCCGGGCACTCAGGCTTATTGAAAGGCATCTTCTGCTTTTTCTTCTTTTTTGCCTGCTCCAATGAATCAAGGCTTCGTGGCCCCTGTAAGCTCTCCGTGACTTCCGCTGTTTTCTCAGCTTTTTTCGATGAAGTCCTCTTCTTGGCTGGCTTGCTGCTTGCCTTGTTAACAGAAACTCTCTGCCAGGTCTTTCCATCCTCAAATCGAATCGCAGAGCCTGTTTTTTGGCTTTCGCCATACGCCTGCTCTGCCTGGCTGGCAGCTCCGTCCTCATTGCAGGCCTTCTCCTCAGATTGTGAGTCATCCTGATTTCCAAGCTCTGCTACAGGGTGACTTTCATCATTCGAGAGAGTCTGTGCTTCTTCATTTGAGACAGTTTTTTTTCCAGTATGTGTATCAGCAACTACTCCAGTATTTGTGCCGGTTTGTCTTTCTGTTCTTGCAGTGGCCTCTCTCTCGGTCTTTGAAAGAGGCTTTCTTTTAGACTTTGCGACAGGCCGAGCTCCGGTACTTTCTGCCGCAAAGTTTTCAGTATGTGTGTCAGCAACTCTTCTAGCATTTGTGTCAGAAAGTATTCCAGTATTCGTGCCAGTTTCTTTTCTAGCATTTGAGACAGGATGTCTTTCTGTTTTTGACAGAGGCTCGTTTGAGGAATGTTCGACAGGCTGCCCTTCATAGTCCGCTCCTGTTTCATATTTGCCCTGAGTTTCATACGCCTCACCGTTTGCGTTTTCATAAGGCTCATCTTGCTCGTTTTCGGAGCCGTTGCCCACAATCGCCGCTTCTGCACCAGAAACCAACGCGGCGGTAGCAGCAGCCGCAGTCTTCGCAGCCGTCTTCGCAGCAGTCGCAGCTGCCCCACCCGCTTTTGGAGTGTCTGGAGATATGGACGTTCTTTCTTCTGTGTCCGCAAGCGTTGTCTTTATATCGCCCATGCCGTAATTATCCGTATCAGAAGCTTCTTCGGTCTTCTTTTTCGCAGAAACCTTGATGCTGCCAAATCCGTGATTATCAGAGTTCTCAAATTCATCGGCACTGTTATCGCCAGCAGTCCTCAGACTGCCCATGCCATGATTAACGAAATCTTCTTCTTCGCTTTCTTGGTATCGTTCCTGAACAGGCCGTTCAAGCTCCGGAATCTTATATTCCATGCGGGTTGAGTGGATATAAGGATTTGCAAGACCGATTTTCGGCTCATCATAGAGGCTCTTGTCGATAATCTCATACTCGCCGTTCATGAAAGCATTGCTTCCAACCCAGATTGTCTTTTCAAGCCGCTCAGAAAGTGAGAATGCACGGCCGCGAACGGTCTCAAAAGAACCGAGATAGGCGTATTCCATCGCAAGCTCCATGTCATTCTCACGGACAACAGAGTAAGAGTCATCACAAGTGTCGTAGTCGCCCACCTCAAAAGCACAACGAGCCAGTCCAAGATAAGCGAGGATATTCTTTGGGTCGTTGTTTATGACCTGGCGGTACATGTAGGCTGCATTCTCATACTGCTCTTTGGCAAAATACATGCTTGCCGTGTTAAGGAGTGCATTCTTATTGTTGTATTTTCGCGCGATACGGAACTGCTTTTCGGCTTCGTCAAAAAGGCCGTAACGCACATAAAGGATACCGAAGTCGTTTCGGACTCCTGGGTCTTCTTTTTTGGCAAGGATGTTCTTGAAAGAACGGATCTGCGGGTCAAGCTCGCGCGTAATCCAGTAATCGACGCTGTTGGAGAACCTGGCAAGAACCTGTTTTTTCTCAGGGAGAAGGAATTTTGCATGAGCACCAGAAACGCCTACAGGCTTGTAAAGCTCCCATGAGTCACGCATCTTGTAGAGCTGGGCTTCGTTCGTGCGTGCCGCGACGTGCCATTCACGTGCGCCCACACGCCAAGCCTTTGTGTAGCCCTCGTCAGAAAGAGTGATTTCAAGCGGAACCCATATTTCTCCGTCGGAGATAATATATTCGTCGGTTGAGTTAAAATATTTCCATGCATCCTTTTGCTTTACGCCTGAGTCGAACGCAATGAAGATGTGCCCCGGTATCGTAATGAATGCCGTGTGCACACCCACAGACTCAAAGAGCGAGCAAGTGAGGATTGAAAGGTCGTCACAGTCACCGCCACGGTACATCAATGTTTGATAAGGGAACTGCAAGAAGTCAATTGACGTAGAACCTACGTTGTCGGAGTAAGAAGAGTTCGGGTCAATTACATAGTTGATACCGAATTCATCCATTGCTTCAAAGATTCCCATCGCATATTGGATGTTAAGAGGAACGCCGGATCGGAGGTTATTCCGGACGCTGCTCATAACATGGCGGCTAAAGAGCATGGCGGCAGGGTCTTTTGAAGAAACGAAGACTGCCGCACGTCGGTCATCGTCCCATGACATTGAGTTTCGTCCGTAAACGCCGAGGGTTATCGGGAAGGTCTTACGCTTTTTCTGACCAAGCACGCGGTATTCGACAATAACGCTGCCCTGGGTGTCAATCTTTTCGATAAGCTCAAGCATCTGCTCGTTGAAGAACGCAACGAGATCAACGTCAAAACTCTCTTTTTTTTCGATTCTTTTGTAAGACGCGCAAAGCTGGGGCTGTCCCATGTACTGCCCCTGATAGAAGCTTACGGTCACGTTCGTGATCCCGCACTCCTCTTCGTTCTTTATGGTCACTGTCGCAAACGGATTCTTTTCGTACCATGAGTAAAGAACAGGGAAGATAGGCTTCATTTCCTTTACTTTCATCGAAAGAAGCGTCTCATTGCGAAGCATCTTTGAGACGTTTATGGAAATTCCTGGAGCCACGCCAACATCAGCCAAAACGCCCCTGTTAAATTCTGCGATTACAGGAGCCTCAAAAAAGACATGCGGATTTATTTTATATTGGAAAGAAATTCCCGCGCCAAAGAAAATAGAATTCCTTGTGACATCGGATACTCCAAGCCGGTACACACCGCCATTCACAAAGGGCACGAGCGCGAACCTCTCTGCAATCGGTATATAAAAGCCAAGCCCCACGTTGGCGCGCATCAAGCTCGCGGCATCAAGCTTTTCATCGGTTTTTGTTTCGCGGGGAAGGACAAGATAATCAAAACCAGCGGAGAATTCAAGGATAGACGGTGTTCTGAAAGAAATCTTTATGCCGCCGCCATACTCGGATTTTACAGGAAAAGCGTTGTAGTTGCTGGAAAAGACGCTTCCTAAATATCCGTGAACATTAAAAATCAAATCTCCATCCGCAAAAACCGGGCAAAGAGAAATCAAAATCAATGTAAAAACGGCTGCTATTTTCTTTGAGAAATACTTTTTTCTTGTCTTACTCCAGCTCTCCCATAATGCGCTCAAGGTTCTTCCTTGCGCTCTCATTATCAGGATCGATTTTGATAGCTCTCTCATACCACTTTTTTGCTTCTAGATAATCTTTATTCAATGAGGCGATGTTGCCCAAGTTGTTCATAGCCGTAACATTTCCCATACTTGCGGATTTTGTATAGACCTCGGTGGCTTCCTTATACATGCCCGCACGAACATAAAGCATACCTAACTGATTATAGTTATCGGCAGTCTGACCACCATTTTTAATTTTATTCTGGACCTTTTCAATCTTTGCGCCGAATTCGGTTGAGACATAGCGAGCCATGTCAACTTCGGCGGCTGCGATAAGGCGTTTTTCGTCGGCATGGACAGAAACGTTCTCCGTATTTGAGAAACCGGCCGTAGGATAGATTTTCCAAGCCTCATCAAGCAAAACCAGGGTGAGGTCGGCATCCATATCGAACAGGATTCCAAGAGTTTTGGCGGCGTTGTGCCAGCTGTTCACGAAACCTTCCTGCAAAGACTTCATTGAAAGAGGAATCCATGCCTTGCCGTCAATCTCAATGATTCGCGAAGTGCCGTCAAAGTAACGGTCGGCCTTTGACATCTCCACCGTGGTATCAAAAAGAACGATAAAGTCATCATCAAGAGGAATATAAGAAACCTTGATACCGACAGACTCCAAAAGTGCCATGGTGAGGATTCCCACGTCATCGCAGTCACCGCCGTTGTAGAACATCGTCTGGTACGGATACTGGATATAATCAAGGAGAGAGTCGTCAAGATGGAAACGTTTGTAAGGAGTCTCAAAGTCATCCGCGCACTTGATGCCCGCAATTCTCATGCCCTCGTACACATACATAGCAAACTGAAGGTTTCGGTTTACGCCAGAACGAAGCTTGGTGCGTGCAAGACCAACGAGCACTTTTGAGAATTCGAGGACTTCCGGCGCAGAAGAAGAAATGTATGCCGCAAGTGCCTGAGGGTCAGTCCAGCGGATTTGGTTACGGTTGTAAACAGGTATTATAATAGAAGAAACTGATGTTTTTTGCTCACCCAAAAGCTCGTAAGTGACAACGACCTCGCCCGGAATCTTGCCGGACTCAGTGAAGCGAAGAATTTCCTTGCTGAAATCAGCTACAAGCGGAAGCTCCTTTACCTTATGCTTTCGGATGTTAGAAAGATGACCGCAGTTTATTTCGGATGCAGTGTAGCCTTCGGCACGGAATGTAACGTTTACGTTACGGATTTCAGCAGACTCGTTGTTCCTTATGTAAATCGTGCCGAATGAATTTTCTTTATACATTATATAGAAAAGCGGGAAAAGACTGTCTGAAATGTCCGTGGTACACTCAACAGTGCCCACACCGCTGCTCTTGCGCTCAGTTTCCACGTGGAGCTTTAAGGAAAGGCCGGCCGTAATGCCAGCCACGCCAGGATTGCCAATCCAAGTGTTGTTCTGATATGCAAAGTAAGACGCGCTCGCACCGATTGTCCAGTGAGGACTCAGGCGGAAGCCCAAATCAGCAAAGCCCCTGTACCACGGAGCGAAGTGAGAGGTATCGCCGTTCTTTGCGATACCGTAGCCTGTAGCACCGCCAAGAGAAATCTCTATTCGGGCAGCAGGATAAAAGAACAAATTCATCTGAAGACCGACAGGAATCAGAGAAATGAACTTGGCCTCGCCATCCAAAAGCTCACCATTATTGTTTTTGGGGATAATAAAACCGCCGAAAGTGGGGCCGACATTCAAAAAGCCGAATGCATCGATACCCATGCTGGCAAGACCGCCGCCGCCAACAGGATCCCATTTGGTCTTACCGGCGGACAAAAAAGTAGCGAGTGCCATTGGCTCCAACTTGAATGTTAAATCATAAGAAAAAACTGACGTACAAACGAACAGAGAAAATATCAGAGAAAGAAACTTGTACTTACTTTTTAAACTCATTCCACGAACAATTTATATGAATTGAAGATTTTACGCAATATATTTTTTGTTTTATTGCTTAATTCGAATTATTGCTTAATTCGGAATTCCACGCGTCGGTTTTTCCACCAGTTTGCGCGGTCATCTTTGCCCGCAATCGGATTTGCGCCGCCCACGCCTTTTGGAGTAAGAAGCTTAGGATCAATTCCTCGTTTCACAAGCTCTTTTACGATTGTCTCAGCGCGTTTCTGGCTCAAAGGCAAAAGCTCTTCCCTCTGTTCCTTCTCGGTTCCGCTGATATTATTCGCATATCCTTCTATAATAACGTTCACTTCCGCGCCAGATTTTGAAAGCTCCCTGATTTCCTCTGCAACTTCGTCCAAGGTCTGTGCGTTAGACAGCTTCTGTTCTTTCGTAACTTTATTGAATCCTGCGGCATTCGGGTCAAAAGCGATTGACTGAACTACGATTTTCCATTCATGACCAGGAACAATTACCTCAAGCAAAAGACCTGTGTGGATTTCGGCAGAAGCCACTGCCTTCATCTGTGCTGTTCTTACCCTGTCTGTCTTTGAAGGAACAACAGTCAAATTCGCCTTGTACGTGTTGCGGGATACAACGACTTCGCCGCTCTCACTAGTGCCGTTCCATTCGATTGCGGATGGAGGATTGCCAGTTCCCTTGATTGTGCGGAAGAGATTTCCTTGCGGGTCCATAATTTCCAAAGTCCAGCTTTCTGCAGGCTCTTCAAGATACTGCACGCTAGGCTTGAACGTAATCAAATCATTGCGGCCGTCACCGTCCGGAGTAAAGTTCTTGCCACCGTCAACTGCAAGAGAAATTTTTGGTGCAGGCCATTTTGCGACCTCGGCTTTTCTAGCCTCTTCGGCCACTTTTTTTGCCTCTTCTTCGGCCTTTGCTTCGGCTTCGGCAATTGCCTTTTCCTCTGCTTCTTTTTTGGCCTTTTCTTCGGCCTCTTTTTGGGCTTTTTCTTCGGCGGCTTTGCGAAGCTCTTCTTCAACCTTAGCCTTGGCCTCGGCTTCGGCCTTTATTCGGGCATCTTCCTCGGCCTTTTTGAGAGTTTCTTCCATTACATGCTGCTGTTCTGCAACGAATGCCTTTCGATCTTCCTCAATCTTGCGTTTTTCTTCGGCAATGCGCGCTTCTTCTTCCATCTTACGCTGCTGCTCTTCCAAAGCCCGCTTCTGTGCTGCGATTTCAGCTTCCATTTTGGCTTTTTCAAGATTTCGCAGCTCTTCTTCGATAGCTCGTTTTTGTGCGGCAATACGCTCTTCTTCCTCAGCGGCCTTTCTTCGCTTTTCTTCGGCGATTCGCTCAGCTTCGGCAGCCTTTCTTCGGCTTTCCTCGGCTTCGGCTGCAAGGCGGGCTTCTTCTGCCCTTCTCGCTTCCTCACGCTCGCGGCGGTATTCTTCTTCAAAACGCTTCATGTCGTCATCGAGTCTGAGTTTTTCGGCATCCTTTGAGAGCTTGCCGATTTTCTGGTCTGTCTCAACAGCAACAACGATAGGTGTAAGCCTAAGCTGCTCAGGAGGAATATACGGAGGCTCCCCGTCCGGGCCAACAAGCTCAGGAATGACAGGAGTTTCTTTTTTCTCTGCAATCTTTTCGGAATTTATAAGCTCCAGAGGCTTTTTCTCAACATTCTCGCGTGGTAATTCCGGTGCAATCAGGCGGACAAGCTCGCTCGGAATCTTCTCATCGCTCTTCTTTTCCTGCGGGAACTCATCGCCAAGGACACGCTCCAGCTCGTCAGGAACCTCTATCTTCTCGTTATCGATTAGCTCTGCGTTTACAAGCTCCGGCTTTTCTTTTGCACGGCGAGCGATTTCTTCTTCTAGCAGGCGGATGATTATCTCTATGCGCTCACGCTGCGGAGTCTCAGGCTCCATCTCCAAGTATTTTATGTAGCTAGCCCTTGCATCAGCAAGATGGTCGAGCTTAAGCTGAGCGTTCGCACGGTTAAGCACGGCAGGGGAATAGTTCTCGTCCTCACGCAAGGCAATCGCATAGCTCGCGTCGGCGCGCATGTAGTTTCCCATTGCATAGCATGAGTTTCCTGCATTGTAGGCAAGAATTTTATGGTCAGTTCCTTCTTTTGCAAGCCCCTGAACGCATATAGCAAGGGATTTGTCATACTGCTCAATCTGGTAATAGCTGACTCCGAGATAAATATAGACTTTTGGATCAACGTTCTCACCCTGGAGTGCTTTTTCAAAGTAGACGATTGCTTCTTCCGGCTTGTTAAGCACAAAAAGCTCCTCGCCCTTAACAAAATCTTCATTATATACAATCACTGGCTCCTTCTTCTGCTTAGAGGGCGGAGTCTTTTTGAGCTTGTCAACGGCTGTCTTTGCCTCCGGCGACTTTGTCGTAGTGGGATTAACGGCGGCAGGAACAGGTGCTTTTGACTTCTTTGCAGGGGCAGACTTTTTCTTTTGCGCAAAAACAGGTGCAAAGAGAATTGAGAGAATTATAGTAAATAGAAATAATTTTTTGTGTGTCATTTTTTCTATATTATTATCGGCAAAAGGCTTCTTTTTCGCAAGATAAAAAGGCTATGCCATTCTGGATGTAATTTTTGATTGAAACATCCTTTAAGTTGTTATATAATTTTTTCTATTATGATAGTTGTTGCAGTAAGCTTAATACTTCTGGTTCTCATTGGCTTCCTTGGAGTCTTCGTAATAAAATCTTTGGCAGCTCCCAAAAAGATTGACTCCATAAATAGGCTTATAAAACAGCAGAAGTACAGTGCCGCGCAAAAAGCAGCAAAAGCTCTCATCGCAAAGGATTCAAGGGATTATCACGCTCATTATTACCTCGGCAAGGCATATCTCGCCGAGCGAAAAAACGAACTGGCCCTCATGGAATTCAAGACAGTTGCGGCAAACGCACTTTTTGATGCCAAGCTTCCCGAAGCCGAATTCCGCAAGCAGCTTTCACAGCTCTATCTCAAATTCAACCAGCTCGATGAAGCCCTCAAAGAATTTCTCCTTCTCACCAAGCTGGAGCCAACTAACGCCGAGAATTTCTACCAGTGCGCCAAAATCTACGAGCAGCAGAGCAACGCAGAGACAGCCCTCGGTTTTTATCAAAAGGCAATCAAATTCAATAAAAAGCATGTCAAAGCCTGGGCTGGCATGGGCATGATTTTGTTCCGTGCGAAGCAATTCAACGAAGCCAAAAAGGCTATCGACTACGCGCTCAAACTCAGTCCGGAGACATTTTCTACATACTATTACCTCGGCAAAATCCAAAAAGAAAGCAAAGAATATTCCGCAGCAGTCAAATCGTTTGAAAAGGCTTGTCGTGATCCAGAATTCAAACAGCGCGCCCTTCTTGAACGAGGCTCATGCTACATGATGGCAGGTGCAACCGACAACGCACAATTGGAATTTGAAAAGGCTGTCAAAGCCGGTAAAGACGAAAAATCTCAGGAATCTTTGTATGCCCGATATTTTCTTGCAGCCTGCTACGAAAAAAACCGCAAAATCGACAAGGCAATAGAACAGTGGCAGATTATCTCAAAAATCAACCGCAACTTCCGCGATGTTCCATCAAAACTCTCAGAATACAAGGATTTGCAGTCAAACGACAGCCTCAAAGAATTCCTCACAAGTTCCAACGCAGAGTTTGTTGAAATATGTAAAAAGGCAGCTCTCGCAGGCTTCAACATGATTGCCCAGACAGCCGAAGAAACAAAATGGGGCTGCCAGATTATCGCCACGGAGCAGAAGAAGGATGACTGGATGAACGTTCGCAAGCAGCTCTTCCTTCTCAATTTCTATCGCATAACAGACCCAATCGAAGACGCAGAGGTTCGCCGAAGCCTTGATTTCGCCAAGTCAAAGAACTGTGCAAAAGCTTTCGCCTGCACTTCTTCCGAATTCACTACTACGGCAATCCGTTTTGCAGAGAACAGGCCTATTGAGCTTGTAGGCAAGGACAAACTCGAATCTATTCTCGCAAAGGCAGGAATTTAGGATCCTATGAAGATTCTCTGCGTTTCAGATCAAATCGACCCGCTGGTATACAGCACGGGTGCAAAAGAGCGTTTTAAGGACATAGATTTAATTTTGTGCGCAGGGGATTTGCCATCTGATTATATCGATTTCATAGTCTCCACGCTCAACCGGCAGACTTATTTCATCTTCGGAAACCACAATCTCAAAGAATTTGGCTACTATCACAAGCAAAAGGCTCAGAACGGCCCGCATCCAACCTGGCTCGAAGACCAAAGCCTAGGGAATTTAAAAGGCAGCTTTGGCGCGACCTATGTTGGATTCCAGTCTCTCAAAGACAAGAAATTCAAGATTCCACGTGATGGAAAAAAGCCGCGCCCACTTCTCATAGCGGGAGCCTCTGGCTCAATCAGATACAACAACGGTCTCTGCCAGTACACCGAGCTTCAAATGAGGTTCAAATTGCTTGCCTTAGTGCCCAAGCTTATATATAACAGGCTCCGATACGGAACATATCTTGATATTTTCCTTACACACGCCTCTCCTCGTCATATCCATGACAAGGAAGACCCATGCCACAAGGGATTTGAATGTTTCAACTGGTTCATCAAAAAGTTCCAGCCAACATATCTAGTGCACGGTCACATACATCTTTATGACATGAACACGCCGCGAGTAACAAAAGTCGGCAAAACTACGGTCGTAAACGCATTCAGCTACACTATTCTAGAATTGGAGAGTCAATAAATGAGCGGATCAATGCTTTCAAGTTTAACAGAGGAAGATTTCTCAAAGGCAAGGCACAAGGCCCTTTTCAATGAAGTCCAGCATTTCCTCAATCCAGACGAAGCGACTTTGATTTCCTTGTCCGACATAAAAAAGCTTCTTAAGCCAGAGAACGAAGTTTACAAGGGAATGCAGACAGTTCCTGTAAAGCTCATCGTAGGCAGCGAAGGTCGTTACAACGACTTTGACAACAGGTTCTTTCCAAAAAGCCTGCATTTAAAGACCCGCTGGGAACATATCGACATCGCGCACATAAACGACATTCCTCTTCCGCCTATCTCGCTTTATGAGCTTGGCGGAGTTTACTTTGTGCGCGACGGCAATCACCGTGTTTCAGTCGCAAGGTCACGCGGAGTTGAGTTCATCGATGCCGAGGTCGTGAGCCTCCAGAGCGAAATCAAGCTTCATCCGGGCGACTCGCTCAAAAAAATGACCCGTCAGGTCATCAATTATGAGAAGAGGGTTTTCTACACGGAGACAGGTTTCGGCGATGCGACTGACTTCTGGAGCCTTGATTTTTCTGCCCCAGGTCAGTACGACGTAATCTATAACCACATTCTCACGCACAAATATTACATAAATATGAACAAAACTGACGAAATCGGCATGGACATGGCAATGCAGTCATGGCTTTATCATGTCTATTTCCCGGTCATCGCAGTCATCGACAGATACCACATCATGAAGTATTTCCGCCACCGCACCAAGAGCGACCTCTATGTATGGATGATTAAATACTGGGATGAGATCAAGAATAAATACGGCTCAGAACTAACTCTCGACGACATTGCGACTCCGTTCATGAAAGCATTCGGAGAACCGCCGATAAAGCATCTTAAAAACAAGATAAAAGGTCTTATTTTTAAGAAAAAAATAAAAATCTAAGAAAAATAAAAACTTGACGGCAATATATTCCGATGTTATGATTATAAAATCTAAAAAAATAAGGGAGCCAAATGTTTACATCAGACGCAATTTCCTATATTCCTTTGTTCTGTACAGCTGCGGTTGCAATCATAATCGCAGTACTTCTTACAATTATAAAAGTAAGAAAAACAGCCAAGGTTAGTTTTATTGCATACTTTGCGCTGGCCGTGGTTATTTTTGCTTGTATCTACACGGCTACGCACCCCGGTATGATGCAATTTGCACTTCTCATGCTTCTCACCTCATTATTGTTCATTCCTTATTGTATTATGCTCGCTTTCGGAAAGCCGAAGGAATACGTAAAAGAAGAAGCAGAAGAAAAAGTTGCAGAAGAAGTAAAGCCGGAGATAATCGTTGAGGAAGTCCCGGCAGAAAAGGTCAGTCTTATCGAAAAAGGCAAGGCTTTCGTAGCAGTTGCGGCCGAGTCATTCTCAGATAAAGAAGGTATGCAGAATCTTCTCGACACAATCAACAAAACTTGTGTCGAAATCACCAGTGCAAACGGTGGCGCAATCCTCATGGTTGACGAATTCGAAGATTTAATCACTGTCAAGTCATTCACAGGTGATTTCCCGCCTCCATACAAGCTCCCGGACGATTTGCCGCACAAGCCGCTCCGAGTATCAACGAGCTTCAAATACGCGCAGTTTCCTCTCCGTGACAACATTTTTGGTGAGGTTGCAACTGCCGGAAAAGCAGAGCTTATCGCTGTTCCAAAAATGGATGACCGAATCGTTGAGAACGGTCCAGAAGACTTCCTTAAACTCGGAAGCTATATCTTCATCCCTCTCAGAATGCCGGGCAAAGATGTCGTAGTCGGAGTTCTCGCTCTCTCACGCAATCCTGGCACAGATCCGTTCGGCGATCAGGAATTCGAATGGGCACAGACTCTCACAGACTTTGCAGAAGCGGCTCTCAACACAGCACTCAACTTTAAGCAGTACACCGACAAAGAAGAGCTTACAAAAGAATCAAACATCGCTTCTGGAATCCAGATTTCAATGATTCCCAAAAAGCTTCCTCCACTGGCAGGAATCAATTTGGGCACATACACTGAGCATGCCTCTGGCGTATGTTCGGACATTTACGATGTCATCCCTGCCCGCCAGGACAGAATCGCATTCATCGTAATGGACGTTGCGGGCAAGGGCATGAACTCATTGCTCGTAATGGCAATGATTCGCGCAATGTTCCGCCTTATCGTAAACACCACTCAAACAGCAGGAACAATCTTGAGCTGGGCAAACAGGGGCATTTGTAGCGAGCCGAACGCGGATCACTTCGCTTCTATCGCCCTCGTCAATTATGACCCAACAAGCAAAAAGGTTCAGCTTTCAACAGGTGGAAGCGTTCCTGTTTATCGTTATAATATTGCCAAACAAGCTGTAGAAAAGGTATCCGTCACTTGTGAGCCAATTGGTATCGAAAAAACAACAAATTATAAGGATATAGAGTTTACAGCAAGCCCCGGAGATATTATAATATGTTACACTGATGGTTTGGTCGAAGCTCTCAACTCACAGGGACAGCAATATTCCCTCGCGAGCTTGGCTAATATCATAAAAGCGAATGCTAAACTACCAGGAAAAGATATTGCTAACCTGGTAAAAACAGATATCAAGAAGTTTATTGGCAACGAAACGCTGCGCGATGACCAAACACTTCTTGTGATTAAAATTCAGTAACTAAAGGAGTTAAAATTTATGGAACTGAAAATTAGAAAAAATGGAGAAGTTTATATCATAGATGTAAACGGCGAAATGGATCTTTACAACTCCTATAAATTAAAGGAACTCGTCATGAAAATGCTTGAGAAAAATGTAAAGAGCTTCATCATCAACCTTGAACAAGTAGACTACATCGACTCGTCTGGAATCGGTGCTTTGATCTATATCTGTTCAACAATCAAAAAGATGAATCTTAAGCTTGCAATCTCAAACATCCATGGCTCTGTAAAAAAGGTCATCGAACTTACAAAACTCATGGGATACTTCCCTATCGCAAACAGCGTTGAAGAAGCACTTCTCATGGTAAACGAATAATCGCGAGGTAAAATTATGGAACAGATTAAAGAACTCCGCTCAGACGACAATGACCCATTGTTCGACACAACAAACATGCTTTATAAGGAATTCCCATCAGATTTCCGCCAGATTCGATATTTCACACTTCTTATAGTTCAGTCTGCCCCACTTGAAATTAAAGAGATTAACCTTCTTGAGCAGCAGATTTCAGAGGTTATCAAGAACGCTGTAAAACACGGAAACAACTGTGACATCAACAAGAAGGTCAAAGTTTGGTATTCATTCAGCCCTTCACACGCACATATCATCGTTCAGGACGAAGGTGAAGGTTTCAAAGATTTGGAAAAATGGAACGAATTCAACCGCAAACGACTTGAAGCACTCCACAACTCTGATTTTGAGCAGCTTGCAAACTATGTTTCATTCCGCACAAAGAAGTCAGACGATCAGGATGGCGGTAACGCACTTTTCGCAGCCCTCGAATACTGGGATGGCGGCTATGTCTACAACGGCAAACGCAACGGAGTTGCAATGCTCAAAAAGTTCCAGAAGAAACACTTGGGTGTAGCAGTAGAAGACTAAAATTAAGCCCTGCATGTAGAGTGCAGGGCATTTTTTATGGGCGCGGCTTTTTTATGAGCCGCGTTTTTTATTTTCTTATAACGGATTTTAATACTTCGATTGTTTCTTGGGCTGTCTGTTCCCAGTTGAATTTTTTGGCCCAGTCAATACCCTCTTTTATCATATTGTGGCGAAGGTTACTGTCCACAGTGATTTTTTCGATTGCAAGTGCCATTTCTTCAATATTTGAGCTGTCGTACAAAATTGCCTTTTCACCAGCAATTTCCTGCAAAGCACCGGCTTTTGAGCAGGCAACAGGAACGCCAGTGGCCATTGCCTCCAAAACAGGAAGCCCCACTCCCTCAATCTCAGACGGAAAGAGACAGCCGTCGCTGCCAGCATAAAGAGCCGGAAAGCTTTCATGAGGGAAGTAGCCTGTGATAAAAATATCAGAGGCATAGGGTGAGATTCGGGCTGCCTTTTTGATTGACTCAGAACATTCGCCGTCATTTCCTGCAAGCACGAGGCGGTGCGGAAGATTCGTCTTCTTTTTGAAAATCTCAAAAGCTTTTATAAGCTCCACATGCCTTTTGAGCGGGGAAGACAACGTTGAGGCGTAAATAAAATATGGCCTTCGGATTGCGAACGGTTTGATCATCTCTGTTTCTGACGTGATAATCTCACGCTGATAAAATAGAGAATGGTTGATTCCGTTGTGAACTACAGAGATTTTATCCTGATTGATACCAAGCCGTTTGAGGTCTTTTTTGACATATATGCTGGGAGCTATGATCCGGCTTACGTTTTTGAGGCAAAGCTTTATTCTCATCCGTTCGGCGAATGACTTATTAAGGAAGCTCTCGGAAACAATATCATTTACAACTGCAACAGAAGGCGTTGAAAAAACAAGGGGCATTGCATAAGATGAAGCCGGGAAGAGCATGGCATCGTATTTTTGCCTTTTAGCAAAGGCGTTGCAAAGAAGGATGTGCCATGCCTTTTCTGCCCGCGCTGTATCCGGCAGAAGAACAGGCTCAAAACCGATATTAGAATCACGGCCATAGGTGTAACGGTCAATCTCAGCACCGAAAAGCTCAAACTGCGATTCTTCGGTATTCTGGAAATTCTGAGAAATAGAAGTCAAATAAGAACCGATACCCGAACGGCCGTGCTCGCAACCAAAAGTATCAATACCGATTTTCATAAGTCCGTAAATTGTAGCAAATTTTCTGCTTCTCTGCTATAGTAGATTTTATGGATTCAATCAACACAAACGAAACAAAAGATTTTAAGTCCCTCAATATCGAAGATAAATATATCGAAAAGCTCACGGCAAATCAGATTACCGAGCCAACGGCTGTGCAAGCTCAGGCAATCCCTGAGATAGCCAAAGGCACTTCCCTGCTTTTTCAGAGCGAGACTGGAACCGGAAAGACTCTCGCATACCTTCTTCCGCTTTTACAGAACATCGAAAACCAGGAGAATCCCAAAAAAGAAGCTAAAATAGTCATAATCTCACCGACAATAGAGCTTGCCTCGCAAATCAAGGGGCAGGTTCAAATGGTAACAGAAAGCAAGGCCGCCCTTCTTGTAGGCGGTGCACCAATCAAAAGGCAGATTGAGCTTCTCAAAGAAAAGCCTCTTATCGTAATCGGAGGCCCTTCACGCCTGTTGGAGCTTTTTCACCTCAAAAAGCTCAAGCTTGACGGAGCGGCGGCAGTCGTTCTTGACGAGGTTGACCGTCTCCTCGCAAAGGAAATGAAGGACGAGACTCTGGAGCTTATCTGCGCCATGAAAAAGGACATACAGCTCATCGCAGCAAGCGCGACAATCACACAAAGCACACAAAAAATCTTGCAGTCAACAAGAATAAAGCAGAACGGCACCACCGAAAGCGACCTAAAAACTCTCTTTTTGCCGCCAGAGGACGTTCTTCGCAAAAGAATCACGCATCTCGCCATTTTTGCCGAGACACGCAACAAAATCGATACACTCCGAAGCCTTTTGAACGCCGAAAAGCCAGAGAAAGCACTGATTTTCACATCAAAGCTCGATCAGGTTGCAAATATCGTTGCAAAGCTCAAATTCAAGAACATCGAATGTTATGCCCTCACCGCCAAAACAGAAAAAACAGAACGAAAGGCTGCAATCGACAGGTTCAAGAGCGGCAAAATCAAGATTCTCGTAACAAGCGATTTGATTGCACGCGGCATGGACATTCCGAACATTACCCACGTAATACAAATGGACATGCCGAGCGACGATGATTTCTTTATCCACAGGGCCGGAAGAACGGCACGAATGGGGAAGACAGGCATAAACATCGTAATCGGCGACGGATATGAGATGCGGAAATACGCCGCAATCGAAAAGAAGCTCAAAATCACGGTTTATCCTAGAATGTTGTACAAAGGAAAGCTTGTTGACCCAAACGAGATTGAAACGGAGTAGAATTTCGTGCTATATTATTAGCTACTATTTCAAAAAAATGAGGTTTCCTTGTGTTTCTAAAAAGTCTGGATATTTTTGGATTTAAATCTTTTGCCGACAAAACCCACGTTGAATTTGCTGACGGCATCACAGCCCTTTTAGGGCCAAACGGATGCGGAAAGAGCAATGTCGTTGATGCCGTAAAATGGGTTCTTGCAGAGAATAAGGCAAAAAATCTCCGTGCAGACACAATGGAATCCGTCATCTTCAACGGTACAGAAACTCGCCCGCCTCTGAACATCGCCGAAGTCACGCTCACACTTGCCAACGAAAACGGCCTCCTTAAATTTGATGACGTTGAATCAGCTCCAACTGAAGTAACGCTCAAACGCCGTCTCTACCGTTCAGGCGAGAACGAATATTACATCAACAACAAGCAGGTCGGAGCCACAGCAGTCCGCCGCCTGTTTATGGATACTGGTGTCGGTAAGGCAGCCTACTCCGTCATGGAACAGGGCAAAATCGACCAGATTCTTTCAAGCAAGCCGGAAGACCGCCGCTATCTTTTTGAGGAAGCAGCCGGCATTTCCCGAAGCAAGGCCGAGGTCGCCGAGGCAGAGCGAGAGCTGGAGCGCACAAGGCAGAACCTCGCCCAGATTGAGGTGGCGCTTGCCGAGAACAAACGCAGCTACGAGACTTTAAAAGTCCAGAGCGAAAAGACAATTAAATTCCGCGCCCTCAAAGAAGAGATTTTCAACTACGAGCTTGATATCCAGCTCTTAAAACTAAAGGATTTCGTTCAGAATCAAGCGCGCCAGACACAGGCAAAGGAAGAAATCGCCGAAAAACGCAACGCAGTTCAGGCCGAAATCGACGAAATCTTGAACACTCTCACCGAGAACAGCGACAAAATCAAGGAATTGCAGGCAAAGATGGGCGAGCTTCAAATGGAACTTGTCCGAATCCAAACCGAAAAGACGAACAAACTCGACCAGCAGAAGCTTCTCAACGAAAATGCCCGCACAATCCGAGAAAAAATCGGCACACTTGAATTAAAGCAACGCTCAATCCAGGAGCGAATCGACGAATTAAACGACGAAATCTCAAATCAGGACGCAGACCTTCATTCAAAGACCAAGCAGATTGAAGAAGTCAAAGAAAACATCAATTCATTCGTAAACAATATCGAAACTTCTCAGCATCAGATTTCATCAAACGAACAGAAAATCAACGACAGCGAAGCCGAAATCAAAAACCTCGACACGGAGCGCGAGAACTTCCAGAAAGAGCTTGAGGCCATCACGGAAGACATCGTTACAGAGCTTGATGCCAAGCTCAAGGACTCAGGCTTCTCCAGCGCGGCAAGCAAAAAGGCAAAGGAAGATTTGGATTCCCTTGTCGGCAAGCTCAAAATCTTTGCCGAAGGTCGCCGCAACATCTTCACCGACTACGCTTCCCTCAAAGGTCACTCAAACGAAGAGAACGAGAATTTTGCGAAGGACGCAATCAAAGCACTCGACGAAGTTGCCAGCCTCGTAAAGGAAATTGAAGGTGCAGTCCAGAATTATTCCGAGACAGTTCCAAACTTCATCGATGAATTCCTTTCACCAGAAGGTATCATCACCAAAAAGCGCAACATCGACCGAAACATTCAGGAGAATTTGCAGAAAATAGCCACAATCCGCGAACGAATCGGCAGTTACAAGGCAGAGAACATCCTTCTCATCGGTAAAATCAACGAATACAAAGAAACTCTCAGCCAGCTCCGAGTCTCAGAGGCTCAGATGCAGCAGCAGATTTTCAACGCCAAGCAGACGGCAGATTTATTAAAACGAAACCTCGTGAGCGAGCAGAACGCCCTCCGCCAGAACGAGCAGGACTTGTATCTGGAGCAGAAGAATCAGGAAGACCTTGAAGAGCGCATCTCTGATTTGGACGAGGCTCTTGGCGAAATAGAGCGACGCGGGCGTGAATGTGCCGAGACAATGGGCAGCCTTGACGAGGAAATCAAACGCTGCAACACGAGCGTGAGCGGCAAAAAGAATGCTCTCGACAAAAAACGCGAGGAACAGCAGAAATATCAGTCGCAGTATGAAAAGCTCACGCTTGATTTGGTCACGAGCGAAAACGACATCCGCAACATCAAGCAGAACTTCATCGAAACGCACTCACGCGACCTCATGGAATTTGAGGAACGCATGTACAAAATCAACACGCCGGCAGCAGTCCTGCGCGAAAAGCTCTCTGATGCCCGAAAGGCACTTGCAGATCTTGGCTCCGTAAACTTCATGGCACCGGAAGAATTCGGAGAGCAGAAAGAACGCTACGAAAAACTTCAGGCGAGCTTCGACGATACAAACAAATCGCTCGAAAATCTCCTGCGGGTTTCCGAAGAAATCAAGTCGAAGTCCACAGAAATGTTCATTTCGACATACAACAAAATCAAAAAGAATTTCCACAACATGTTCCGCCGTCTTTTCAACGGTGGCCGCGGCGAGCTCAGGCTCACAGATCCTCAGAACGTGCTCACATCCGGAATCGACATTTACGCGGAGCCACCAGGAAAGAAGCTTCAGAACATCGCACTTCTCTCCGGCGGTGAGAAGACCATGACGGCAGTCGCGCTTCTCTTTGCGACATATCAGGTTCGCCCTTCTCCGTTCTGTCTTTTGGACGAGATTGACGCGGCCCTTGACGACAAGAACGTCACGAGTTTCGTCCACTCATTGCGCTCATTCGCCAAACTCTCGCAGTACATCGTCATCACCCACAACAAAAAGACAGTTATGGGAGCAAGCACGATGCTCGGCGTAACCATGCAGGAGTCCGGCGTAAGCAAAATCGTCACAATCAGCCTGGACAAATCAATCTCAACCGATGACACATTCGACGAAACAGAAGAATTTGTCGAGGAGGACGTTCCAGACGAAGAAGGCATCGTAGCTATTCCGCGCCCGGAGCCACGAATCCACAATGCGGACGGCACAATAACTGATCCTGTTATCGAAAAGTACAACGAGGAGCAGAAGGAAGCCGCCAAGCGAGCAAGAGCCGAGGCAAAGGCTGCAAAAGAAGCAGAAAAAGCGGCAGAGGCCGAGGCCGAAAAAGCAAAAGAGGCAGAAAATGTTTGATTTCGAAGACATTAAGGACAGTATTTCAGATTTTACTCATGAAAAGCCACTTTTGGTTGCAGTAATTGCAATTATAGTCTTCCTGTTTTTTGCGGGTCTCATAATCCTCATGATTCAGACAACGCCTGTCAAAAACACGGAAGTACAGCAGACAGAGCCTTTCACAGCCGACAACCCGGTTCTAATCCCGGACGCACCAGATATCGAAAAGGAATATTATCCTAACAGAATCACAGAGAACCAGTGGTCACAGGACGAAATCAACAAGTGGTTCACCTATCCCGAAGAAGAATCAATGAAAGAACTAGAAAAGGCAAATGACAAAATTGTCGATGATATAACAGGAGCGGCTCCGTAATGAAAAAAGTTTTTCTGGCAGCAATCTTCGTATCAGTTTCATTTTTTCTCACATCATGTGGCTCAACAAATGTAGCTTCCACACCAGAAGCCTCAAAAGTGCCGGAGACTGCACAAGAAGCAGTAACTCAAAAGCATGAGGAAGTGGCGAACGACATCGCAAGCGAAATCAACGCTGTGACTCCCAAAGCCGAAGAATCCCAGCAGGAAGAAGCCGAAAGCGACGAGGAGATTTTGTCAGAGCAGGCAGAGCCGGAGCCAGAAGTTACGGCAGAAGATACGGCAAAAACCGAAGAGCCAGAAGATTCTAACGTCTCTACAGCTCCTAGCGAGAGTGACTCAACAATCGAAGCGAACGAACCCGAATCAGAAGAGGCAGATTCAGAAGCAAAGGTAGAATCACAAACAGAATCAGAAAATGAACAACAGCCAGAAGCCGAATCACAGGCAGAGCCTGCAACAGAACCAGAAGCAGCGGCAGAGTCAGAATCAGAAGAACAGTCTGAAACTTCCGAAAAAGTAAGCGAAGAAGATTCAAACTTCGACAAAAAGCGGGAACAAGCACCTACAACAGACGAAAAGAACAAGGTCGCAGAGTATCAGATTTTTGAAGAGCCGGAAATCATCGTGCACGATTTGCCGGAGCCACAAGAAGAGCCAAAAACAGAAGTTGTCGAAGAGGCTTCCAACGAAGAGACAAAGGCAGAAGAGTCAAACACCGAGCCTAAAGAAGAACAATCAGAACCACAACCCGAAAGCACAGAGCCTTCACAAGAAGAAGTCGCACAGGCACAGCCAGCCCTAGCTGAACCAGCTCAGGCAGAAAAGCCAGCAGAGCCACAGCCTCGCGAGAACATTGCAAAATCAGACGAAGTAATAGAAGAAATCCCAGTCGAAGCCGAAGAGCCAGTAGTGCCTTCACGCTCAGTCAAAGTCAAGATGAACCAGTACCTCGACGTTACATATCCTGGCACTGGCTGGACTTATATCGGTGAGGAAGACAAAAACGACGTGTTCAACTATTTTGGCCGAAAACTCGGCACAAAAAACACCACGTTCTCACTGAGAGCCAAAAAAGCTGGCAAGACAATCCTTCACTTCTACAAGAATGATGCGCTCACAGGCGAATACATCGACGATTATCTTGAAGTCGTAGTCGAAGACAAAAAAGGCACGGGCAGGGTCAAAGCACCTTCTTATGCTGAAATAATTCCTGCAAAACCACAGCGAAGAATCGACCGGGCAAACGAAAATGCAGCCGAAAAAGCAGCCCTTCCGTCACAAGAAGAAGCCTCACAGCAAAAGCAGACAGCTCCAAATGAAGCTGCCCCTGCTACAACACAAGAAAAAGCCGCGCCACAAGACAAATCTGCACAAACAAAGACAACAAACGCCCCAGCAGAAGCAAAGGGAACAAAGCCAGCCGTCTCAAAAGAAGAACTCAAAAAGCCAGAGCAGCCGAAAGAGCAGGCTCCAGCAAAGAGCCAGAAAAAGGCAGAGACAGCTGCAAATCCAAAGCAGCCAAAAGAAAACTCCGCCCCAAGCAAGAAGCAATCAAAAGCTCTTCCAGCTCCAAAGGCAGAAAAGCCTCTCCCAGCTCCCCCAAAGGCTGTTGCCACTACCCCGCTTGCAACACAAGAAAGCGACATCAAAACAGTAATCGAAAACAAAGAGGCAACAACTCACGTCAAAAAGGCGGAGCCAAGCCAGGAAGCAGACGACAGGCAGGCATACAAATACACGCCGCCAGTCTCATCACAGAGCGTACAGGCCGAAGAAGCACCAGCTTCAAACGAGCCAGTGGTTCTTGTTGAGGACACAACGGTAACGCCAGACGAATCGCTCCTAGAAAAAGCAAAGAAAGACTTTGAGGACAAGAAATTCGCGGACGCACTCAAAGAAGCCCAGGAATATTACAACACGGCAAGCACAAGGCTCGACGAAGCCCTCTTCCTGCTCGGTCAGATTTCCGAAAGCAACAGCACCGTTCGCGACATCCGCTTTGCAGTGGATTCTTATGAAATGCTGGTAAAACGCTATCCGGCAAGCAAATACTGGAAGCAGGCAAAGAACCGCTCGATTTACCTCAAGCGCTTCTACATCGACATCCGCTAGCCCGCCGTCATTGCTTTGTCTCAGCCCTTT
>Ga0310695_10004553_pt1 | contig 25368 bp, 18 predicted proteins | sample RumenRJG_04DNA_FD_203882 | JGI IMG/M metagenome (GOLD analysis project Ga0310695, IMG submission 203882) | Bovine rumen microbial communities from Lethbridge, Alberta, Canada - RJG_04 (v2) (version 2) | ecosystem: Host-associated > Mammals > Digestive system > Stomach > Rumen | place: Canada...
TCGTACGACGCGCACTCCTTCGCGAAGTCCTTCGCGAGGCCGTTCAGCACGTGCGTGTTCGAGAGCTTGATGTCGATCTTCTCGAACAGGTTCTTGTTCATGAAGTAGCGGTAGCTCTGGTCGTGCGTCCCCGCGAGGCCGACGTACTCATCGAGGTTCCAGCTTTTCACCTGCTTGTACGAGACCTTCTTGGCCTTGACGGCCTTCGCCATCTCGGTGTACATCAACACCGGCGTGGAGCCCGTGGCGAGCCCGAGAACCGTCCTAGGGTTCTTCTGCACCGCCGCCGTGATCATCGCCGCCGCCTTGCGGCTGGCCTCCTCCTTCGTCTTGCACACTACGATTTCCATCTCTTTGTTCCTGCCTTTCCTTGTTCTTTTTTTGTTTTGTTGCCTGCCTTGTTCCGAAGATTCCCAAGGGGCCTCACATCCCCTTCGCGGCCTCGCGCACGATGCGCTCGTACTCCGCGCTCTGCGCCTCCATGGACTCGACCATCTTGAACTGCGTGTGGCAGCGCACGAGGTTGTGGTCCGGGTAGGCGGTGTGGAAGTACGTGTCGCCGGCGAGGTAGTCGGTGAGGAAGCGTATTCCGATCGTGAACGTGATGAGCCGACCGGAGAACGCGAGGTTCTCGAGCTCCGCCTCGTTGAGGAACTTCGCCCCCGCGAGGTAGCCGCGCACAAGCGCCTCGAAGTACTCCTTCTTCGAGTAGACCTTCGAGAGGTCCTTCTCGTCCTCTGCCGCCGCCGCGGTCGAGGTGCGCACCATGTCGCCGAAGTCGTAGAGCGCCGAGCCGGGCATGGTCGTGTCGAGGTCGATCACGACGTTCGAGCCGTCGGGCGCCATCATCACGTTGTTGATCTTCGTGTCGTTGTGCGTGATGCGCTCGGGGATGTCGCCGGACGCCATGAGCGCGAGCACCTTCCCGGCCTCGGCGCGGTGCGCGTCGACGAACGCGAGCTCCTTGGCGACGGACGCCTTGCGCCCCTTGACGTCGGCCGCCGCGGCCTCGTCGAGGAGGCGCAGGCGGTCGACCGTGTCGTGGAAGCGCGGGATCACCGCCCTCAGCGGCGGCGGCGGCATGTCCGCCAGCGCGTTCTGGAACGCCGCGAACGCGCCCGCCGCGAGCTCGGCCTGCGACGGCTCGGATATGACGTCCACCGACTCGTACCCCTCGAGGAACTTGTAGATGCGCCAGGGGTTCTCGTAGGCGACGACCTCGAGCGTCTTCACGCCCTTGTTCTTGAGGTGGTCCGTGACGCGGATTATGTTCTCCTTCAGGACGTCCTTGTCGAACGCGTCGGTCACGCGCTGGAGGATGAAGCGCGGACCCGCCGACGTCTCCACCTTGAACGTGTCGTTGATGTGCCCGGAGCCGTAGCGCTCGACGGACGTCGCGTCCGCCACGCCCATCGCGGCGAGCGTGGAGCGGAGCTCCTCCTGTGTGTATGTGCGGTTGGACATTTCTGCGTTCCCTCCTGTTCTAGAAAAGCTTCGACGGGTACTCGCCCGCGTCGACGAGCGACTGGATCGCGGAGACGACGAGCGGCTTGTCCTCGCGGTACGTGACGCCGAACCACGACGACTCGGTGGGGAGGACCTTCGCGTCCGCCACGCCCTCCTTGATCATCTCGTCCACGACGAACGGGATGTACCACTCGCTCTTCTCCTTGGCGCCGTTCTCGGCGAGCCACCTCGGGAAGCGCGCCTCGAGCTCGGCGAAGAGCGCGGGCGTGAAGCCCCAGAGGTTCATGGAGACGCGCGCGTCGAGGGGGACCTTCACGGGGTTCGCCTCGTCCTCGCGGTTCTCGGCGACGTCGCCGGCGCGCACGAGCTTCGTCATCTCCTTGACGTCGGTGAGGTAGCCGCTGCCGTCGATCGTGCAGACGCCGCGCGCGACGGAGCCGTGCTCGGAGAGCGTGAGCGCGAGGTTGTAGCCGACCATCGCGAAGTGGCGGCGGCCGTCGGCGGGCGCGGGCGCCGCGAGGAACTCGCCGAGCCTCGCGAACGCGTCGCGGCCATAGAAGTCGTCGGCGTTGATCGCGGCGAACGGCGCGTCGACGACGTCGCGCGCGGAGCGGATCGCGTGCGCGGTGCCCCACGGCTTCGTGCGCCCGGCCGGGACGGTGTACGGCGCGGGGAGGTCGTTCAGGTCCTGGAACGCGTACGCGACCTCCATGACGTTCTCGTACTTCGCGCCGACCTTCTCGCGGAACACGTCCTCGAAGTCCTTGCGGATGATGAACACGACCTTGCCGAACCCGGCGCGCTTCGCGTCGAACACGGAATAGTCGAGTATGGCCTCGCCGGACGGACCGACAGGGTCCACCTGCTTCAGCCCGCCGTACCTGGATCCCATTCCCGCGGCCAGCACGACCAACGTAGGCTTCACTTCGCTCACTTGTCCCTCCTTCTTTCCTTCTTGGTGTTGTTGTTGACTTGTGCCAAATGAATGTAGACTGTTATTATACACCATTGCGCACAGCACCGTCAAGTGCGGCGCGCGCGGCGCGTCACACGAGGCCGCGCTTCACGAGGTGCTCGGCGATCTCCACGGCGTTCAGCGCCGCGCCCCTCAGCAGCTGGTCGCCCGAGACGAACATCTCCAGGCCCTTCCCGTCGTCGCGGGAGATGTCGCTGCGGATGCGACCGGCCAGCACGTCGTACTTGCCGGTGGCGTCCAGCGGCATCGGGTAGACGTTGTTGAGCGGGTCGTCCACGACCCTCACGCCCTCGGCCTTGGAGAGGATCTCGCGCGCCTCGTCCGGGGTTATCGGGTTCTCGAACTCGAGGTTCAGCGACTCGGAGTGCGCCCTCGCGATCGGCACCCTCACGCATGTGCAGCTGAGGCGCAGGTCGGGGAGGTGGAGCATCTTCCGCGCCTCGTTGCGCATCTTCAGCTCCTCGAGCGTGTACCAGTTCGTCTGGTCGAACTTGTCGATGTGCGGTATGAGGTTGTAGGTGAGCTGGTGCTGGAACGCGCTGACGGTGAGCGGGCGGCCCTCGGCGTACTCGCGGATCTGCGCCTCGAGCTCGGCGAGGCCGGGCGCGCCCGCGCCGGACGCCGCCTGGTACGTCGACGCGATGAGCCTCTTCAGCCCCTTCGCCTTGTGGAGCGGGGCGACCGCCTCGAGCATGATCGCCGTCGTGCAGTTGGGGTTCGCGATCACCCCCTTGTTCCAGTCGAGGTCCTCGGCGTTCACCTGCGGCACGACGAGCGGCACGTCGGGGTCCTGGCGGAACGCGCGGGAGTTGTCGATCATCTTCGCGCCGGCCTTCACCACGGCGTCCTTCAGCTGCAGCGCGACGTCCGTCTTGCCGGCGAAGAGGACAATGTCGAAGCCGGCGAACGACCCCTCGTCCGCCTTCAGGACGTGGTACGTCTCGCCGTCGATCACCTCGTCGCGTTCGCGCGACGCGAACACCTGCACCTTCCCGCACGGGAACTGGCGCTCCCTGAGGACCTTTATCATCTCCGCGCCCACGGCGCCCACGCCGACCAGGCCGACATTGTATTTCTTCATTTATCGCTCCTTGGGGGGACTTCCCCCGTGAAGTTGGTAGTATATCATAAAACGCGCGAAGAGTGAAGCGGCGAATGACGGGTCACGCCATCCTGGACATCAGCTCGCGGATGCGGCGGGAGGTGCGCACGGCGCAGAACTCCTTGCCGCACATCGAGCAGTGGTCGTCGGAATGCGCCTCGTCGGCGTTCGCGCGCGTCCTGAGCCAGCGCTCGCGCGCATGGGCGGGGTCGAGCGCAAGCGAGAACTGCCTGTCCCAGTCGAACGCCGCGCGGGCGTCGGACATCGCGTCGTCGCGGTCGCGCGCGCCCGGGAGACCGCGCGCCACGTCGCCGGCGTGCGCCGCGATGCGGTACGCGATAACGCCCTCGTGGACCTCCTTCGCGTCGGGGAGCCCGAGGTGCTCCGCGGGCGTGACGTAGCAGAGCAGCGACGCGCCGTATGTCGCGGCGGCCGTCGCGCCGATGGAGCTGACGATGTGGTCGTATCCGGGCGCGATGTCCGTGACGACCGGCCCCAGCACGTAGAACGGCGCGCCTGCGCATACCTTCTGCTCGCGCTCCATGTTCATCTGGATCTGGCTGAACGGGACGTGCCCCGGCCCCTCCACCATAACCTGGACGCCGCGCCTGCGGCAGCGCTCGACAAGCTCGCCGAGGACGTCCAGCTCCGAGAACTGCGCGGCGTCGGAGGCGTCGGCGAGGCAGCCCGGCCGCATCCCGTCGCCAAGCGACACGGTGACGTCGTGCTTCGCGAGGATCTCCATCACCTCGTCCCAGCGCTCGTACAGCGGATTCTCCGCGCGGTTCTCCATCATCCACTCCGCCATGATCGAGCCGCCGCGGCTGACGATCCCCATCTTCCGGCCCATAGCCCTCGGGATGTCCCGCAGGAGAAGCCCCGCGTGGAGCGTCATGAAGTCGACGCCCTGCTCCGCCTGCTCGCGGATGACGTCGAGGAGAAGCGAGGGATCCATGTGCGGGACGTCGCCCTTCAGCCGGGAAATCGTCTCGTAGACCGGCACGGTGCCGAGGGGCTTCGCAGAGGCGTCGAGCATTCCCTGGCGGATGGACTTCACGTCCTCGCCGACGGAAAGGTCCATCACGAAGTCGGCGCCCGCCTTCACTGCGACGTCGAGCTTCTCGAGTTCGTCGCCCTTTCCGGAATGCGTCACGCTGCGTCCGAGGTTGGCGTTGACCTTGGTGGTCATCATGCGTCCGACGCCGACGGGGGAGCAGTTGCGGTGCGAGGGGTTGAAGGGAATCACGGCGGTGCCGTCCGCGATGGCAGATACGAGCGAGTCGAGCGCGATGCCCTCTGCAGAGGCGACGGCCTTCATCTCCGGCGTTGCGATGCCGTTCTTTGCTGATTCTAGTTGAGTCATGTTTTTGTTGGTTATGGGTTGGAGATAGTATTTTACCACATCGCAGCCGAAAAATGAAGCACCTTGCGGGGAGTGTCCCCGGAAAGTTGTACAATCAAGTGAGTCAAATCGGAAAGGCAAGGTTTCGAGGTGGAGAGCAGAGGCAAAGAAGAAGAAAGACAGGGAACGGAAGAGGAGGGAGAAGCGGAGAAAGAAGGAGCGCCCCCATGGGGGCGCCGCGCGCGGAAAATGCAACAAAGGCGTCACGATCTGTGGTATGATGAAGGTGACCAAACCAAAACATCAAGGCCAAAGAAAGGACGCCATGAGATATTATACCACACAACACGTGCCCGGTACACACCTAAATTTCAACCAGCGCCAGACGCTGGCCTCGGACTGGAACGCGACCATAAGGGCCGGATGCCGGATCACTCTCCGCCAGTTCGCCGCGAAGCACGGCCTGAAGTACGAGACCTGGAGGCGCGAATACCTGCGCGGGGCCACCGGGGCCGCCGTCCCGGACCCGAAGGACAGGCGACGACGCAAGTACGCCGAGTACGACCCCTTCAAGGCGCAGGACGAGATCAACGAGAACAACGCGAACAAGGGGACCAGAATGCTGGTGACGAACCAGATGGCATTCCTCTTCAGGAGGCACGTTGTCGACGAGAGGCTGTCGCCGTACGACGCCCTCTGCCGCATGAAGGAGGAGATGCCCGGACAGGCCATCCCGTGCCTGTCGACATGGTACAAGCACATCAACGCCGGAGACGTCGGCGTCAGGCACGGCGAGACCCCGTACCACCCGGGCAGGAAGCCGAAGGGCCCGAAGCCCCATCCCGCCATGACGGTCCCGGGACGCCTCACGCTCGACGACAGGCCCGCGGGCGCGAAGAGGCGCAGCAGGTTCGGGCACTACGAGATGGACACCGTCGTCTCGTCGACGAACGGAACCGGCGGCCTGCTCGTGCTCGTCGACCGCAGGAGCAGGCGCTACGTCATCGAGCTGCTGGCGCACGTCACGCAGGACGAGGTCGTCGCGGCGCTCAGGAGGATGATCGCGCGCAAGGCCCTCGGCAGGGTACGCTCCGTCACGACGGACAACGGCTGCGAGTTCCTAGCCCCCGAGAAGATCAAGGCTGTGGTCGGCTGCAACGTCTACTACACCCGCGCCTACGCATCGTGGGAAAAGGGCTCCGTGGAGAACTGCAACCGCTTCGTCCGCAGGTGGTATCCGAAGGGAACCGACTTCGGCAAGTGCACGACGGCGGACATGCATCGCCTCGAGCGAGTAATCAACTCAATCCACCGCAGGCTCCTCGGCGGGAGGACTGCATATGAATACGACACCGCCTACGCCAGGGCGGCATAAAGGAGACCACTCAAATGAAAATGTTCGAACTGCTGCCGAGACCCCTCGGATCCATCTTCAGAAAATTGACTCACTTGACTTGCAATTCACGGCGGGGAGTGTCCCCACAAGGGTTTCATTATGGCGGAATCACCTCATGTGCGCCGACGGAGGGAGACGAGGGTCTCGAAGCGGGCCGTCCTGGGGAACATGTTGAACCACTCGACCGACTCGACGTCGTAGGCACCGGTGATGACCCTAAGGTCCCTCGTCATCGTCGCCGGGTCGCAGCTCACGTAGAGGATCCGGCGCGCGCCGCACCCGGCGAGCCACTGGGCGACGCCCTTCTCCATCCCCCCTCGCGGCGGGTCGACGATCACCGTCGTCTCCGCCCCGACCTTCAGCCGCCGGAAGCATCCACCGACGCGGTTCGCGGTGAAGTTCGCCGCGACGCCGTTAGTCGCCGCGTTCCGCCGCGCGAACTCCACGGCCTCGCGTCCGCTCTCGACGCCGGCGAGCCGCACCGTGCCGTGCCCGCGCGCGGCAACCGCGCACGAAATCCCGAGCACACCAACGCCGCAGTAGAGGTCTAGGATGTCCGCCGCCGCGCCGGCGTCCGCCGTGCAGCGGGCGACGACGGACTTCACCAGCGCCTCGCCGACGGCGTGGTTGATCTGCCAGAACCCCCCTGCGGGGACCTCGAACGGCCGCCCCATGGCGCTTTCGCGCAGGACGACGTCCGCCGGCGCGTCGCCAAGCCACCACCTCACGCCAGACCGGGCCGTCCAGCGGACAGTCACCGTCTCCTTGCGCTCGACGGACCTGCGCACCTCCGGGGAGCCCTGCGAGAGAAGCGCGAACGTGCTGCGCCGCACCTCGCCCATCGCCGCGTTTATCTCCGGCCTCGCGAGGACGTCCTCGGCAAGGTCCACGACCTCATGCGCCGGCTCGGCGAGGTAGCCAAGCGCCCATCCATCCCCGCGCTTCGCGAAGTGGTAGGTGACCTTGTTGCGGTAGTGGAGCATGTCCTCCTCGCCGCCGCCTGCGACCGGCTTCGCCGAGACGCCGCCGCCTGGCAGGGCGATCCTCGCCCGCTCGAAGAACTCCGCGAGCTGCGACGACTTCGCGTCGCATTCGCCCTTGGCCGACAATGCGTGGTAGACCATGCCCGGCTGGGGCGGCGGCTCCAGCGAGCGCCGTTCGGGCGACGGGTCCTCGACCGTCACGAGCCGCGCCCTTGCGAAGTGGCGCTTCTCCTCGAATATCTCCGCCTTGACGTGCTCGCCGGCGAACGCCCCCGGCACGAACACGACCCGCCCATCGCCGAGCCGGCCTATCCCGTCGCCGCCATATACGGTCTTCGCTATGTATATCGATGAAGTCATGAATCCCCTCCTATACCTGCAACTATTATAGCAGAAACGCTTTCAGACTGCAAAATGCAAATCCATGTATTCCGTGTTCGCCGCGCCGGTGTCGGAGTTCTCGGCGACAAGGACACGCGAACCGGGACTGACGAACACGTGGTGCCATTCGCCGGCTTTCACGTTGTAGAACTTGAGCGGCTCGAGCGGCACGCGCTCGGCGGCCTCGCCCACCACGAGCGTCGCGTCGCCCGACAGCAGCACAAACGTCTCGTCGGTGAGGAGATGGCGTTCCAGCCTGGTGAAGTTCGCCGGGTCGAAGCGCGGCGCATAGTTGATGACGGCGAGCGTCCACTTCGGGCCGTCCACCAGCCGGCGATACCCTTCGCCGTCGTAGTCGAGAATCTCAAGTTCCATTTAGCGTCCTCCTTGGTTTTTTGGCAGCCGAACGGCGCGCGTGAACCCGTACCCATGCCGTTTTCCGCCATTAGCCATCCATCAGCAATGATTATAACAGAAAAAGGCGATAAACGGAAGAGGCTCGTTGCGCAACAGAACAATTGACAACGGCGGCGCATGATGGTAAAATCATAGTTCAGTTGGACAATGCAACAGAAAGGATCGCAAACATGAACAGAAGGGAATTTCTAGTGGCAGGCGCGGGAATGATGCTGGCGGCGGGGCTTAGCGCCGCGCCAAAGTCGCAGGCGGGCGCGGCGGGCGCCGCGGCGCCGGCAAGGAAGCTGCGCGGCTTCAGGCCGCTTGAACTGAGGCGGCTGAAGATCGCGGCAGGCGCGGAGCGCCCCTTCAAGGCAGTGCATCTCTCGGACACCCACATCATCCGCGCCGACGCCACCGAAAAGGACGAGCGCAAGCTGGAGCTTGCCTCCAGGCGATACCCGCACATGGCGTTCGGCGAACACTACCTCGCGGAGGGAATCGCGGCGGCGCGCGCCGACAACGCGCTCCTCCTCCACACCGGCGACATGATCGACTTCGTCTCCAACGCCAACCTCAACCTCGTCGAGCGCTACTTCGGCTCCGCCGACTGGTTCGTGTCGTCCGGCAACCACGAGTTCTCCAAGTACGTCGGCGAGGCGAAGGAGGACCCCGCGTACAAGGCTGACAGCTTCGCCCGGGTCTCGGCGCACTTCCCCAACGACCTCAAGTTCGCCTCCCGCGTCGTGAACGGCGTGAACTTCGTCGCCGCCGACGACGTGTACTACAACTTCACCGAGGAGCAGCTCGCGCTCATGGAGAAGGAGGTCGCCAAGGGCCTGCCCATCGTGTTCATGTGCCACGTGCCCCTTTACACGCCGAAGCACTACGCGTCGGAGCTGAAGAAGACGGGCGGCGTCTGCTCGTACGAGACGGGCGTCCCCGACGAGCTGATCAAGACCTGGCGCGGGCGAAAGCTCCCGGCCAACCAGGAATGGCGCGACAGGCGCGTCCAGCAGCGCGCCGACGCGCCGACGATGGAGTTCATAAAGTACCTGAAGGCGCAGCCCCTGCTGAAGGCGATACTCTGCGGGCACTGCCACGCGTTCTGGGAGGAGCGCTTCTCGCCGACCGCCATCCAGTATGTGTGCTCCGCCACGTATCTCGGGCAGGGCTACGCGATAGACTTCACATGACCTTGCCCGGCCGCGCAGACAGGGCGGGTCAGAGCGCGCTGCCGGGGAAGTAGGTCCCGACGGCGCGGCCTGCGGCGAGCTGCGGCAGCACGGCGCGGCGTCCGTTGGCGATGAAAGTGTCTATGCCGGCGGCGACGGCGGCTTTCACCGCCTTGAGCTTGGAGTCCATGCCGCCCTTGGAGAGCCGCCCCTTCTCCCCGGCGCGGACGAGGCGCGCCACGCCGCGGAGGTCGACGACCTCCGGGATGCGCCGCCCATTCGAGTCGAGGAGCCCGTCGACGGTGGTGAGCAGGACGAGCGCGTCGGCCTTTATCAGCTTCGCGATGAGGAAGCTCAGCCAGTCGTTGTCGCCGAAGGCGTTCCCCCTGATCTCGTCGTCGGATACGACGTCGTTCTCGTTGACCACCGGCACGATGCCGGCCTTGACGAGGTGGTCGAGGGAGTTCCTGACGTTGCCGCTGCTGCGGCGCCCCTCGAAGTCGGCGTGGGTCAGGAGGACCTGTCCGATCTTCACGCCGCGCTCGGCGAAGAGCCTCTCGTATTCGCAGATGAACCTGGCCTGCCCGACGGCGGCGCACATCTGGACGTCGCTGATTGCCGTGGGGCGCGCCGGGAGGCCCAGCGCCTCGACGCCGGCGGCGACCGCGCCGGACGAGACGAACACCACCTCGCACCCGGCGTCGCGCAGGCTGCACAGCCCCTCGACGATCCGCCTGAGCGCGGCGCGGTCAGGCCGCCCGGACCTGTTCGCGATCGCGTGCGTGCCGACCTTCACCACCACCCGCCTGAAGTTGTCTCTCATGCGCTTCTGCCTCCGTATCGCGGCGCCCCCCGCCACTATGCAGACGCGGCGGACAACGGCCTCGCCGGCCATTGCCCGCCATCGTCCATCCACCGCGGGAAGAGATCCCGCAGGGGCCTATTACTTCTTGACCAGCTTGCGAACGGCCTTGTGCGAGCAGAACGTGCGCTCGGTGTAGAGCTTCGCGCGCACTCCCCTGCCCTTCGGCTTGTCGCCCTTGCGGACGTTCCCCTTCTTGACGACCTTGATCGCCTGGATCCAGGGGCTGTGGAACGGGAAGAGCTTCTCGACGCGGACGCCATAGCGGTCGCTCGACACCGTGAAGTTCCCGGAAACGTTCCCGCGGCCGTTGTCGACTGCGAGGACCTTGCCCTCGAAGTCCTGGATGCGGAACTTGTCGCCTTCCTTGATCTTGATGGAGACGCGGACTATGTCGCCTGCGCGAAACTCGGGGAATTTCTTCTCCGCGAACTTCGCCGTCTGCTCGGCGTTGATCTTGTCCAGAATCTTGATGCCCATTGTCTACCTCCTTAGGCCTTCTTTTCCTCGGCCTTCTTCGCCTTGCGGGCGTGGTGGGGCTTGAGGGCGGGGTTCTTGGCGCGACGGATGAGCGAGGCGACGGTCGTGGAGGGCTTGGCGCCCTTCGACAGCCAGTAGTCTACGCGCTCGACGTCGAGCTTGAAGTTGTCGTCCTTGAGCTGGGTGTCGTACCAGCCGAGGATCTCCAGGAACTTGCCGTCGCGCGGGCTACGCTCGTCTGCCGCGACGATGCGGTAGGCGGCGTGGTTCTTGCACCCCGTGCGGCGCATTCTTATCTTTACCATGTTGTCTTTATCTCCCTTGCGGTGAACATTTTGGCGGGTAGTATATCAAAAACCGCCGACGAAAGCAAGCAGAAAATAGATAAACGAAAACGGGAGGGGGGCTAAAGACAAATCAGGACCACCCCGGCCAGGATGGCGGCGAGGGCTATTCCCTTGCGGCGGAGGTTGCGCTCGTGGAAGAAAATCGCCCCCATTACGAACGTCAGGACGACCGAGAACCGGCGCAGGAGAGACACCGCCGCGACGGAGACCCCCGGCAGGGCGAGCCCGTGGAAGTAGAGCCAGTCCGACGCGAGGAGCAGCGTCCCCGTCAGCGGGATCGTCCACCGCCACTCGAATCGCGGCCCCCCGTGCCGCGCCGCCCGCCCGGCGAGGAGGAAGAGCGCGTACAGCACGACAATTCCCGCCTGGAACCAGAGCTGCACGGTCTCCACCGGGATTGCGCACCTCTGCAGGACGAACTTGTCCCAGATGCCGGAGACCGCGCTCATCGCCATGCCGCCGATCGCCAGCCAGACTGCGCGGCACCGAAAGAAGTCTATCCCCTCCCCGCGCCCCGCCCACGCAAACGCCCAGTACCCCGCGAAGACAAGCGCCATGCCGAGCCCCTGGACGACGCCAGGCCGCTCGCCGTAGAGGAAGAACGCCGCGATGAACACGAGCGCCGGGGCGGACGCCCTTATCGGCGTCGCGATGGTGACGGGGAGCGTCCTCAATGCGCAGAACGTGAACAGCCAGGAGGTCCCAACTATGACGCTTTTTATCGCGACGACGGCGGCCTGCGGGGGCGTTAGGCGCACGGCGGAGGCAAGCCCACCGGCCGCCGCAAGCACCGCCGCGTAGACAAACGTCCCGGTGATCGACGAGATCAGCAGGACAGGCAGCACGGCGTTGTCGCGGACGCTTGCCTTCTTCGCGACGTCGTAGAGCGCGAGGAACACCGCGCTCACGAGAATCCACGTCGTCCAGGTCATGCGGGGCTTCCCCCTGTCACGTACACGGCCGACATTGGATCACGGCATGGCGACGTTGCCGAAATGGTTTCCGACTTCAAGTCCGCCAGTTCACTCCATCGCCAGGGTCTCCGCCGCGTGGCGGAGGCGGGCGAGCGTCGTGTCGCGTCCGAGGAGCTGGAGCATCTCGAAGAGCCCTATGCCCTCGCCGCGGCCGGAGACCGCGACGCGGATCGGATGCACCCACGGACCCATGCCGTTGCCCTGCGAAAGCTCCTTCACGACCGCCTCGAGCGCAGGGGCGGACCAGTCGCCCACCTTCGAGAAGCGCTCGACCAGGTCGAGGAGCAACGCCTTCACGCCGGGCTTTTTCAGCCGCTTCTCGACGGCCTTCTCGTCGAACGGGAAGTCGTCGGAGACAAAGCAGCGCACCATCGCGGGGATGTCGTTCAGGAACTTCGTGCGCGGCTGGAGCTGCGAGGCGAGATACTGCCACCAGGCATCGTCGTGCGAGCTTTCTAGCTTGTCTAGAGTCTCTAGAGCTTCTAGCCCAGCCACTCGCGTTTTAACCTCTTTGACAAAGTCTTCGCTAGGTATCCTCTTGATGTACTCCCCGTTCATCCACGCGAGCTTCTTCGGGTCGAACATCGCCGCCGTCACGTGGACCTTCTCGAGCTCGAAGAGCTGCACCATCTCCTCGCGAGTGAGCACCTCGCGGTCGTCGCCGGGGTTCCACCCGAGGAGCAGGAGGTAGTTGAACAGAGCCTCCGGAAGATACCCCTGCTCGCGGTACTCACCAACGAACGCGGCGCCGTCGCGCTTGGAGTAGGGTTTGCCCTGCTGGTTGACGATCATCGAGAGGTGCCCGTACTTCGGCACCGGCGCGCCGAGGGCGCGGAAGATGCAGATGTGCTTGAACGTGTTCTCCACGTGGTCGTCGCCGCGGATGATGTGCGTGACGCGCTGGTCGATGTCGTCGACTACGTTCGCGATGTGGAAGATCGGCGAGCCGTCGGAGCGGACGATCGCGAAGTCCTGGATGTCCTCGGCCTTCTTCGCCATGTGGCCCTTCACGATGTCGTCGAACTCTATGACGCCCTCCTTGGGCATCCTGAACATCGTGACGACGCCGGTCTTGCCGTCGCGCGAGGTCTTCTCGACCTTGTAGGCGTGTCCGCTCGCAAGCAGCTGGTCGACGACCTCGAGGTGGCGCTTCACGTTCTTCGTCTGGTAGAAGACCTCCTCGTCCCAGTCGAGGCCGAGCCACTTCATGCAGTCGAAGAGGACGGCGATGGCCTCGGGCGTGGAGCGCTCCAGGTCGGTGTCCTCGACGCGCAGCAGGAACTTTCCGCCCGTGTGGCGGGCGAAGAGCCAGTTGTAGATGGCGGCACGGATGTTGCCGATGTGTACCTTCCCCGTCGGCGACGGGGCGAATCGAACTCTTATCTCTGACATAGTGGCAATATTATATCACTTCCTCGCCTCGCAGTCATTCCCGAAATTAAAAAAAATGGCTGCCCGCATTACCATCCCATAGGTTTTTCACGCAGAGGTGAAATGCACCGAAGAAGCTCTGCTTCGTGGGATGCTACTGAGCTCATCCGTCTTTTTCACAACCGCATAAAACGGCATCTCCCGTTGACGTGAAATTTATGAACTTGCCGTCTGGCGACAACGGCCATTCCGGCCCGGCGTAGATGACGTCTGCAGATAGCACTTCGGGAATCACCTTGCGAAGTAGGCGTAAATTACGCGCAAACGACATGTCAGGTGTCATCGAAGACTTTATCTCCCATAGCCTGAGTCCGCCCGCCTCCTCAAGCACCAGATCCGCCTCCACTCCGCTTGAATCACGCATGTAGTAGAGATTCGGCTCCAGTCCCACATTCAGGCGAGCTTTCAACGCCTCCAATACAACCATGTTCTCGAACAATCCCCCGACCAGAGGGTGTTGCGAAACCTGCCGCGCCGACGAAATTGACAGCAGGTGTGACGCAAGTCCAACATCCGTGAAGTATATTTTAGGCGACTTGACGAACCTCTTTCCGAAATTCCTGTAATAGGGTGGAAGGCGAAATACAATGAAGCTCGCCTCAAGTACCGAAAGCCAGTTCTTGAGCGTAGTCGCCGATACACCAACATCCCCAGAAAGGCTCTCCAGATTCACAACCTGTCCCACGCGCCCCGCTAGCAGCCGGAGGAATGTTTCAAACCTCTGCCAGTCCCTGACATTCACAAGTTGCCGCGCATCGCGTTCGACGTATGTACGCAGATAGTCTGAGAGAATCCGGCGCGGAGGCAGATGCGCGGCGTGGATACGCGGCAGAAAACCGGAAAAAATCAACTCGTCCCGCGAAGGTGCTCCTCCGAGTTCTTTAATCGAAAGCGGCAGCAACGTTGAAATTGTCGTTCGTCCAGCGAGCGACTGCGAGATTTCAGCCTGCAACATCGGCTGATGCGACCCTGTCAGAATATAGCGTCCCGGCGTCTCGTCCTCATCTACCCGCACCTGTATGTCACGTAAAAGACTTGGCAAACGCTGAACTTCATCTATGATAACAGGTGGGGCAAACTGTGTGAAGAAAAGCCGAGAATCCGTTCGCGCTAACTCGAACACCTGCGAATCCTCAAGGTTGGCGTAGGAATATTTGCGAAAGACATGTTTGACGATTGTCGTCTTGCCTGATTGACGAGGGCCAAGCAAGGTAACAACAGGCAAAAGTCCTGCACATTTTTCCAACTCACCACAAATGTCGCGTTTTATCATTCTTTTGTCCTCTCTTTAGGCAATATTATATCACAACCACTTTGCAAAACTCAAGTTAAACTTTGGAATTGCAAAGAGAGATGATTACAAAACCACTTTCCGTGTATTCTGTGTATTCCGTGGTCTAAAAAGATATGTGCCGAAGGTTTTGCAGCATGCATGTCAGCCGCCACATAGCAGGGCGAGGATTGCGAGGAGGATTCCGCAGAGGCCCTCGCCGGCGATCAGGCCGGCGGAGAAGAGCGTGCCGGAGTCCTCGGACGCGGAGACCGCCGCGCCGCGGCGGCGTTCGACGAGCCACCTTATCGCGCCGCCGGCGAAGATCGAGACGTTCAGCCCTATCGGGAGATATATGCCGATGGCCACCGGCATCACAGGCACGCGCAGCAGCGTCAGCGCCACCGCAAGCCCAGCCCCGGAGGCAAGGAGGTCCCACGGCAGGCCGTCCCCCATCATGCCCTCCACGATGACCTTCATCAACGTTGCCTGCGGCGCGGAGATGGACTTGCTGCCGAAACCCCACGCCTTGTGCAGGAGGACGAGGACGCCGCCGATCGCAAGAGCGGACGCGACGACGCCGATGAACTCGCCAACCTGCTGCTTCCAGGGCGTCGCGCCCAGGATGCGCCCCGTCTTGAGGTCCTGCGCGGTATCCCCCGCTATCGCCGCGACAATGCACACTACGCTGCCTATCGCTATCGCCGCCGTCATCCCGGCCGCGCCCGCGGCGCCCGACGCCTTGATGGCGAGCGACGCCACGACGAGCGTCGCTATCGTCATGCCAGAGATCGGGTTGTTCGAGCTGCCCACCAGCCCGACCATCCTTGCCGACACCGCCGCGAAGAAGAACCCGAAGAGCGCGATCAGCACCGCGCCGAGGAACCCCGCCGGCACCGCGGGCACGGCCCAGATGAACACAACCACGAAGAGGATGCCGCCCAGTACGAGGCGCATCGGCAGGTCCCGCCCGCCTTCGTCCACTTCGCCCGCTCGCGCCTTCCGTCCCGCCGATGCCTTGAACGTGCGGACGAAGAGCGGCATCGACCGCAGAAGCGAGAACAGCCCGCCAGTCGCGATCGCCCCCGCGCCGACGTAGCGAACGTAGGACCTCCAGACGCCGTCCGCGTTACCTGCGTCCCACATCGTCCGCGCCTCCGGCACATGCGAGGCGATCACCGGCAGAAGCACCATCCAGCCGAGGAGCGCGCCCCCCAGGAGAAGCGACGCGACCTTCGGCCCGACGATGTACCCGACGCCGAGAAGCGCCGGCGAGACGTCCAGCCCGAGCGCGCCGCGCACGCTCCTGACTGGCCAGAGAAACCCCTCGGGGATCCACTTGAGCCACCCTGTGACGAACTTCACCAGCGCCCCGGCGCCAAGCCCGAAGAACACCGTCTTCGCGTGCTTCGCCCCGGCCTCGCCGGCCTTCAGCACGTCGGCGCACGCGCGCCCCTCGGGATAGAGAAGCGTCTTCTCCTCCTCGACTATCAGCGGACGCCTGAGCGGCACCATCAGAAGAACGCCCATCAAGCCGCCCGCGAGCGCAATCACCGTAATCGACACGAGAGACGGCGCGGAGAACTCCGCCGGACGCTCCTGCGCCCACAGGAAGAGCGCCGGCAAGGTGAAGATCGCGCCCGCGGCAAGCGACTCGCCCGCGCTGCCGATCGTCTGCACCATGTTGTTCTCCAGGATCGAGTCTCGCCGTAGCATGAAGCGCATCACGCCCATCGATATCACGGCGGCCGGGACACTCGCCGACACCGTGAGCCCCACGCGAAGCCCGAGGTAGGCGTTCGCCGCGCCGAACACGACGGCCAGCAGCACGCCGAGGACCACCGACGTGACCGTTATCTCCCTCTTCTTTCCATCCATGACTGTATCCATGTTCCCTCCTTGTGTCTATGCCTACATCTCCTTGACGGTGAAATGCGCCTCGGCGGTTACGCCCTCCGCCGTGCAGCACACGACAGTGTGCTTGCCGAGGGCCATGTCGACGGCAAGATGCGAAAGGCCGACAGTCTCGCCGACGAGACGCCCGTCGACAAACCACCACAGCCTGCCCTCCGCCGGATTGCCCGACGGCACCAGCACGATCTTCTGCGCGGGCATCCCGGCGACCATCAGAAACTCCGAACCATCCTCCGGCTTGGAGATCGCGAGCGCCTTCGCTGCGGAGACCCGCCCCATGAACGCGGCGAGCGCGGGGTCGAGCCGTTCGACGGGCTTTCCGTCGAAGTCTCTGACGTGGACGTGGCAGAGGGCGCGCGGACTGCGCCCGGCGATGGCGGGCGTCTCCTCCGTCGCGGGGCAGTCCGGCCCGGCGCTCCGGCCAGACACCGCGCACGTCCTGCGCATGACGAGGCCCGGCGGCTCGACGAACCACGGCCCCTCGCCGCCGGGGTAGACGGACCGCGCGATCTTCCACGCCTGCGGCGCGGCGGCCTTTGCGCCGACGACGGACTTGTCGCCGAACTTTCCGGAGAGGTGTCCGCACCACACGCCAATGACGTACTCGGGGTTCCAGACTATGGTCCAGGCATCGCGGTACGCGGAGCTCGTTCCCGTCTTCCACGCGAACCGCGGCACCTTCACGTCCGCCACGTGCCCCAGCGCGGCGGACCCCCGCTCGGTGCCGGAGAGCATATCCGAGACGAGCCACGCCGACTCGCGGGAGAGGACGTCGCCCCTGCCGGTCGCGGCGGAAAGCGCCAGGCGGCGGTAGGCGTCGACCAGCTCGACGAGCGTCACCTCGACGTTGCCTATCGCCATGCCCAGGCCGTATTCGCCGTCGGGCGCCTTCATGTGTGCGAAGCCGAGGGAGCGGAGCGTGGAGCCGAAGCTCTCCACGCCGACGCGCTCCGCGAGCTGGACGAACGGGATGTTGAGCGAGAGGACGAGCGCCTCGCGCAGGGGGACTAGCCCGCGCCACTTGGAGTCGAAGTTCGCGGGCCTGTACCCCTTGCGGACCATCGGGACGTCGACGAGGCGCTCCGCGGGGGAGATGATGCCGAGGTCCATGGCCTTCGCGGCGAGGAACGGCTTCAGGGTCGAGCCGGCGGGGCGAGGGGCGAGGGCGGTGTTGACCTGTCCGCCGTCGCTGCTGAAGTAGTCGCCGCTGACGGCCAGCGCGACGACCTCGCCCGTGTCGACCCTCTCGACCACGGCGGCGACGGAGTACCCGCCCGCCTTCGCGGCGGCGGCGACGACGCTCTCGCAAGTGCCCTGCACGTTCGGGTCGAGGGGCGTCTTCACGTCGCCCTTCGAGACGCGGTCGGCAGGCGACACCCCCAGCACGCTCCGCATGTAGTAGTCGCAGTAGAACGGGGCGCGGAACGGACGCGGCGCGCGGCACACAACCGGCATTACGCTCCTCGCGCCCTCCAGCTGGTCGGCGGTTATCGCGCCCGTCTTGAACATCCTATCGAGCACGTAGTCCCTGCGCCTCATGGCGCGGTCGTACCAGCGGTCCGGCCTCAGGCGCGACGGGGCCTGGACCATCCCGGCCAGCATGGCGGCCTCGCCTATGCCGAGGTCCTTCGCGCCCTTCCCGAACCATCCGTTCGCGGCGGCCTCGATGCCGATGAAGTTCGAGCCGAACGGCGCGCGGTTCAGGTACTGCGAGAGGATCCAGAGCTTGTCCTTCGAGCGCTCCATCTTCATCGCGCGGAAAGCCTCCACCCACTTCCCGACGTACGACTTCTCGTGCGGCTCGATGAGGCGCACCGCCTGCATGGTGATCGTGGAGGCGCCGGACACGCGGCGGCCGCTGAACACATTCTGCGCGAACGCGCGGAGCATGCTCAGCGGCCTTACGCCGCGGTGCGAGAAGAACTCGCCGTCCTCTGACGCGACGAGCGCCTTGACGATCCAGTCGTCGCGGCTGGCGCGGTAGTACGGGCGGCAGTCGACGTCGCCCTCGCCCAGCGAGACGCGGAGCACCTCGCCGGACGAGTCGCGCAGGACGGTCCCGCCGGGGTAGCGGTCGGCCCCGGCGTCAGTCCAGTCAATCGCCCACCACGACGCGACCAGCGCCGGAACGAGCGCGCAGACCAGGATTGTACATGGCCTCGACAGCCACCTGAGGAAGCGCAAACGACCCGGCGGAGACCACACGCAGCGGATAGTGGAAGTAAACTTCACGGCCTTTCCTCGCATGGAACTTCTTCGAGAACACCAGCATCCTGTCGTCCCTGGCGTCATAGCGCATGACCCAGTCGGGCATGTCCTTCTCGGCCTTCTGGACCCACGGATACCCGAAGGCGTCCTGCACGGAGCCGACGGGCTCCATCGCGCCGGAGAACAGGTCCTCCACCACGAGGTCAGCGATGTCGCGGTCGTCCTTGGAGGCGATGGCTATCCGGACGATCACCAGGTCGCCGCGGCGGGCCTTGGAGACGTCGTACTTCGTGCCGTCGGCGGTGAAGAACTCGCGCCTCACGGAGAGGCCCTTCTCCTCGTCCTTGCAGTCGGCGAGTGGCGGCAGGTCGAGGCGCTTCCACGTGACGAACGCGTCGCCCTCCCCGACGTTGACCAGGTTGCCGTCGACCTCCTTCACGTCGCACTTGCCGGGCTTGATCGGGTGGTGGCGCCAGTACTCGCCGAGGGCCAGCAGGGCATGGGCGTTGTCGGACGTCGTGCCCCAGGAGAAGAGCGCCTTGTCGCGGCTGGAGAGCAGGTACTTCACGAGGACCGGGACGGTTGGCTCGTCGGGGTCGAGCGCGAGCAGCGCGAGGAGCGCGAACGACGCCTCCTTGACGGACGCCGGGGAGTCCGCGCCGGCGAGAAGCGCGTCGGCGCGCTCCCTGTCGCCGATGAGCGCGAAGGCGCGGGCGAGCCTGGCGCGGGAGAGGAGGTTCAGCGACGCCCTGTCGTCGTAGAGGCGGAACATCCTGTCCCTGGGCGGCTTCCCGGCGAGCGCGAGCGTGTGGCAGGCGTACGCCGAGACGGACTTGTCCGGGGACATCGCCCAGCGCGAGAGGAGCCTGCGCGTCGTGTTCACGCCGTCGGCGTTGAGGGGGACGCCGGCCCTGCCGGCCTCCGTCAGGAAGTGCGCCGCGTAGAGCGACACCTCCATGTCCCACGGCGCGTAGGTGCAGTCAGGCCACATCACGAAGCCGGACTGGCGGATCATCGACTCGACGCGGCGCACGCCGGCCGCGACGTACTCCGCGCGGTTCTGCGCGGCGACGGAGCCCAGCGTGTTGAGTATGCCGCCCGCGGTGATCAGCGGGAAGATGCGCGAGGACGTCTGCTCAAGGCACCCGTACGGGTAGTCGGCCAGCCATTCGAGCGCGCTCTTCAGCTCCGCGAGCGGGGTGTTGGTGACGGAGTGGCGGCTCTTCGACAGCGCGCCCTGCGGACCGGCCGGGATCGTGAACGACTTGCCGGGCTTGAGGATGTGGACGCCGGACGTCTCGCGCCACGCGGTCGCGGGGCGGATCGGCACGGCGATCTCGAACTTGTGCTCCTCGCCGAAGCCGGTCGCCTTGTAGAGGATCGTCATCTCGCCCGGCTCGACGGGCGCCTTGGCCGTGAAGCGCAGCACCGTGGAGTCGTCCTTCGCGAGCCTCACCTTGCCGCTGCCGATCGGCTTCGCGGCACCGGCAACGGAGACCGAGTACTCGACCTCCCCGTCGGCGCCCGCGCGGTTGCTGAGGGGCAGCGTCACCTCCATTTCGTCGCCGGGGGCGGAGAAGCGCGGCGCGTCGGGCTGCGCGACGAGCCTGGGGGTCGCCTTGCACTGCACAGCGGCCGCGCCCGTCGCCTTCGCGGAGTACGCGACGGCCGTCACCCTCACCTCGCCGGAGAACTCGGGCAGCGTGAAGGAAACACGCGCCTTGCCGTCGCGGACGGCGACCTCCCTCTGCCACATGGCGAGCGGCTTGAAGCGCCGCGACGGGACGGGGCTGATCCTGTCCAGCAGCTCCGCGTCCATGCCGCCGCCGGTCTTCACGCCGGACGCCTTGAGCATCACGTCGGCGTAGACCGGGAGAAGCCTCTCGTAGAGGTCATAGACCGCCGTCCACTGCCAGCGCGAGCGGAAGAAGTGCCCGACGGGGTCGGGGACTGGCTCCGACGTCAGGATGTTGATGCCCTCGTCGACGACCGTCACCAGCGCGCGCTCGGCGCCGGGCGCGGTGAGCGACACCGTCACTTCGCGGTTCGTGCAGGCCGCCGCGACGGAGACGTCGATCTCGTTCTCGGGCCTCCTCACGCAGACGACGGCCTCGCCGTGCGCCCTTGCGGCCAGGCCGCGGGAGCCGGCCTCGACGCCCTGGATGGCGATGATGGAGACGGTGACGTCAGGCGCCCATCCGGGCTCGGCGGGCCTGAGACGTATCTCCGACGCGCCGGCGGCGACGTCGCGCAGCTCGGCGTACACCACGTCGTCGCGCATCACCGTCAGGAGCGCCTTGCCCGCAAACGGGGAGCGTATCCTCAGGACGGGCGTCTCGCCGGGGCGGTAGCGCGGCTTGTCGGGCGTGATGCTGATGGAGGTCGGCCTCGACAGGCCGCGGTCCTCGGAGTCGGCGAGGTTGCTGTGGTTCGTGACGTGGAATTCCCTGCCGAAGGTCGTGTCGCTGTCGGCGTCCGTCATCGAGAGGAAGTACTCGCCGCAGTCTACGACGGGCAGCTCGAGCACGGCGTCCGCGCCAGGCGCGACCTCGACGGCGATCTTGTCGGCGACGACGGTCCGGACGATGTCCACGTCCCACGACGCGTAGCTGCGCCCGGGGACCTTGCGGTAGACGTTCACGCGGTCCGCGCGGATGAGCTTCGCCGTGAACGTCCGCTTCTCGGCGTGCCTGGCGCCGGAGGGGTCGACGCACGCGACGGGGACCTTCAGGCGTCCGTCGGCGGGAAGGCGCGTCCACGACCCGAGCTTCGCGCCGATGTAGTAGGGATAGCGGTGGAGGACTACGCTGTCGCGCGCCGCCGCCGGCCTGCCGCCGTCCTCGAACACCGTGCCCTGCACCGTGGCGCGCAGTGCCATCGCCGGAAGGCCCGTCTCGTCGAGGAACGGCGCCTGGAACACGTGGGCGCCCTTGTCGTCAAGGACCGCGCGGTCGAGCGAAGTGAAGTTGGGGTGCACGTAACGCATCTCGTCGCCGAAGCTCCAGCCCTTCCACGCCTCCGGGCAGAAGGGAGCGTCCTCGAACACCACGGCGCCTTCGCACATCAGCGCCTTCGCCGGACCGCCGAATAGATGCTCCGCGGAGACGCGGAACGTGAACGCGCTGGGCTTCACGCCCTTCTCCGCCGCGACCTTGACGCGTATCTGCGGCGGGACAAACTCCTCTATCTTAACGTCGCGGCGGCCTATCACGTCGCCGTCGGGGATCCTGACGCGCAGCGTCCATTCGCCGCTGGGCTGGTCCGCCGGGACGGCCAGGTCCTCCGTGCAGAGCGCGCCGAACTCGTCGGTCACGAGCGTCAGCTTCCTGTACACGTTGCCCCAGGGCTTCACCAGCTCCACCTGGAGCGGCATCTTCGCAGGCGCGGCGAAGTCGCCGTTGCGGACGAGTACGTGGCACAGTATCTTCTCGTCGTGGCGGTAGATGCCGCGCTCGGTCGTGATGAACGCCTCGACTCCACCCTTGTCGAGATAGCCCATTTCGTCGACGCGGTAGCCCTCGCTCATCTGCATGGAGTCCCTGAGGGCCATGAAGGAGCTGTCGGAGCCGTCGGGGGTCGTAGCCACGACGGCAAACGCGTTCTGCGAGCCTTCGGGGATGGTGCACCTGCATAGGCCGTTCGTGTCCGTCACGCCCTCCGCGACCAGGATGTTCGCGGTGGAGTACATCTCGATCTTCGCGCCTGCGACGGGCGTCCCCTTCGTGAGGGACGTCACCCAGACGAGGCGGGTCTTCTCGACGCTGCGGACGCTCAGACCGAGGTCCGTCATGCACACGACGCGGCGGACGGGCTTTGCGTCCTTGCCCTCGAGCTTGACGAGGTAGATGCCGTTTGTCGCCCCGCTGACGGCGGACGGCAGCGCGAACTTAACCTCTTCGAGGTCGTTGAGCGGGTTCTTCATCTTGAGGGTCTTGAAGACCATCGACTCCGCGAGGTCCGCCGCGAACGCCGGGCCGTCCCCGTCGCTGTAGTAGCTGCTGCCGGAGATCCGCTGGTAGGCGTCCTCCTCAAGCGCCAGACCGTAGACGACGTTCTTCGACGGAATCTTCGCGACGCCGACCTTGATCTCGTCCACGTTCACGCTCGCCAGCGACAGCCTTCCGCCGCCGATCAGCGGGAGATAGCGCCCGTCGTCGGCGAACGTCACAAGCGGGCGAATGTTCTCGCGCTCGAAGACATGCACGTATTCCTCGGCAAGGGGCTCCGCGACGAGGTTCCCGGAGCTGCGGAGGTTAGCGATCGGAAATCCCTTCCTGATGCGAAGGGTGACGTTGGTGCGGTAGGCGAATTCGCCGGAGATCTGCAGAACCGGCATCGTCTTGCGGAGATTCTCGTCCCATCCGGTCGAGGCCGAGAACGTCAGCGACCCTTCCTGCAGAGGCTCGACGGTGACATACTGGCGGACGACGTTCATGTCGGGCGCCTCGGTGAGCCGCAGTGCTATGTGCCTGGAGCCGTCATACGCGAAGTTGAGTACCTTCATCTCGTGGTAGTCGGTCTTCGGGGCGGACGGCTTCTTCGCCGTCGCCTTCGGCTTCAGCACGGCGACCTCTTCGGTCTCGCCGTCCTTGGGCAGAAGCAAGACATCGCCGGCTCTCGGCTGGTAGTCCTCCGTAAGGCCGTTGAGCATGCGGATTTGCCTCGGCGACACGTTAAACTCTATTGCAATGCCGCAGATGTCATCGCCGTCCTTGACGACATACCTGATGTGCTTGCCGTCGTCTGCGGCCTGGTTCGCCGCGGCCGGCTTCGCCGCCTCCTGCGCAGGCTTGGCCTCCTGCGCCTTGCCTTCGCCTTCGGCGGGCTTTGCGGCCTGGGGCGCGTCCGAGGTGGCGGACGCCGCCGCCTCCCTGGCGCTTTCAAGCTCGGCTATCCTGCCGTTCAGGTTTTTAACCACTACAAGGGAGGCGAAAAGCCCCGCCGCGAGAAGCGCAATCACTGCGCCGACTACCGTTTTTTTCATGTTCGTGTTGTTCCTTTCAAAAACTACTCTCCGCCAGGACGGATTTCTGACAAGAAATTTTCATTTTTTCTTCAGTCCGCCCGGCGCGGCACGTCGTCGACGATCTGACATGCCTCCTTGAGGCGCATAGCGAGCGAGTAGGCGAACTTGCGTATCTCCCAGATGTCCGCCTTCGGGTCATTCCTGAACGCGGCGATCCTCGTCGTCGGCAGGTCGCACATCGGAACAAGCTCGCACGCCTCGAGGAGGTTCGCCGCCACCTCGCACGCGTCCAGGAGGGGCTTTTTGTCCATCTTTCGGTCTGCGAACGTAGATGCCTTGGCGTTGCCGTCGAGCGCAGTTCGGATCAACTTGAGCGCCCTGTCGGCCTGGCCCTCGCGGTTGGGGTTGGGCGGGACTACCGCGCACTTTTCGCCGCGGTTCCTGTAGCACCCGAACATCGCGGCGATCGTCCCGGCGTCGCGGATCGTGCCGTCGGGGTAGAAGATGCCGTGCTCGTCGAAGCACCTGCCGTCGATGATGAGATTGAAGAGTATCCAGCCCATCTTGTGTTCGTCGCACAGCTGCAGCGCCATCTCGTAGGAGTTCGCGCGCGCGAGGCAGCCCGTCTCGGTCTGGAGCACCTGCTTGCCGAGCCTGCGCCCCCACTCCGCCGCCGTGGAGTAGTTGTGGCGGCCGGCAGCGCGCGAGCCGCTGTAGTCGTGGAAGGAGATTACGTCCAGCCTCTCCGCCGTCGTCTGCTCGATCTCGTACGCCGTCGTGTAGCCAACGGTGAACAGGCAGTCCGGCGCGAACTTCCGCGCAACGTCGATCTCGCGGCGGAGGAACGCCCAGGTCGCCTCCGCGCGCACCTTCCGCACGGCTCCCGTCGCGCTGGATATCCACGGGTTGCAAAGCGGCTCGTTCATCATGTCGAACATGAGAAGCCCTGGCTCGTCCTTGAGCGCCTTCACGATTGCCTCGGTGAAGCGGTCGGCGGCGGCGTACGCCTCGGGCTGGATGCTCTTGGGGTTGAGCCCGTTGCCGTTGAAGAGGATCGGCATCGACTTGTAGCCGCACGAATGGCACGTGCGCACAAAATCGACGATCTGCTTGATGTACTTGTCGCCGTGCTTGTCGTACGCGCCCCTGCCAAGCCAGAACCGCACCGTGTTCAGCCCGACCCTCGTACCGTACGCAAGCTCCCTGCGCACGGTCTCCTCCGGACGGATGCCGTAGCATACGCCGCGTATCTTCGTGCAGTCGACCACCGGCTTGCGCCCCGCATTCGCGGCGCCTGACGCCGCCGAGGCCGGTGTCGCCGCGCACGCGATTGACGCGAGGCCGACTGCCGCCGCGAGGATCAATGGAGTTCTCGTATGTGTTTTCATTTTGCCTTCCCTGTGTTGCCGGACAATGTGCCTTAACCATATTATAGCAGAAAGCCAGTGAATGCGCGAATGGAAAATAAGAATTCCGCAAAGTTCCCGATTCCACAAAGGAGAAATCCGACATGGATAACTGGGAGTTTTACTCCACCATATTGACAAATGGGCAATAGGCATGATATAATATTGCCCGAAAGTGAGGAAAGGGCAGTGTTCAAGATTGACGAATATTTCAAGGGAAATGACTTTCTGCGCGTTGCGGACGCAGAAAAGATGGGGATTTCTCGTGCTGTGTTGTCACAGATGGTGAAGC
>Ga0310695_10004555_pt1 | contig 25361 bp, 20 predicted proteins | sample RumenRJG_04DNA_FD_203882 | JGI IMG/M metagenome (GOLD analysis project Ga0310695, IMG submission 203882) | Bovine rumen microbial communities from Lethbridge, Alberta, Canada - RJG_04 (v2) (version 2) | ecosystem: Host-associated > Mammals > Digestive system > Stomach > Rumen | place: Canada...
TATGCTTCGTTGGATAATTTCGACTACGGTTCTGTGTTCGGAACAACCTTCAAAATGGACAAGGCTCAGCGTATCAGTACCTTTGATAGTGGTTCAACTCACGCAATGACTCTTACCGCTGTAGACCTTGATTCGAAAGGTAATCCCGTAAAATGGAAGGTAGAAAACTCATGGGGTGCTACAAGTGGACAGCAGGGTTGTATCATTATGACAGCCGAGTGGTTCCGCGAGTATATGTTCCGTCTGGTTGTAAACAAAAAGTACGTATCGGATAAGCTACTGAAGGCTTACGAGACAAAGCCTGTAATGGTGATGCCCGAGGACCCATTGTTCCTGCCTGATGAGTAAAGCGATAGTAATAGGCGCCTCTTCGGGCATAGGACTCGAAGTGGCTCGCCTATTAATCCAAAAAGGTTGGACGGTAGGCGTTGCGGCTCGCCGAATAGATCTACTGAATAGCATTGGTGCTGCTGATGTCGAGCAAATCGACGTTACCAGCACCGATGCTGCTTATAGGCTGACGGCATTGATAGAGCGTATGGGAGGGATGGATCTGTTTTTCTATGCTTCAGGTATCGGTAAACAGAACCGTGAACTAACTGAAGACATAGAATTGGCCACTATGCAGACCAATGGCGTAGGTTTTACGCGAATGGTGGGATGTGCGTATCGCTATTTTGCCCAACAAGGCAAGGGGCATATAGCCGCTATCACATCGATAGCTGGAACCAAGGGCTTAGGTCCTGCGCCCGCATATTCGGCCACAAAAGCCATGCAGAATGTTTATCTGCAGGCCCTGGAGCAACAAGCAAATGCCCGCGGACTCGACATCAAGTTTACGGATATCCGTCCCGGATTTGTGGATACAGCATTGCTTAGCGGCACGTTCCACTATCCGATGATGCTAAAGCCCGATGCTGTGGCTCGCGAAATAGTATCGGCCATCGAGAATCGCAAGCATATCCGAGTGATTGACTGGAAATACAGAATTCTTACCGCTTTCTGGCGAAGAATTCCCCGCTGGATTTGGCGCAGAATCAAACTATAATATATTAAGGTGATAATTAAAAAATAAAAAAACGCTGAGATTTTTTGGCAATGTGGGCAGAAATGATTAATTTTGCACCCGATTTAAATAGTTAACGCCCAAGTCGTATCCTCGTGTAGGGTAGGAGCGGACTGACAAGACGACGGCTCTCGGGTAGGGCTGGCATAGTACGCAGGGTTATGTACAACATTAAACTTTAAGCTATTATGGCACAAATGAATTTCGGTGGCGTAACAGAGACTGTAGTCACCAGCAAAGAGTTCTCACTTGAGAAAGCACGTGAAGTATTGAAGAAAGAAACCATCGCAGTGATCGGTTATGGCGTTCAGGGTCCAGGTCAGGCCTGCAACCTGCGCGATAACGGATTCAACGTAATCGTTGGTCAGCGTCCAGGCAAGACCTACGACAAGGCTGTTGCCGACGGTTGGGTTCCTGGCGAGACTTTGTTCTCTATCGAGGAAGCCGCTGAGAAGGGTACCATCCTCTGCATGCTTCTTAGTGATGCTGGTCAGATTCAGCAGTGGCCCACCATCAAGCAGTATCTCAAACCCGGTAAGACACTTTATTACAGTCATGGTTTCGCCATCAACTGGAGTGATCGCACAGGCGTAGTTCCTCCAAAGGATGTCGACGTGATTATGGTTGCTCCTAAGGGCTCAGGTACAAGTCTTCGCACCATGTTCTGCGAGGGTCGCGGTCTGAACTGTTCGTATGCAGTATACCAGGATGCAACTGGTACAGCTAAGGAGAAGACACTGGCTTTCGGTATCGGTATCGGTGCTGGATATATGTTTGAAACTACATTCGAGCGTGAGGCTACATCAGACCTTACTGGTGAGCGCGGATCGCTGATGGGTGCCATTCAGGGATTGTTGCTTGCTCAGTATGAGGTTCTGCGCGAGCACGGACACTCTCCCTCAGAGGCTTTCAACGAGACTGTAGAGGAGCTGACACAGAGCCTTGGTCCGTTGTTTGGTGCAAAGGGTATGGACTGGATGTATGCTAACTGTTCTACCACCGCTCAGCGCGGTGCTCTGGACTGGGCTCCACGTTTCCACGATGCTATCAAGCCTGTTATGGAGTGGCTATACTACTCGGTACAGACTGGTAACGAGGCTCAGATTACCATCGACGCTAACTCTAAGCCTGACTATCGTGCAGGACTCGAGAAGGAACTTGAGGCTATGCGCAATCAGGAAATGTGGCGTGCTGGTGAGACCGTTCGTAAGCTGCGTCCGGAGAACCAAGACGTATAATACTACAATCACGGGGGTGCAACATGCATCCCCGTGATTCATTTTAAAATATGATATGGGAAAATTAGTTATTAATTCGTATGATGAATTCGCAGCCCACCTAGGTGAGGAGCTCGGAGCTTCCGAATGGCTGCAAGTAGACCAAGACCGCATCAACATGTTTGCCGATGCCACACTCGACCATCAGTGGATACACGTCGACGTGGAGCGCGCAAAGAAGGAGAGTCAGTATCAGAGCACTATCGCGCACGGCTATCTGACACTATCGCTTCTGCCTTACATGTGGGACCAGATTATCGAGGTGAACAACATCAAGATGCTGGTTAACTATGGTATGGACAAGATGCGTTTTGGTCAGCCCGTCATTACGGGATCAAAGGTAAGACTTGTTACCAAGTTGCACAACATACAGAACCTGCGTGGTATCTGTAAGGCAGAGATTGAATTCAGGATTGAAATCGAAGGACAGCGTAAACCTGCACTCGAGGGTATCGCTTCGTTCTTGTATTATTTTAATTAATTAGGTATGGGCGGATTTTTTGGAACAGTTTCCACTAAGTGCTGTGTTAACGACCTGTTCTACGGCACCGATTATAATTCGCACTTGGGTACAAAGCGTGCCGGACTGGTGACTTTTGATAAGGAGAATGGTTTCAGCCGTAAGATCCACAACCTGGAGCGCGACTACTTCCGTTCTAAGTTTGAGGATGAGCTCGACTCATTTTCTGGTCATCAGGGCATCGGAGTGATAAGCGATACCGATCCTCAGCCTATTTTGGTTAATTCGCACTTGGGTCGTTACGCAGTAGTGACTGTGGCCAAGATTAACAATATCGAAGAGATAGCTCAGGAACTTCTAGATCGTCGTATGCACTTCAGCGAGTACTCGGCCAACACAATCAACCAGACCGAACTTGTGGCGTTGCTCATCAATATGGGCCGCACGTTTGTTGAAGGAATCAATCTGGTTTACCGCAAGATTGAAGGTTCGTGCTCGATGCTGATTCTTACAGAAAAGGGTATTATCGCCGCTCGTGACTTCTTGGGCCGTACACCAATCGTTATCGGACAGAAAGATGGTGCATATGCGGTGAGCAGTGAAACTACCAGTTTCCCCAATCTTGACTATAAGCGTGTAAGAGACTTGGGGCCTGGCGAGATAGTATTCCTTACTGCAGACAATGTAGAGGTGCTGCAGGAGCCTTGGAAGCGTGAGCAGATTTGCTCGTTCCTCTGGGTTTATTACGGATTCCCCGCATCTGATTATAATGGTATCAACGTAGAAAACGTTCGCGAGACCAATGGTAAGATGATGGGCGAGAAGGATGAAACAGACGTAGACTGCGTTTGTGGTGTGCCCGATTCTGGTGTAGGTATGGCTCTTGGTTATGCCGAGGGTAAAGGTGTGCCTTACAAGCGTGCCGTACTGAAATATACTCCAACTTGGCCTCGTTCGTTTACTCCTGGGAATCAGGAGCGTCGTTCGTTGGTAGCCAAGATGAAACTGATACCAAACCCTGCGCTGTTGAAGGATAAGCGCGTGGTTTTTTGCGACGACTCAATCGTTCGTGGCACCCAGCTCAAGGACAATGTCAAGACATTCTTCGAATATGGAGCTAAGGAGGTTCATTGTCGCATCTCATGTCCTCCATTGGTATATGGCTGTCCGTTTATCGGCTTTACATCATCTAAGAGTGATATGGAGTTGATTACACGTCGTATCATCAAGGACTTTGAGGGTGACGATAAGAAGAATCTTGAGAAATATGCTCAGACTGATTCGCCCGAGTATAAGCGTATGGTCGACGAGATTGCTAAGCGACTAGGACTTACTTCGCTTAAGTTTGCCAAGCTCGAAGATCTGATTAAGAGTATCGGTATTGACAAGTGCAGAGTATGTACACACTGTTTCGATGGTAGCAGCTACTGCCACGAGCATGATAAAGAGGATGATCGCCAGTTGAAGCTGGACTTCTAATTAAGATTTAGAGATAAGACCATCCTTCTGAAGAATATACTCTTCGTTAGAAAGATAATCCAAAGCAGCATCGAGTTCGCTATCTGGCAGCTCGATGCTTTTTAATTCTGTTATGGGGTGGGGCTTACCATCTTCCAGCAATTGAAGAATCTTAGTTGCTGCTTCGTTAAGTCTTGGTTCTGAAACCATCCCTTCTTTGCGCTGACTAAGGCATACATCACACTGCTTACAGTTATGATCGTTTTTCTCGCCAAAGTATCGCAATAGCTGACGGCTTCGGCAGATACTATCGCTTGTGGCATAACGTATCATCGAGTTGATACGCTCGGCAAATTGTGATTTACGCTCCTCATACACTTCGGGCATCAGTTGTATATATTCCTTGTCCTCGCGTCGTTGAGTGTAACGTATAAATGGAGTTTTCTTCTGTGGGATGAAGTGTAGTATGTGGCGTTGCGACAGACTCTTAAGCGTAAGGTAGACTTGCTGTGGTTGCAGTTGGGTTATTGACGCCAGATAAGTTTCATCTATATAATTATAATCGGTGAACAGTCCACCATAGCTACGCAATAGTGCAGTGATGATTTTATCCTCGTTGGGACTGTTGTTCTCCAGACGGTACAGATCGTTGCGACTAACAGTAAACATCACACGTGCCTGATTGTCCTGCTCTTCGGTATACTCAATATATCCTGCTCGTTGCAGAATCTTCAAGGCCGAATCTACCTGTATGGGGAAGTGGTGGAAATTATGGCAGAACTTATCGATGTTGAATTCGAACGTGTGGCCATATCCAGAGCCTACACCTATCTGATAATAATAAGCCAGATGCTCGTATACCTGACGGATGTAGTCCTTCTCGGGGAAACTGTCTGAGATACGTTTCTGTAGTTTTCGCTCGTCCGAATTGTTGTATAGCAATACTGCATATGCCTTAAGTCCATCGCGGCCAGCACGACCTGCTTCCTGAAAGTATGCTTCGATGCTATCAGGACAATCCACATGAACTACCACACGTACATCAGGCTTGTCGATACCCATTCCAAAGGCATTTGTGGCCACCATCACACGATGCTTATTATCTTGCCACTCGCGTTGGCGTTGGTCTTTTACGCTTGCATCAAGTCCTGCGTGATAGAATGTGGCTGATATGCCGGCTTCATTGATTATCTCGGCATATTCCTTGGTGCGTCTGCGGCTTCTTGCATAGACAATCGCAGAACCTTTGGTACTCTTAAGGATATGTATCAGTTCGCCAATTTTATCGTCGGCATGACGCACCACGTAAGCAAGATTCTTACGTTCAAAGCTCATCTTGAAGACATTGAAGTCGCTTGTGGTGTTAGATTCTCTAACTAGCTTGGCTTGGATATCGTCTACAACCTGCGGTGTAGCTGTAGCTGTAAGCGCAAGTACGGGCACATTGGGCACCAATTTCCTTATCTGCGCTATCTGCAGATATGAAGGGCGGAAGTCATATCCCCATTGCGATATACAGTGGGCTTCGTCTACAGTAATAAAGCTTACCTTCATGTGGCGTAGCTTGGTCTGGAATAGTTCTGACGAAAGTCGCTCTGGCGATACATATAGCAGTTTAACGGCACCGAAGATAGCATTCTCAAGTGTAATGATTATTTCCTCGTGTGTAAGTCCGCTATATATTGCTGCTGCTTTTATATCCTTACGGCGCAGGTTGTCTACCTGGTCCTTCATAAGGGCGATGAGTGGGGTGATTACGATGCACGTTCCTTCTTGAGCTAATGCCGGCACTTGGAATGTTATCGACTTACCGCCACCTGTTGGCATCAGTCCCAGTGTGTCGTGACCGCTACCAATAGACTCGATGATTTCGCGCTGAATCCCGCGGAAATCATCGTAGCCCCAGTATTGTTTTAATATCTCCTGATATCTATCCACTTTCTACTATCAACTGTCAACTTCCGACGGCTGAATATCCTCGATCTGCAACTGTACTTCGGTACGTTTGTAGATATTGTCCTCGATGGTGTAGACGATGTCAAACGAACGTTTCGACTTGATGTAGCGAGCAGATGCACTCTGTCCGAAGGCTATTCCATTAAGTACATTGCTCGACTTTGAGTCGACGAGCTCAAGCTTTATATGCTCCTGCTGACGACCAACAACCTTTGATGTTCCATAATCATACACATTACGTGTGCAGAACAATGGCTTGGGGTTGTCTGGACCATGAGGTGCAAACTTCTTTAGATCGTTGTGCAATCGTTTGGTCACATCCTTGAAATCGATAACAGCATCGATGTCAAGTGTTGCTTCGGTCTGTTCTGGCTGGATATGCTCCATCACATACTTCTGGAAACGACTGCGGAACTCTGGAATGTTTTCAATCTTAAGCGAAAGACCTACAGCATAGGTATGTCCGCCGAAGTTTTCGAGCAAGTCGCGACAACTCTTGATAGCATCGTAAACATCATATCCAGCCACACTACGTGCCGAACCTGTAGCTATACCGTTAAACTTGGTAAGCACTACTGTTGGACGATAATAGAGTTCTGTAAGTCGCGAGGCAACAATGCCGATAACACCCTTTTTCCAGTTCTCGTCGTATAGAACGATGCTGGCGTGATGCTTCTGGCTCTCCAGCTTTTCTACTATCTGGTTTGCCTCTTCAGTCATCTGCTTGTCTACATCCTTACGCTGCTCATTATACTCGTTGATATGATTTGCTTCGGCCAGAGCCTTCTGGAGATCTTTCTCAACCAGCAAGTCTACGGCCTCGGTGCCATTCTGCATACGTCCTGAAGCATTGATTCGCGGACCAATCTTGAATACGATGTCGCTCATGGTTATCTCGCGTCCAGTCAGTCCACATATATCTATAATAGCTTTAAGACCTACCGATGGACTCTGGTTCAGTTGCTTAAGTCCGTGATAGGCCAGTATGCGGTTTTCGCCCATAATCGGCACGATATCAGCTGCAATACTTACAGCGCAGAAGTCGAGTAGGGGAATAAGTCGTGAGAATGGTATGCCGTTGTTTTTAGCAAAGGCCTGCATAAGTTTGAAACCTACACCGCAACCACAAAGGTCTTTGAATGGGTAGGTGGAATCTTCGCGTTTGGGGTTCAGAATTGCCACAGCATCAGGCAACTCATCATCGGGCACATGATGGTCGCAGATGATGAAGTCGATGCCTAAGGTCTTAGCATAGGCTATCTCTTCGATTGCCTTGATACCGCAATCCAGTATTATTATTAGCTTGATGCCTTTATCTGCTGCATAGTGCAGTGCTTTCTTGCTGATACCATATCCCTCTTCGTAGCGGTCGGGGATATAATATTCGATGTTGGAATAGAACTGCTGCAGGAATTTATACACCAAGGCTACCGCCGTACATCCATCGACATCGTAGTCGCCGTAGACCATTATACGCTCTTTGCGCCCCATCGCATCGTTGAGCCTGTCTACCGCCACATCCATGTCGTTCATCAGAAACGGATCTATCAGCTCGTTTAGCATCGGACGGAAGAAGCGCTTTGCTGCGCTCTCCGTCTTAATGCCTCGCTGGATAAGGAGATTGGCAAGTATCGGACTCATGCCGATTTTCTCTCCAAGCTCCTTAGCCGCCGTCTGTTGTTCTGATGTAGGTGGTTGGTAATTCCATTTGAAATGCATTAGATACCAAGCTTTTTACGTATGTCAGCAGGAATAGCATTCTTATTGATCAGGAAGTCCATCGTGTTTAGAACGATATAGTCCTTAGTCATATACCAGATTCCCTTGTAGGCACCTGTCTCACCCCATGAGTTCTTAACCATGTAATACTCCTTACCATTCTGATCCTTAGCAACACCGTAAATCAGCATACCATGGTCATCAGTCAGCTCCCAGTTGTCGAAACGCTCCTGACGCATCTGCTGTGTAGGCTTAACCTCAGGCACCTTGCAACCCAGTGAGTCGATGATGTTACGCTTCTTGTCCTGAGCCAGATTAAGCCAACGAGCCATATCGCTACCAGCGAGGCTCTGAGCTGCTTTAGCGTCAACTGCATAAGCCAGACCGTTGCGAGTGAATCCTTCTTCAGATACATCTCCGCCCCAAGCTACTGTGTATCCATTCTCAACAGCGTTGTCAAGAATGCGTCTCATCTCGTCCATAGGTACATTATAGCTCTGTGGGAAACGCCAGTTGTCCTGTACCTCTACAGCAAATGTGGTATAGAATGGGTGATGGGTATAGCTTGTGATGCTAACGTAGTCGTTAAGATTGATACCCAGTGAAGCCATGAAGCTCTTTGGAGTATACTCCTTACCTTCGAAAGTAAATTTCTCGGGACACTTGCCCAGATATGCATCGAGGATACCCTGAAGTCCAACCTTCCATTGGCTAGAGATCTTCTTTGAGCTGCTTTTTGCGATGGCAGCTACGTATGGCTCGAGCTGACCAAAGAACTCGTTGAAGTTGTTCAACGAGTCGCCATACAGTGAACCTGGGAATGGCATGATGCCCTGTGGGATGATACCATGAGTCTTCATTGTGGCAAGTACATCCTCGGCCGATCCGCCCTGAGCAAACTGGCAATCGCCATGATAGCGAACCACCTGGATGGCGCGCTCCATATAAGTCTTGTTGGCTACGAACGACTCGTCAAGATCGTAAGTCTTACCTGTTGCCTTCAGGATCTCTGCCTCGAAGAAAGACAGAGTAGAGTAGTCCCAGCACGTACCAGAACGGTTCTGGTCCTTAATACTAGTGATAGGATTCTCCTTGATAACTGTGAACACAGGTTTGTTCGCGTCCTTAGTCGGCGCCTTCTTCTTGGCTGCCGAAGCACTCAGGGCCACCATAGCCACGAGTGCAAGTGTTGTAATTTTCTTCATTTTACTTTTTATTTTTTTATTATTGATTATTTTTTGCCATAAACTCCTCTACATCCTTAGGATGATAAGGAATTCTGTTTTTGCCCAGAAATCGGCATCCGTCTTTGGTTATCAGGATATCGTCCTCTATGCGGATTCCGCCGAAGTCCTTGTATGTTTCGAGTTTCTCGAAGTTCAAGAATTCTTTGCAGTGTCCGCTGGCTTTCCACTCGTCGATGAGCTGAGGGATGAAATATATACCAGGCTCGTCGGTAATCACAAACCCCTCTTCGAGTTTGCGACCCATACGCAGACAGTTAGTACCAAATTGTTCGAGGTTAGGACGTGTCTCGTCATCGAAACCTACGTATATCTGGCCCAAACCTTCCATATCGTGCACATCCATTCCCATCATATGTCCCAATCCGTGGGGTAGGAACATAGCATGTGCTCCAGCTTCTACAGCCTCGTCTGTATCTCCCTTCATCAGTCCGAGTTCCTTCAGTCGTTCTGTCATCAGTCTGCACACAGCAAAGTGTACATCCATATATTTTACGCCAGGTTTAGCCACCTCGATGGCGTAATCATGACATGCCTCTACGATAGAGTAGATTTCCAATTGGCGCTGGGTGAACTTGCCTGTAACAGGCATTGTGCGAGTATGGTCAGAACAATAGTCATCCAGTTCGCATCCTGCATCGCAAAGTGCCAGTCGGCCAGCCTCAAGTTTTGCGTCCGATGGATTTCCATGCATTATCTCGCCATGCTGACTGAAGATAGTTGCAAAACTGTTGCCCTGAGCCAGACTTCGGGCGATACCGTCAACCTGTCCGCCGATATATCGCTCAGTTACTCCTGGGCGAATCAGCTTTTGGGCTGTGGTATGCATCATGTATCCTATCTCGCATGCGCGCTCGATAGCCTCAATCTCCTGGGGTTCCTTGGTGGCACGCATTTTAACTACGGCCTTAATCAGCTGCAGCGAAGCTTTCTCTTTCTGCTGATTGGGATGAATTCCCAACAGATCCATTATCTGAATCTTGGTGTCGAATCGATAGGGGGGGAGGAAGTGGATTTTCCTGTTTGGTGAGCAAACTTTTGCCAACTCCTTCATGGGGGCAGTCTTTTTTACTCCCACTTCTGCAGCCAGGTCGGCTACTGATGGGGTGAAGCCCATCCAAACGATGTCCTCTACGTCTATATCGTCGCCAAAGATTATCTCTTCGTCGTTGTCGATATCAATCACACCTACCAATCCGTCGCGATGCTGTCCGAAGTAATAAAGAAACGATGAATCCTGTCTCATCGGGGCGTAGGCATTAGCTGGATAATTGGCTGGCGAATCGTTATTGCCAAATAGAATTATTACTCCTTTTCCAACCAGCTTTTTCAATTCCTGGCGCCTTTTTATATAGGTATCTATGCTAAACATTTGTAGAAAATACGTTATTATTAATCAATTTGTCGGCAAAGATACATATTATTTATCAAAAAGCCACCCTTTTAACCCTATTTTTTACAATAATTATGCAGATTAGTAGAATTTATTTCGTACCTTTGCACGCAAATTCGAAAATAAAGACTAAAAAACATATGGGAAAAGTAATTTTGACGGGCGACCGTCCTACTGGTAAGCTCCATCTCGGACACTACGTTGGCTCACTGCGCCGACGCGTTCAATTGCAGAATCAAGGCGACTTCGATCGCATGTTTGTGTTTATGGCCGATGTTCAGGCTCTGACCGATAATGCTGATAATCCTGAGAAGATTCGTCAGAACATCATAGAGGTAGCACTCGACTATCTCGCTGCAGGTCTTGATCCTGCTAAGTGCACTCTGTTCATCCAGAGTCAGATACCTGAGCTTGCTGAGCTCACTACTTATCTGATGAACCTTGTGTCTGTAAGTCGTGTTCAGCGCAACCCAACAGTTAAGACCGAGGTTAAGATGCGTGGTTTCGAAGGCGAGAGTATTCCTCTTGGATTCTTCTGCTATCCTGTTTCGCAGGCTGCTGATATCACACTCTTCAAGGCTACAACCGTTCCTGCAGGTGAAGATCAGGAGCCAATGCTTGAAGTAACTCGCGAGTTGGTTCGCCGATTCAACCAGATTTACGCTCCAGTACTGGTAGAACCAAATATCATGCTGCCTGAGAATCTGACAGCTCGTCGTCTGCCTGGTACTGATGGTAAGGAGAAGATGTCAAAGTCACTTGGCAACTGTATTTACCTCTCAGATACAGCCGAGGATGTATGGCAGAAGGTTCGCTCTATGTATACCGACCCAGAGCATGTAAACCTGAACGATCCTGGTCATGTGGAGGGTAACGCCGTATTCACATATCTCGATGCATTCTCTACCGACGAGGACTTCAAGAATTTCCTGCCTGAGTATCAGAATCTGGATGAGTTGAAGGATCACTACCGTCGTGGTGGACTTGGCGATATGAAGTGCAAGAAGTTCCTTAATCAGGTTATCAACCAGTTCCTCGAGCCTATGCGCCAGCGTCGTGCAGAGTTCGAGAAGGATATCCCTGAGATTTACAACATATTAAAGAAGGGTACAGAGCAGGCTCGCGAGGTTGGCGCCCAGACCATGGACGAGGTTCGCAAGGCCATGCGTATCGACTACTTCAACGATGCCGAGCTTATTCGCCAGCAGGCCGAACGTTTCGCAAAATAAACCCAATAAGTAATCCCCGCCAACCAGCGGGGATTGCTTATTTTCTAATATTCTTTCGGAACTCCGGCACTTGCTCTGTGGGCATCATCAGCAGGCATTCTTTGATGCTTTTTCCACCGAGTGGATCGATGCCTTGTTCCATTTGTCGGCATAGCTCCATTCGAATTTTGGCTGTCTGGCATACGTCGCCTTGTATCTCTTTCAGCGTGAAGGTGGCGTCGGGCTTCTTTTCCAAAAACTCGCCTGCATAACAAGGTGTATTGCAGTACTGGCAATAGTCGTGCCTGCCACATGCCGTAAACGTCCGTTTTTGGTCAGTTTGAAGCATCTGCATGCGCTGGGCACTCAGGATGGTCTCCTTGAGTGATGAGTGATGCAAATTGCCATACGTGATAGGAATATTACCGCATCCTCTAACCACTCCACTAGGCGAAATAGTTATTAGTCTGTTGGCATTACAGGGGAATCCGCTAGCGCTGCCAAATGCATAACCGTCGGCCTTCCCATCTTTAGGGATATGATTTTTGGCCAGCGGGTCCATCAGGATGATGCGCAGGGCCTCAGGCCGTGTCTGCAGATGCTCAATCATCGACACATCACCATCGGCACCAGGATTTAGCGTACATGTAACCTCTATATCAGCCCCCAGTTCATAAGCTATCTTGCGTACCCCGTAATAACTGCGGGTGTTCAGACGGAAAACGGGCGTTTTAATGTTCAGGGGTACAGGCCACGCTGAGAGTTCGCGAAGCACATTCATCGACTGTTCCCATGAGCCTCGCCTACGCGTAATCTGGTCGTGTACCTCAGCATCAGTGCTATAGATCGACACGCTGAGTTGTAGCAGCCCCATGCGGGCTATTCGGCGTATCTTCTCTTTGGTGTTTATGGCTTGGGCGTTGGTAAACAGGTTTACCGCCAGGTTACACTTGTGCATATAGTCGAGAATATCCCAGCAGTGTGGGTAGCTGAACGGGTCGCCGCCAGTAACAGTTACTTCAGGTATCCCTAAATCCACGGCTTCATCAATGATACGTTTGTAGTCGTCCATTGTCAGCATATCAGGGCGCAAGCGGTGCTCCTCATGTAAGTCGCTGCGTGCAGCCCCTTCGTTAAAGCAGTGCAGGCATCGCTCACTGCAGGCATAGGTCAGCTCAAAGTTCAGTGAAATCCGTTGTTCCTGAGGTACTGCTGCCCAATAGTCGGCTGCTGGCTCACTGCCGTTATTAATGATGCATGGTGGAAAGTCCTTGCGGTATTGCAGCCACTCATCGTCGCTCCACACATGGTCGTGCACCAGTCCGATAGGTAACAGCTGTTGGCAGCAAAACTCCTCTACTTGTTCCTCTTCAGTGCCTGTCACCCAAGCGATATGTGCTGTGTTGATGGGACTTTCTCTCTCGCCCGCCAGCACCTCTTTGATTAGCAGGGCCGACACGTCGTCGAATGTATAGCAAGTGCCGCGGGCCGTGTTATACATCACTGCTCTCTGTGCCTGGCGATTGAATGCGCCACAGGTATATAGCGGTCGGATAAAGGTCATACCTTGTTTCGTTGATAATTCAGATAGATACAGTTGATGCCATTCATGTACTTGTGATTGAGATTCTTGCACAAGCGCGACAGTATGGCCCGTCGCAGGTTATTCTCATCAATATCTGCTACTTCTTCATCACTATATTTATAAATGGGATTTCGCAGGGGCCCCTTGCTCTTAACTACCGCTGTGAATTCCTTTTCCTTGTCGATGATACGCACATCGAAGCTCTCATCCGCCTTGGCGTTTTGGGGGTCATGCGTCTCCACAATTTCATAGAGCAACTCCTCAAGTGCAATATCCACTGCCAGACCGTCGGACAGTTCGCAAGCCTCAATAAATGGGCGTATCTTGTCCAAAAATGCTGCTACCCCCTCGTTGGTATAAGGTATAGAGAAGGTCACAGCCGGATTTGATGGTACTGTATTTTGCAGTGTAGGCCAACTATACAAGGAGTTTTTGCGATGAGCCGCATAAGCCATAGCCAGGATTACCAGCAGCAGGAGCCAGGAGGTGGTGGGCAGGGTATACCAAAGGAGCTGAGGGGTGTAGAGGGCCATTAAGGCAATAACGCCGATGGTGCCCACGTTGGTCAATACTTCTATCCATCTGCATAGTTTATGATGTCCCTGCACAAAGTAAAGCACGCTGAGTGTTTCGGATAAGGCATTAGGCAGAAATGCCAGACTCAGCAGTCGGAACGGGGTACGACACTCTTCTATCAGCGTGTCGTCGGCTCCAAATATTCTTGCCAGCAAATCTGGGAAAAGGAATATCAGCAAACTAACCGCCAGCAATACCCCCGTCAGCAAGCGGAATATGCGCCGTGTGAGCATGCGGAAGCTGTCGAAGTCCTCTTCGCCCAGCAGGATGCCACCGATATTGCTGATGGCAGTATTCGAGCCAGACAATGCCAGCATACAGATGGCATTAATCTGGAAGTAGATGGTAAAGATATACATGCCGTCGGCACCAAGTTTGTTCACTACCAGTGAGTTCATGGTAAAAGACATTGCAGGCATAAAGAGTGCTGATATCAGCATGGGCAGTCCGATAGAAAAACACTCACGATACTGCTTGATACTACATATCTTCGCAGGATGCCTGAGGCGGAATATCTTACTGTTTTTGCGCAGATAGCCTAACAGCGAGGTGAATGCGAGCAGGTTGCTGATACCTGTGGCCAACGAAGCACCAGCCATCCCCATATCGAACACACCGCACAGCAGTATGTCAAAACCTACATTGAGTATCTGTGAGATGATGATACGTCGGGTGATGAGTCGCGGACTACCATTTGTGATGACATAGGATAAGGGTACACCAAATACAGCAGCTACGAAGATGGCAAACATGTCGGCATGAATATATGGCCGCAGCATGGGTAGCAGCCGTTGGTCGGTAGTAATCAATCCTGCCACCATGTCGAGGAAAGGCAATATGAGAACGATAACCAACAACGTGGAGGCGATAACATAGTACAGATGATTATTGAACACGCGGTTCACCTGGTCGTAGTTTTGGGCACCAATGCCTCGGGCACTCAGGAATCTGGCTCCGGCACTCATCATTCCGATAATGATGAACATACAACTCGCAATGGGTTGCCAGATACGTACAATTGACAACGCGTCTGGTGAAACGAGGTGAGATACGACAACAGAGTCGGTAAGTCCGCCAAGTTGTAGTATCAGGGCCGACATGACGGTCGCCAGGAAGAACGACCCGAACATGTTCTTCAATACATATTCATTATGCTGCATCATATTTTAATCTATAAACTGCCACACCTATCATCGTAAACTTATCATTCATATAAGTGTAGGCATCCATATTTGAAAGTTCTAATCTATTTCCTGTGGCATGGTAGAAGTGCAGCCTGCCGCTGATCCATTTGGCTATCAGCAGATGCTTAATCTCCACGCCTCTTGCCCAGGTATGCTGATCACACACCACTGCCATGATGTCGCCATCGCGAATCACGCCGAGCTCCGAATCCTGCGGCATGTTCAGTAGTTCGCGAGGGATATAGGTAAAGTGCACGCCCTGCTGCTGGCGAAGGGTGATGGCCTCGTAGTTGTTTTCGTCATCCATCTGTGGGCGGAACAGGTATTTGTTTCTGGTCATATAATTCGGTTGCAGGTCCATCAGCTCCGTAAAAGGAAAGGCAGGTTCTTCGGGACTGATACGTTCCACAAATTCCTCTTTGATGGCCGACTGCATGATCCAGGTAAAGTAATGGTTGCGGGTGGCAAACGATACGACACCGTCCTGATAGTGCATCCGTCGATAATAGTCCTTCAGGGCTGCCAGCGTGGTGCGCCCGTCTCTGTAGCACAGCGCCAGTGCCAGCACATCCTCCATCACAGTGGTACAGTCCACATGACTCAGACTCACTATCAAGTGTTCTTCCTCTTGGGGCTGTGTCAATGCGGTAGCAACGCCGCCCTCCATTAGTTGGCGGAAGAAGTATTCGGTCAGCGGCAACGATTGATCCACGTTTTTCATCGCACGTTGCAGTATCTGCTCGTTTTGCGCGTCAAACTGCTGCTCGTTGCGTCGCAGGCGGCGGAGTAGTCTGTTATGGAAAAAACTTGTTGAGATACGGCTGAGAGGCGTCCTGATGCAGAACACCAACCATAACGAGCGCAGGGCTGCCAGCTGTTCGCGCCAAAAGTAGGGGTTGATTTTCACCTTCTCATAGTCGCTGATGTCAATGCCACAGGCATCATATCCCAGCCATCGGGCAATACGCAGCGAACGAGCGATGTGGAAACTGCTAGTCAGGATGTAGAATCGGGTTTGCTTGAAAAACAGATTCATATCCCATAACGAGCGGAAGGTGTTATAGCCACAGAAATCCAGTACAAAGCGTTCTTCGGGAATATGGTATTCTTCTACCAGCGTGCGGTAGATGACGGTAGTGTCATCACGACAACCTGAGATGTAGAACTTCCAGTGGGGATAGGCATTGGCCAGGATGCTCACCAGTCTCACCCGTAACTGCAGGATAGGCGACAGTGAGTTGTCGGGACGCAGTTTGGCACCTAGCACCAGACAAACCTTCACGTTCTCAATCAGAGGTGCTTGCAACCTGTCATGATGTAGTTTAACATACCGCATGGTGCGATTTATGTATTTTTTCTTCTATATGATGAAGAAGAATGATCTGTTCTCTGACACTGGCAGCAAACGCATCACTGTTTTCCAGAATGTAGGCCTTTAGTTCGGCGATGTCCTGACACAGCAGATGGTGTATCACTGTAAAATGCAGGCCCCATCCTTCGGCATGATGCCCCGCACCGTCGAAAAAAGTTACTCTGCCGTCAGTAATATCTGAGTTAGAGCGTGCCCACAGGTGGAATATCCTGTTAATCGCGTTCGTCAGCGGGTTGTCGGAATGGCAATAGCAAACCAGTTCGCCTGGATGCTCTTCCAGATATTGTGTAATCACCGCCACAATCATGCGCCCCACTTCCTTGTCAGGTGCACCGCCACGTTTCCCGCCGGCAAGTCTGAGCATAAAATAGAATACGCGATGACTGCCCATCTCCGCTACCTCAATAAAATGAAGCACGTAAAGACGACTCGCGGCATTGTAAAACTCCACCGCCGAATCGCCTCTTTTCCTTAACACCAATTTGGATATGGTGTTAATCTTCGCTATTCCTTCTTCAGAAACTGTATTCAATCTTATTTTTTAGACGTACCATCCAAAACGCCGCTTCTACAATGAAAATCACTACCAAACTCACCACGCTAAACATAGTCATCGAGGCTCAGCGCCTGAGCGGAAATAATCTCTACAGGTGATTTCCTGATTCCAAATGGATTGTAAATAGAATGGTACTTATTTCTTATTCGATGTTGTACAAAAACTTGGACGATCGGTATCATCTAACGTTCTCTGCACATAGTCGTCGAGGTTCAGCGCCTGAGCGGTAATAATACTAACAGGTGATTTTCTGATTGCAAATGGGTTGTTTTTCTTTTCCATATTCTTCAAATGTTTAAGTTAAATAATAATATTCAAAAGCTTGTGCTTTAATTATCTTTGGCAAAGATACGAATATTTTTATGATTTATCTCAAATTTTTTGCGTTAATTGATGTTAATTAACCTTTTTCAAGCAAGTCGGGACGGAGACGGCGTGTACGCTCCATGGCCTGTTCAAATTCCCATTCGCGTATTTTTGCTTCGTTACCGCTCAGCAGTATCTCGGGCACTTTCCAGCCCTTGTAGTCGGCAGGGCGGGTGTAGATAGGTGCTGCCAGAATATCATCCTGGAAGCAGTCGGAGAGTGCACTCTGCTCGTCGCCAATCACGCCAGGCACCACTCTTACAATGGCATCAGCAATCATAGCTGCTACCAACTCACCACCTGTCAGCACAAAATCGCCAATCGAAATCTCCTTGGTAATCAGATGTTCGCGAATACGCTGGTCGATACCTTTATAGTGACCTGCCAGGATAATCAGGTTTCCTTTCAGCGATAGCTCGTTGGCCATGTGCTGGTCGAAACGCTCACCATCTGGCGATGTAAAGATTACTTCGTCATAATCGCGCTCGGCCTTCAGTGCTGTGATACAACGATCGATAGGCTCGCACTGCATCACCATACCAGCGCTGCCGCCGTATGGATAATCGTCTACACGACGCCATTTGTCCAGAGTATAGTCTCTCAGGTTATGTAAACGTATTTCGGCTAATCCCTTCTTTTCTGCTCTTGCCAGAATCGACTCGTGCACAAAGCCCTCGAGCATCTCTGGTAGTACGGTTATAATATCAATTCTCATCTAAAAAATGCTTTAATTCTCTCTATATATTTCATTCCTGTTTTGCGGCCGATTTCGTATACTCGCTGCATCTCTTCAGGATTGTGCGATATGTGGCCGATTGGTAGGGACTCTTCAGGACGAATCACAAGTGCGCGACCGGTCGACTCGGCCTGATATACATATACTAGCTCTTTGTTATACATGATATGGCGATTGTCCATTGCTTCAATCATGTTTGGATATTTCCTTAGTGCCACGCGCATCAGCGGCATAAGTTTGTTATGCTCTTTTACGTAGCCATCGGGCTGGGTAAGTATCACCATGTTCTTCTCGTATCCGATGCTCTCGAAATACTCCAAGGGGATGGAATCTGCTACTCCGCCGTCAAGAACTTTCATACCCTCAAGTTCTACCACCTTCGATGCTAACGGCATAGATGCAGATGCTCTAATCCAATCGTATGTTAGCTGTGTTCCCTCTGTCAGTTTCTTGTATATGGGCTTGCCTGTTTCCACATCTGTGCACACGGCATAAAACTCCATCGGGTTCTCTTCGAAAGCCTCATTGTCGAACACATCGAATACCTTTGGGATTACATGATAGCCAAATTCGGCATTATACAGGTCGCCCGTCTTCAGCCATGACAGCCAACTGCAATAGCGCTTGTCGCGAGCAAACCTCTTGTTATAGCGTATGGCTCGTCCTGGTTGGCGACTCTTGTAGTTGCACCCAAAAGCAGCTCCGGCTGATACACCTATCAGTCCGTCGGGCTCCACTTTTGCCTCCATCATCACATCTAGGATGCCGGCAGTAAAAAGCCCTCTCATTGCGCCACCTTCTAGTACAAGTCCCTTTTTCATGGGTGCAAAGGTACGATTAAGTGAGCAAAAAAACAAATTTTTATTTGATTTTTTTTCGAGCGTGAGTATCTTCGAGCGTAGCTCAAAGATACAATTATTTTTTATTTATGGTTAAAAAATACTGATTATTTGGCGTTTTCGCTTTTTCTCCTTACTTTTGCAGTCGTTATGAAAAAGATAGTATTGCTTGTTTTCATGCTTATGGCAGCTATGATGGTTTGGAGTCAGGCCATCTACGATCCTAAGTGCATCACGCTGATGGATGCTCCGCTTGAGGGTACCGATTCTGCGTTTGTTCCAGCACTTAAGGCCATCGGATTCCAGCTGGTTGAGGACGAAAACGATGATGATACCTATCACTTTAAAGGCGATTTCTATGGTATAAAGGATGCCCGACTCGAAGTGTCAGTCAACGACAAGACCAAGATGCTGAGTGAGGCTACCGTTACTTGTGGCCCATATCGTACTCGCGAACTTTACGAGCGCAATCAGAAGTATCTTTTGGGCAAACTGCAACGAGAGTTTGGCAACTTCAAGGCCAAAGGTGATGGTTCGCTTTATGTGCTCACCGATTATGGCTACATACGCCAAACTATTACTCTACACGAAAATGGTGCTCACTCCATCTGCTACTATTATCTCAACATGTCGCCATATTATAAAGACGTGTCGAATATGGGCCTTAAGGGATTTGTACAAGAGGTAATTACAGAAAATCCTGTGGCCGAGAATCCCATCGAACATTTCGACGAGATGGGCAAGATAGAATCTCTCGAATTCACAGATCGACAGTATAATCAAGTGGGTTACCTTATTTCGGCCACTCTGACAGAAGGGGGCGAGAAAAAGCAGATTACATACGATTATAACGATGATGGCAACCTTAAGCGTACCATTCAGACCAATATGGTTTCTGGTCTAAAGCTGGTAACCGATTACAAGTGGGACGATGATGGCGAGATGACCCAGCAGAGTCAGAAGGCATTCGACAAGGACAACGAGTGCATTATGAGCGTCACGATGAAGTACAACATCGAGGAGCGCGACGACAACGACAACTGGACCAAGAACACGCTTCACATCACCAACTGGCTAAAAGGACAGCGCGCCCAGACAATGGAAGTTGTCCAGACGCGCACTATCAGTTATTGGGACGAAGATTAACCTATCATCTCCAAAAATTCATCCTCTGAAACGATTTTTATTCCCAGCTTCTCTGCCTTCTGCAGTTTTGATGGTCCCATATTCTCGCCAGCCAGTATAAACGATGTCTTACTGCTGATGCTTCCTACATTCTTTCCACCATTCTGCTCGATGATGGCCTTGTATTCATCGCGACTGTGATGGGCAAACACTCCACTGATTACTACGCTCTGTCCAGCTAGCTTATCTGATACGTTTGCAGTCTGAGCTTCAGACAGTTCCATTTGCAATCCGTATGCTCTCAGTCGCTCGATAATCTTAAGATTCTCCTCATTATGGAAGTAGGTTATGATGCTCTTTGCCATCACTTCGCCTATGCCCTCAATCTCCTGCAGCTCCTCTATTCCTGCATTCATCAGTGCATCGATATTCTTGAAGTGTCGCGCCAGAAGTTTGGCCGATGTCTCGCCGACAAACCTGATGCCCAGTGCAAACACCACACGCTCAAATGGCACATCCTTCGATGCTGCTATACCGTTCACTATACGCTGAGCCGACTTGGTGCGACTACCATCGCCATTAATCTGTTGCACGTCTATGTCGTACAGATCGGCTATGTTGTGTATCAGTTTGTGGCGATAGAATTCGTCGACAGTCTCTGGTCCCAGCGAGTCAATGTTCATCGCTTTTCGGGCGATAAAGTGCTCTATACGGCCCTTAATCTGTGGCGGGCACCCTGTGTCGTTAGGACAATACCACGCAGCTTCGCCCTCGTAGCGCACCAGTGGCGTGCCGCATTCTGGGCAGCGCTTGATGAACTCAACTGGTTGGGCGATGATGGGGCGCTGGTCTATGTCAACACCCACAATCTTTGGGATTATTTCGCCACCTTTCTCCACATACACGTAGTCGCCTATGTGCAGGTCGAAACTCTTTATAAAATCCTCGTTGTTCAGTGTGGCGCGCTTCACTGTGGTACCTGCCAACTGCACAGGATCCATATTTGCCACAGGAGTGATAGCACCAGTTCGGCCCACTTGATAAGTTACCTCGTTCAGTCGGGTGCAAACACGCTCGGCTTTGAATTTGTATGCGATTGCCCATCGTGGACTCTTGGCTGTAAAACCAAGTGCACGTTGCTGGCGGATAGAGTTCACTTTCAGCACGATACCATCCGTAGCCACAGGCAGTTTTTTGCGCTCTGTGTCCCAGTAGTTTATGAAGTCGTAGATCTGTTGTAGAGTCTTCACCTTCTTCATTCCCTCTGATATCTTGAATCCCCATTGGCGAGCTACTTCCAAGTTTTCAAAGTGTCCTTCGGCAGGCAGTTCTTCGCCTAGCAGATAATATAGGTATGCATCCAGTTGGCGACTAGCTACCAGACTAGATTTCTGACTCTTCAGGGTGCCGCTGGCTGCATTTCGCGGATTGGCAAATAGCGGTTCTTCGGCCTCCTCGCGCTCCTTGTTCAGTCGTTCAAACACGCTCCAAGGCATCAGTATCTCGCCTCTGATTTCAAACTCGTGAGGGTAGGCTGGGGCAGCAAACAGATCGTCGGGTGCAGGTGGAGTAAGTACCAAAGGTATCGAACGTATAGTCTTTACGTTTGCTGTCACATCGTCGCCATGCACACCATCACCACGAGTCACAGCCTGTGTTAACTTTCCGTCAACGTATGTCAGCGATATCGAGAGTCCGTCGTATTTCATCTCGCAGCACACCTCGAAATCCTCACCAGCCAAACCCTTCTTCACGCTCTCGTACCAGTCGGCCACGTCCTGTTCGTTGTATGTGTTGGCCAGCGATAGCATGGGATACTTGTGTTCCACTTGGCGGAATTCCGCATTCAGGTCGCTACCCACGCGCTGAGTTGGCGAATTCGGGTCCGCCATCTCTGGGTGCTTAGCCTCCAGATCCTGCAGTTCGTGCATCATGAAGTCGAACTCTTGGTCGCCAATGGTAGGTTGGTTCAGCACGTAGTATTTGTAATTATGCTCGTGTAGCTCTTTGCGGAGCTGCTCAATACGCTTAATCTCGTCCATTACTTTTGTTTTTATTGGTTGCAAAATTACTATTTTTTTTTGTACGAACCAAAAAATATTCGTAATTTTGCATCCATTATGTGGATGATGTTTCGTGTAGTGCCACTGATGTGGCGTGCGGTCCGTCCCAGCAGGGTGGTTGATATGCCCGCTGTAGTCAACTCTTTCTGGATGCGGAAGGGGTTCGAGGGCCTTACGTTCTTTGGTCACATCCTTACGCCCACACAGGCTGAGGCCGACCTCTTCAGTCGCAACAAAGAGATGAAGAATCACGAGATGATCCACCTGCGCCAGGCCCAGTCGTGTGGCGATTCGTGGCTGCGCTTCTACCTATTATATATATGGTACTGGCTCAAAGCACTTCCCGCCAATCGCAAGATGCGTCACGGAGCCTATCTGCTTAATCCATTCGAGATAGAAGCCTATCGCCACATGAACGACCTCGACTATCTCGCCACCAACGACGCCACCGAATGGCGCCGATACGCTAAAATGTCAATCAAAGAAAGAATCAAAGTATATGAACAAAAAACTCCAAGCGCATAGCGCCATCTTCCTTGCCAACACCATCTTCGGTCTTGGTGTACCTGTAACCAAACTTCTGCTCGACGATTGGGTAACCCCGATGGGCTATATGGCCTCGCGATCGCTGGGTGCATGCATATTATTTTGGGCGATTGCAGCCTTTCTGCCAAAGGAGCATGTTGAGCGTAAAGACCAGATAACCATACTGTTTGGTGGATTGCTGGGTTTTGTTATCTCACAAACACTCACCGCTTGGGCTCTCGATTATACCAGTCCCGTTTACTTCTCGCTCATCGCCACACTTACCCCTGTGGCTGTGATGCTTTGTGCCGCACTCACCATCGGCGAGAAGATTACTCCGATGAAATCACTTGGTGTGTTGCTAGGTATCGCTGGCGCCATCCTTATGGTACTGATGAGTCAGTCGCTAGGTTCTGGCAAAAATGATTTGATAGGTATTTCTCTAGCCATCTTGAGTGTACTCACTTGGGCCGTCTATCTTATTATCACCCGCAATGTGGCCTCTAAGTATTCGCCTGTCACTCAGATGAAGTACGTGTTTCTCATCTCCGCCATCGTTACCGTTCCCATCGCACTGCCAGAACTTTCGGCCAATACTCTATACACCCAATCGTGGGGCTGGGATGGAGTGGCCGAGATGGCCTTCATTGTGATAGGTGCCACAGCTCTGGGCTATTTCCTCATCCCCTTTGCGATGAAATACCTTCAGGCCACCACCGTAAGCATATATACCAATCTGCAGCCCGTCATCGCCTCGTTCGTAGCTATCATGCTAGGCCAAGACGCCCTGACCTGGGACAAACCCGTAGCCGGAATTTTAGTACTTTTGAGCGCTTACATTGTAACCGTTGTAACAGCCAAAGAGTAATTTCTGCAAATAATCTATTACTAACTGTAGTACTATCGACATTGTTCCAATGTTTAAGTGAGTTTAAATAATTGGCAGCAATGTTTATCATGGTTTAAAATTAGTGCCATTGTGTCCGTAAGAGCGCGACAATTTGGCACTGGGCATATATACTGCACTTAGGTATGTGAGCGCTGAAGCAATAAAGCGATGGCACTCGTAACATTGTTAAACTAAAAAAGTATAATTAGGAGGTAAAGATTATGTTGCCAGTAATGTATAAAAACAGTTGGTTTCCAACAGTATTTGACGATTTCTTGAACACTGACTTTTTGCCTCGTGCCAATAGTACAGCACCTGCAGTCAATGTGAAGGAGAGTGATAAGGATTACACCATGGAACTTGCGGCTCCAGGCGTAAAAAAGGAATATTGTCGTGTATCCATCAATGACGATGGTAACCTCACCGTAGCTATCGAGAACAAGGCCGAACACAAGCATGAGGATAAGAATCATCACTATCTGCGCCGCGAGTTCAGCTACTCTAACTACGAGCAGAGCTACACGCTGCCTGATGATGTGGTGAAGGACAAGATTTCGGCCAAGGTTGAGGATGGTATCCTGACCATCACGATGCCTAAGTGCGAACCAAAGGAGAAAGTATCTAAAGCTATCGAGGTGTCATAAGGCGACGACATCATAGCCTTTAAAATATTAAAGCCCCACCGAAAGGTGAGGCTTTAATTATATTAGTTTGCTGATTCGAATTCTTCGAGGAATCGAGTGTCGTTCTCAGAGAACATGCGGAGGTCGCTTACGCGATACTTCAGGTTGGTGATACGCTCAACACCCATACCGAAGGCGTAACCTGTGTACTCCTTAGAGTCGATGCCGCAGAGTTCGAGTACGTTTGGATCAACCATTCCGCAACCCAGGATCTCTACCCAACCAGTGTGCTTGCAGAATCCGCAGCCCTCGCCGCCACAGATGAAGCAAGAGATATCCATCTCGGCACTAGGCTCTGTGAATGGGAAATATGATGGGCGCAGACGAATCTTGGTATCGGCACCAAACATCTCCTTGGCAAACGACAGCAGAACCTGCTTAAGATCAGTGAACGATACGTTCTTGTCGATATACAGTCCCTCTACCTGATGGAAGAAGCAGTGTGCTCGGGCAGTGATGGCCTCATTACGATATACGCGACCCGGGCAGATTACGCGGATAGGAGAGGTAAGCTTACCGTTCTCGTCGTGCATACGCTCCATGATGCGGGCCTGTACACTAGATGTGTGCGAACGCAGAAGGATGTTCTTGGTTACATCGTTGGGATGCTGTGACACGAAGAATGTGTCCTGCATGTCGCGGGCGGGGTGATCGGCGGCAAAGTTCATCTTGGTGAAGATGTGGTTGTCGTCCTCAACCTCAGGACCATCGGCCAGCACAAAGCCCATACGCGAGAAAATGTCGATAATCTCGTTTGTAACGATGGTGAGCGGATGGCGTGTACCCAACTGGATAGGGTATGGTGTACGAGTAAGGTCGAGTGTTTCGTCGCCCGACTCCTGAGTCTCGCACTCCTCGCGCAACTGGTTGATGCGCTCGGTTGCTAGAGTCTTCAGTTCGTTAATCTTCATGCCGACAGTCTTTTTCTGGTCGGCAGCTACCTCACGGAAGTCATTCATCAGGGCTGTAATCTCACCCTTCTTGCTCAGATATTTCAGTCGGAGCTGCTCAACTTCCTCAGCGTTTTTAGCGCTCAAATTCTGTACTTCTTTCAGAAGTTCGTCTATCTTATCAAGTATCA
>Ga0310695_10004556_pt1 | contig 25351 bp, 33 predicted proteins | sample RumenRJG_04DNA_FD_203882 | JGI IMG/M metagenome (GOLD analysis project Ga0310695, IMG submission 203882) | Bovine rumen microbial communities from Lethbridge, Alberta, Canada - RJG_04 (v2) (version 2) | ecosystem: Host-associated > Mammals > Digestive system > Stomach > Rumen | place: Canada...
GGCAGTACACCAGCAAGGGCAGCGTGCCCGGCATCAGCGGAAACGTGGACTGCTCTCAGCGCAACACCAGCAAGCCCGTCACCGTTCCGGAGACTGCGGTCAAGGGCGTGACAGCTGAGGACGTGCTGGCCGTCATGCGCTCCTGGATCGGGCTCAGCCGCTCGGCCGGGACGCACCACGTCATCATTGACACCTACAACAGCTACACGCCAAGAGCCAGAGGCTACAAGGTCAGCTACACCGACGCCTTCTGCGACACTACCGTCTCGGCTGCCTTCATCAAGCTGGGCGCGGTCGATCTGATCGGCGGCCCGGAGTGCGGCGTCGAGGAGCATGTGAAGCTCTTCAAGAAGGCCGGGATCTGGGAGGAGGACGGCACCGTCACGCCGGAGCCCGGCTGGCTGATCGTCTACAACTGGGACGACAACACCCAGCCGAACGACGGCTTCTCTGACCACATCGGCATCGTCGAGAAGGTCAGCGGCGGCATGATCACCGCGATCGAGGGCAACATCAGCGGCGGCGTGGTCGGCAGAACCACCCGCAAGATCGGCCACGGGAACATCCGGGGCTACGCCAAGCCGAAGTACGGGAAGAGCTCCGGAAGCGCCAGGAAGAGCGTCGAGGAGCTGGCCAAGGAAGTCCTGGCAGGCGTCTGGGGCAACGGCGACGACCGCAAGGCCCGCCTGACTGCTGCCGGTTATGACTACAGCGCCGTGCAGGCCCGCGTCAATCAGCTGGTGGCGGCTCCGGAACCGGCCAAGAAGACCGTGGACGAGCTGGCCAAGGAAGTCCTGGCCGGATCCTGGGGAAATGGCCAGGAGCGCAAGGACAGGCTCACGGCGGCGGGCTACGACTACAACGCCGTGCAGAGCAAAGTCAACGCCCTGGTCAGCGGATCCAGCAAGTCCATCGACGAGCTGGCCCAGGAAGTCATCGCCGGGAAATGGGGCAACGGATCGGACCGCAAGGCCCGCCTGACTGCTGCCGGTTATGACTACGCCCGGGTGCAGGCCAAAGTCAACAAGCTGCTCAGCTAAGGAGGACACCATGGAAGTGCTGATTGTGGCCATACTGATCGCCATCGTGGCCATCGGTCCGCTGGGCGCCGGAACGGTCGCGCTCTGGATCGCTGGCAAATACATGGAAGACTAAAGAGAGAAGCCCGGCATCGCGCCGGGCTTCTTTTGCTTTATATGGCAATGGGCAGTATAATATACCCATCAGCGACGAAGGGCTCGCGAGTTCGAGTACGGCTGCGCGGGCTCCACCATTCGGACCGTACTCGAACTTTCGAGTGCGGTCCATTTTCTTTTATGTTGTAGAAGATCATCGCCTGGCCGTTCCTGACCTCGATCCGGGCGATGAACGTGTCCACAAGGCGCTGCCGGAAGGCAGCGTCGTCCACATCCCCGTCCCTGAACGAACGGAGCCACGCCCCGACCACCTCTTCGGTGAGTCGGGGCTTTTTTATTTCTGCCCGCTCGATCTCCAGGACCAGCTCCTCCTCTTCAGCTTCCAGCTGGGCGAGACGCCCGGCCAGGCCCTTCGCTCCGGTCCCTTCCTCTATGGCGTCCAGTATGTTCCGCTGCTTCTTCCGGTTCGAGTCCAGCTGCTTCCTATACGCGGCGGCCGGATCAGCGGCGTCGTCCTGCTCCTGGATCTCCAGGATCCGCGTCGTGAGCTTCCCGATCATGTCATCGGTCAGCATGTCCTGGACGGTCGCCTCGATCACGCGGTCCTCGAAGTGGTCGCGCTGGATCGGCTTCAGCTCGCACTTCGCCCCGCGCTTCTTCGCCCCGCACTTGTAATAGTGGTACACCTTCCCCGTCTTACTGGTGCCGCTCTCAGCGTTCAACATGGCACCACAATATCCACAAAAGCATTTACAGCTCAGCAAATAGTCCACCTTCGCCCTCCCTGCTGCATTATTCCGGCTCGTTTTGAAATGCCTGGCGGCCTCGTCGAAGGTCGCCTGGTCAATGATCGGCTCAGCGGGGATCTCCACGCCCTGGATCTCAAAGCGGCCCAAGTACTTCTCGTTCCTCAGCATCCGATAGATCACGGCCTGGGAGATCGGGCGGCCACGCCTGCCGGTGATCCCGTTCTTCCGGAAGAGCTCGATCAGCTCCTTCGTCTGGGCTCCGGCGATGTGCATCCGGAAGGCTTCCCGGACGACGGCAGCCTTCTCCTCGTCGATTATGATGTGCCGGTCCTCGTCTACCGCGTACCCGATCGGAAGCGGCTGGCCGCAATACTGGCCCTTTTTCGCGGTCTCCCTCATGCCCCGGAGGATCTTCTGCCTCAGGTCCGCGCTGTAATACTCGGCCAGGCCTTCCAGCACGCTCTCCAGGATGATCCCCTCCGGGCCTTCCGGGACGGCTTCCTCGGCGTACATGAGGCGGACGCCTGCCTTCTTCAGCTTCATCTTCGAGATGGCAATGTCCTGGCGATCCCGGCCGAAGCGGTCGATCTTCCAGACGATTACGCACTCGAAGCGATGCTGCTCCGCGTCGTGCAGCATCCTCTGGAACTCGTTCCGGCCGACGATGCTCTTCCCGGAGATGTGCCGGTCGGCATAGATCTCCACGATCTGGATCCCGTTCCGCTCAGCATACGCCCGGCAGTCAGCCACCTGGCCCTCGATCGACTGGTCTGTCTGGTTCGGCCCGTTCGAGTACCGGGCATAGATCGCGCCGAGAGTCATGGCCTGCCTCCGATCCTGGCCACACAGCGGCCATAAGCTCCTTCAATATACGCAATGTGCTCCGCGTCCATCCGGGAGTAGTACGGCTGGAGTGACTGGTAGAAGCGGTCGAACTGAGCCCGGGCGCCCTTCTCTGTTTTCTTCTCAGCTGCGGACTGCTCCGTGCTCTCAAAATACCGGTGCAGGAAGTCCATCGTCGCGGCGTGTTCTTTTGCCGTGATCATGGCCACCATATCCTCCGGCCGGGTGCCTTTCAGCTTGATATACTTCGACAGTCCGAGAAGCTGGGCGGACTTTTCCTTCAGCAGTTCATAGCGAGGGAAGAAGACGTCCGGCTTCAGCGTCGTGTTGACAAGCTGGCGGCTCTCCTCGATGATCTTCAACAGCTGGGGCGCGAGGATCTGCGCCTCCTGCCTCTTTTGGTTATTAAAAAACATCTTTTCACCCTCCGATCTTCCGGGACTTCTTCGCCAGATCTCCCAGAAGGAAATCTAAATAAAGAGCCACACGGCTCTCCAGTTCTTTCATGCTCTCCTCAGTGATCTCATACTCCGCGCCCTCATGGGTGAGGATCACGTTCCCGTCCGCGTCGTATAAGACGACCCAACCGAGGATCCTCATCTGCTGCTCCATGCAATAGGAAAAGCTGAGGGTCTTCCGTTCTTCCGTCCATCCGGAGAACTCGATCGCGGTCATGCCCAGCGCCTTCGCGAAGGCCGGGACCTTCGCCCTGGGAACATCGGCAGCGCCCAGCTCGATCTTATTGATCGAGCTCTTGTGTTTATATCCAAGCATCCGGGCGAGCTCGTCCTGGCTGAGGCCAAGCTCTTCGCGCCTCTGCTTGATCTTCTTTCCTAATTCATTCATGGGATCGCCTCCTCGGCGCCATTATATCATGGGGAGAAAATATTTTCTACTTTTTCGGAAATTTTTGTTGACTTCTTTTCTCCGGCGATGTATTCTATGTGCAGGTAGAAAAATTTTCTACTCCGGAACACACGAACAGGAGGACACACACATGAGGAAATACCACATCACCGGCATAGAAGTGAAGACGATCTACAACATCGAGATCACCCCGACCGACATGGAAGCAATCCTGGAGGAAGTGCTGAGAGGCGACTGGAGCCTCATGGCCACAATGGACGCCTTCACCGACTACGACATGAACACCATGGAACCCACCCGCGCAACCTGCCAGAAGCTCCTCAGCGAGCTCTGGGACGTCAGAGGCGGACGCTCCACTACATCGACCAGGAACTACATCGTCCGCGAGATCCTGGGCTTCGACGGCGTCGAGAACTACGGCCTCTACAATCCGATCACCGAGACCGCCTGCATGGTCGTCTATAAGCGTGGCGACCGGGCCAACATCTGAGGAGGCGCCCATGAAGAACACGCTGCAAGACCTGAACAACCACCTCTTCGAGCAGCTGGAGCGCCTCAACGACGAGGATCTCACGGACGAGGAGCTCGACAGAGAACTGAAGCGGGCGGAAGGCATGACAAAGATCGCCACCCAGATCATCGAGAACGGCGAGCTCGCCTTCAAGACCATGGTCCACATGGACGAATACGGCTACAACAACGGCCACCAGCAGGTCCCCGTCATGCTGGAGGCACGCACCCAGACGGGGGGGACTAAGTAAAGGAGGAACCGATGACCAAGATCATGATCCTGATCGCCGGGCTGATCGTCGGCTGCATGGCCGGGATCCTGCTGATGCTGGTGCTGATCAGCCTCTGCATGAGGGAGTTCTGGAGGGATGGCAAATAGATGGCAGTGTACAGATACCCGCAAGAGGTCCACGACCTGGTCAAAGAGTGGGCCCCAAAACTAAGAGACCGCGAGCTGGCCGCCCTGGTGAATGACAAGTGCGGCACCAGCTTCACCGATCAGAGCATGAAGGCCTTCCGGGGCAATCACGGCTACCGCAACGGCATGAAGCAGTGGACCGGCGCGGAGTACTGGAAGTACCAGACCAAGTACCCCCAGGGCATGTATGAATATATCCGGGACAACTCCTGGGGCGTGAGCTCGAAGGAGATGGCCGAGCGGGTGAAGGAGCTCTTCGGCTATGAGATGACGCCCACCTGCATGAAACAGTTCCGGCAGCGCCACGGCATCAAGTCCGGCGTGACCGGCTGGTACCAGAAGGGCCACCCTCCGGGGACCAAGGGCAAGACGATCGAGGAGATCTGCAAGCACGACCCGGAGAAGCTGGCCAGAGTCCGCTCCACCCAGTTCAAGAAGGGCGAGCGCCCGGTGAACGAGCTGCCGGTCGGCTCCGTCGTGGTCAACTCTGACGGCTACAAGCTCCGGAAGAAGTCCATGGAGGGAACGCTCTGGGAGCGCTGGGAGTTCCTGCACAGGGCCGTCTGGGAAGAACACAACGGCCCGATCCCTGAGGGCATGGCCGTGACCTTCAAGGACAGCAACAAGCTGAACTGTGACATCAGCAACCTGATCCTCGTGACGAAGGGCGAGAACTGCACCCTCACCCGTCTCGGGCTTCGCTTCGAGGATCCTGAGCTCACGGAGGCAGGCCTGGGCGTCGTCAGACTGAAGCAGGCCATCAGCAAGAGAAAACGAAAGAAAAAGAGAGGAGGCAACACATGACAAACACGAAGCTGCTCCGCGAGAAGATCGACGCCAGCGGCCTGAAGCTCAACTACATCGCCAGCCAGCTCTGGATCTCTCCCAAGGCTCTGACCATGAAGATCGAGAACCAGACCCAGTTCAAACCGTCAGAGATCAAGAAGCTCAGCGAGATCCTCGGCATCGAGACAGCTGAGGAGCAGGCCCTTATTTTTTTAAGCTAAAAGTAGAAAAATATTCTACGAAGGAGGCCACAATGGCAAGAAGCAACGAAGCTCCGGATCTTACGATGCTGGCGATGGCTGCCTATGACGCGATCCGGAAGAGCATGGAGGACACACATGAGAAGAAGACACACATGGAAGGAGAACCTGGTCAGCGCGGCGATCGGCTGCGTGATCGGCGCCCTGGCGGGCACAGCGCACTGGCACAGCGCGACGGAATACCAGCGCCAGACTGCCGCCTCATTGCAATCTGAAGAGGCTCCAGTGATCCTGGCCACCTACTCCGAGCCGATCGAAGTGGTCGAAGAAGAGACCGAAGCGCCCCTCGTCTACGAGCCGGAGCCCTACAACGACCCGGAAATCCCTGACGAGATCGAGGCCGCTGCTGAGGCAGCCGGTGAGGCCTACGGCTTCGAGCCGGAGTTCCTGGAGGCCGTCGCCTTCTATGAGAGTACATACAACACCCAGGCCGTGAACGGCGGATGCTACGGGCTGATGCAGGTCAGCACCTACTGGCACGCGGACCGGATGGAGCGGCTGGGAGTCACCGAGAGCCAGATCTGGGAAGCGGGCCCGAACATGATGGTCGCGGCCGACTACCTCCGGGAGCTCTTCGGAAGACACTCGGATCCCTACTGGGTGCTGATGACATACAACGGAGACAGCAACGCCGACGCCTATCTCGAAGGCAAGGCAAGCCCGTCCGAGTATGCGCTGCTGGTCCAGGAGTTCACCTTCGAGCTCAGGAACCGGCACGGCAAGCTGTAAAGGAGGTGAACTTCATGCCGGACATGAAAAAAGGGCCCTGACCGAAGCCAGCGCCCAAGGACACACTCAACATTATACCAAATAAGGAGGACATACACAATGAAGATCACTATCACGTTTGACTCTCTCGAAGAGTTCAAGAAGCACATCATCGGAGTGCCGGAAGCGGCACCCGCCCAAAAGGCCCCAGAAGGCCCTCAGAGCGACGAAGAGCCGAAGCCTAAGAAGAACCCGAAGAAGGCAGAAAAGCCTCAGGAAGAGGACGCTGGCCAGCCTGACGAGGCTCCTGCTCCGGAGGTCTCCGAAGACTTCCGCGTGGAGGTCCGCAAGACCCTGGCAAAGCTCAACAAGAAGGTCGGCAAGAACATGGCCAGCGACCTGATCAAGGAGTTCGGAGTCGAGAAGCTGACCGAGGTCGCCCTCTCAGATCTCCCGGCTCTCATGGATAAAGCAAAGGAGGCCCTCAATGCCGAGTAAACATGCCAAGCTGCCACCGAGCAGCGCGGAGAGGTGGATCAACTGCCCCGGCTCCGTCGCCCTCTCGGCCCAGCTCCCGCCTCCGGGCTCCAGTCCCTACGCTGACGAGGGCACCCTGGCCCACGCGGTCGCCGAGCTGAAGCTGAGGAGAAACATCGGGGAGATCACCCCGAAGCAGTACGACAAGGAACTGGCCAAGCTCCAGGAGAGTGAGTACTGGTGCGGCGAGATGGACGAGGCCACCGACTTCTACGCGGACACGGTCATCGAGCACCTGGCCGCTGCCGGATCCGACGCGGAGCTCATGATCGAGCAGCACTTCAGCCTCGACAAGTGGGTGCCGGAGTCCTTCGGAACCAGTGACGCCGTCGTGATCGGCGGCAGCACGATCGAGGTCATCGACCTGAAGTACGGCAAGGGCGTCAAGGTGAACGCCGAGCACAATGCTCAGCTGAGGCTCTACGGCCTGGGCGCTTCTGCCCTCTTCGGCGACCTCTACGACTTCGAGACGGTCCGCTACACGATCATCCAGCCCCGCCTGGATCACGTCAGCACCGAGGAGGTCCCGCTCTCCGAGCTCCTGCTCTGGGCTGAGGAAGACGTCGCACCCCGTGCCATCATGGCGCTGGAGGGCACCGACTACATGGCCTGCGGCGACTGGTGCCGCTGGTGCCCGGCCAAGGCGATCTGCCGCAAGCGTGCCGAGTACAACCTGGAGATCGCGAAGGACGACTTCAAGGCTCCCCCGCTTCTCACTGACGAGGAGATCGGCGAGGTCCTGGGCCGCGCCGACTCCATGAAGAAGTGGGTCGAGGACATCCAGGCCTACGCCCTGGAGCAGGCTCTCGCCGGGAAGCACTTCGACGGCTGGAAGCTGGTCGAGGGCAGATCCATCCGCAAGTACGCGGACGACCTCAAAGTGGCCGAGAAGCTCGTGGCCGCTGGCTACGACGAGGCGATGCTCTACGAGCGCAAGCTCTACGGCATCACCGCCATGGAGAAGATCGTCGGCAAGAAGAAGCTCACGACGACCCTGGGCGATCTGCTGATCAAACCGGCAGGCAAGCCGGTCCTGGTCCCGGAGAGCGACAAGCGCGAAGCAATCAACACGACAGAGGCCGCGAAGGCCGACTTCAACAACACAGACGAGGATCCGGACGCGATCCCGCAATTCTAAGGAGGATATAAAACTATGAGTACAAAAGTTATCACCGGCAAGGTCCGTTTCAGCTATGTGAACATCTTCAAGAGCCGCGCCTTCCAGGCTGGCCAGGACGCCAAGTACAGCGTGTGCCTGCTGATCCCGAAGGAGGACAAGGCCACGATCAAGAAGATCAAGGCGGCCATCGAGGAGGCCGTCCAGGAAGGCATCGCCTCCAAGTGGGGCGGCAAGAAGCCCGCGAACCTGAAGCTCCCGCTCCGTGACGGAGACGACGAGAGAGCCGACGAGGCTCCGGAGTATGAGGGCATGTACTTCCTGAACGCCAACAGCACCCAGAAGCCCGGCATCGTCGACAAGGATCTGAACGAGATCCTCGACCCGGACGAGGTCTACTCCGGCTGCTGGGGCCGTGCCTCCATCAACTTCTACGCCTTCAACACCAACGGCAACAAGGGCGTCGGCGTCGGCTTGAACAACATCCAGAAGCTCAAAGACGACACCCGTCTGGGCGCTGCCCGCGCCTCTGCCGAGTCCGACTTCGGCGACGGCTTCGAGGACGACGAGGACGACGACTTCTAAGGAGGAGGAAACAGATGCACAGAGTAATGGGGATAGACATCGAGACCTACAGCTCCGTGGATCTGGCCAAGGCGGGCGTCTACGCCTACACGGAGGCGCCCGACTTCGACATCCTGCTGATCGGCTATAAGTACGACGACGAGGACGAGGTCCATGTGATCGACACGCTGGCGGTCGACCGGGACTTCGACGAGGAGCTCTACGAGTTCCGCCAGGCGCTCACGGACCCGTCCATCGTCAAGACAGCCTTCAACGCGAACTTCGAGCGGACGTGCCTGGCCAAGTGGACCGGCGCGGCCATGCCTCCGGAAGAGTGGCGCTGCACGATGATCAAGGCCCTCACGATGGGCCTGCCGGGCAACCTGGCAGACGCGGGCATGGCGCTGGGCCTTCCGGAGGACAAGCTGAAGGACCCCCAGGGCAAGGCCCTGATCCAGTTCTTCTCTAAGCCCTGCAAGCCGACACGGACGAACGGGCAGCGGACGCGCAACCTCCCGGCACACGACCCGGAGAAGTGGAAGCTCTTCATCGCGTACAACCGGCAGGACGTCGTCACGGAGCAGGAGATCCTGAAGAGGCTGGCAGTCTATAAGATCCCGGACGCGGAGCAGGCGCTCTGGTCCCTGGATCAGCACATGAACGACAACGGCGTGAAGCTGGACATCCCGATGGTCGAGAAAATCGTCGAGTATGACACCCAGCGGCGCCAGGAACTACAAGAGGAAGCCCAGGAAATCACAGGGCTCTCCAATCCGAACAGCCTGGCCCAGCTGAAGAAGTGGCTGGCCAGCCAGGGCGTCGAGATGGCCAGCGTCACGAAGGACACCATCGCGGAAGCGCTGGCCGGAGATCTTCCGGAGAACGTCCGGAGGATGCTGGAGATCCGGACGGCGCTCGGCAAGACCAGCGTGGCCAAGTACAGCACGATGCTGACAGCCGTCTGCCAGGATCACCGCCTTCGCGGGATCCTCCAGTTCTACGGAGCCAACCGCTCCGGGCGCTGGGCTGGCCGACTGGTGCAGACGCACAACCTCGCGAAGAACTCGCTGCCGGATCTCGATCTGGCCAGGGAGCTCGCCGCTGCCGGTGACTTCGACACCATGCAGACCCTCTTCGGGGAGACGGCCTTCGTCTTCTCCGAGCTGATCCGGACGGCCTTCATCCCTTCAGACGGCTGCCGCTTCGTCGTCTCAGACTTCGCGGCGATCGAGGCCAGGGTGATCAGCTGGATCTCCGGGGAGGAGTGGCGGCTGGAAGCCTTCCGGGCCGGGAAGGACATCTACTGCGAGACGGCCAGCCAGATGTACAAGGTGCCGGTCGTCAAGCATGGCGAGAACGGCCACCTCAGACAGAAGGGCAAGGTCGCCGAGCTGGCCTGCGGCTATCAGGGAGGCATCGGAGCCATGAAGCGCATGGACAAGGGCGGAACGATCCCGGAGGAGGAGCTTCAGGCCGTCGTGGACGCCTGGAGGGCTGCCAACCCGAAGATCCCGAAGCTCTGGAGGACGTGCGAGCTGGCTGCCAAGACTGCGATCGAGGAGCACCGGACCGTCCGGATCGCTCACGGCATCGCCTTCAGCTACATCAACGGCAACCTCTTCATCAAGCTGCCAAGCGGCCGGAAGCTCTGCTACTGGGACACCCGGCTGAAGCTGGACCCAAGGGACGGCCGCGACCACATCGTCTACATGGGCGTGAACCAGGAGACGAAGCAATGGGGAGAGACTGAGACATACGGCGGGAAGCTGGTCGAGAACATCGTCCAGGCGACCGCGAGGGACTGCCTGGCCGTGGCCATGACACGGGTCAGCGAGCTGGGCTACAAGATAGTGATGCACGTCCACGACGAGATGATCGTCGACGTGCCGAACGAAGACAAAGAGGCCCCGGCCGTGATCAACGACATCATGAGCCAGCCCATAGACTGGGCGCCGGGCCTGCCACTAAAGGGCGACACCTACGAGACGCCCTTCTACAAGAAAGACTAAGGAGGACACACATGGAAATCTTCGAGACTATGCACAGCATTGACGTCTACCGGAAGACGCTCACCAAGACCACCGAGATCCAGACCGGCGACCAGATCCGCGTCGGCCACTATACGGCCACCTGCCAGACGGTCACGCCGAAGGGCGCCCTCTTCCTGCTGGATCAGTACCTCGACGAGGCCTACCCGATGAACAGGAAGAACACCAACAAGGGCGGCTACGCGGAGAGCGACCTCAGGGAGACGCTCAGGAGCAAGGAGATCCTCGACCTCTTCGACGACTGGGGCGACCGGATGATCCCGTTCGACAACGGTGACCTGCTCCGGATCCCGTTCTTCGGTGAGATCTTCGGCCAGGAGGACGCGGAGTACTTCGAGCCGGATGGCTGCGAGCAGTGGGAGCTCATGAAGGACCGGAAGAACCGGATCGCCTTCCGGCAGAACTGCTGGGAGTGGGGATGGCTCCAGAACAAGCGGAAGGGCTCAGCGGCGGACTTCGCCTATGTCGGCAGCAGTGGCGCTGCGGCCTACTGCAGCGCCTCGAACTCCGGCGGCGTCCGCCCGGCTTTCCTTATCAACTGATCATAAATCCCGGGGGCCCTGCGCCCCCGGAGGATCTACCCATAAACAAGCAAGGAGGAACCGATGGAGAATATTATCTCTTTTACATTCAACGAAGGCAGGGGCCACATGACCATCGTGCTGGACAAGTTCTTCCCGACCGACGCAACCCGACTCCGGAAGCTGCTCAAACTGGTCGACGAAGACTATGAACACCGGGACGAGCTGCGGGCCATCATCGTCCAGCACTGCGGTCAACGCGCCTCTGCCCTCCTGGACGGCCGGAGAGACCTGGCCAACAAGGCCGTGGAGCAACACACCAGGGCGACGGAGATGCAGCCGGAGATCGACAAGCTCACCGGCCAGATCGAGCGCCTGGCTGAGTACTGCAAGACCAAAGAGGGTCGGGCCTACCGGGCGCAGCTCAAAGAACTGAAGGCCAAGCTGAAGGACCTGAAGCAAAGGCAGCGCGACGCGCTCGCCTCCTACCGTGACTACCAGCGGGAGTTCGTCAGCGCTGAGAACCGGGCCAACAGGCTGAAGAAGAACGCGGAGGTCGCGGATTATGACAAATAAAGCAAACACGGCCGAGGTCCTACGCCTCGCCGACCACCATCTACAGATACAGAACAACGGCGAGCTCCTGATCTCCACCGGCAAGAGCCGCTTCGAGACAGCCTGGAAGAACAAGACCATCTACTGGTCCGCCCTGCTGCTGAAGCTCTCGAAGTCCGTGGAGACTCCGGAGACCCACGCCGAGTATATGAAAATGTCAAAGGAGCAGCAGGACCGGATCAAGGACATCGGCGGCTTCGTCGGCGGGCACCTGAAGGAAGGACGCCGGAAGACCGGCTACGTCCTCGCCCGTCAGATCCTCACCCTGGACCTGGACTTCCCTCCTGCCGACTTCTGGGACAACCTCATGAACAACCTGGAGATCACCGGAGCCATGGCGGTCTACTCGACGCACAAGCACTCGAAGGCCACGCCGCGCTACCGTCTGATCATGCCGCTCGACCGCGAGGTCTCTCCGGACGAGTACGAGGCCATCGCCAGGAAGATCGCCGAGAAGATCGGCATCGACTACTTCGACGACTCGACCTTCCAGCCGACGCGCCTCATGTACTGGCCGAGCAACAGCACCGGCGTCGAGCCGTTCTTCAAGTACTACGACGCGCCCTTCCTAAAGGCCGACAGCGTCCTGGCCGAGTACCCGGACTGGACGGACACGAGCTTCTGGCCGTACTCCTCCAGGATGACGGACATCCGGAAGCGCCAGGCCGACAAGCAGGGCGACCCTCTGGCCAAGAAGGGCATCGTCGGCGCCTTCTGCCGGACCTACACGATCCCGGAGGCGATCGCGAAGTTCCTGCCGGACGTCTACACCCAGACGGCCAAGGCTGACCGCTACACCTACGCGGCGGGCTCCACTGCTGCCGGTCTCGTGATCTACGACGGCGAGACCTTCGCCTACTCGAACCACTCGACGGATCCGGCAGGCGGTCAGCTCTGCAACGCCTTCGACCTGGTCCGGATCCACAAGTTCGGCCACCTGGATGAAGGCAGCGAGGACAAGAGCGGCCGGGACACCCAGAGCTACAAGGCGATGGCAGCGTTCGCCTCCGAAGATCCGGAGACGATCCACACGGTCGACAGGGACCGGCAGGACACGGCCGTCCTGGACTTCGAGAACGAGGAGATCCCTGAAGACTCAGACGAGGCCTGGAAGCTGAAGCTCCTCAGGAATGAGAACGGCGACATCCGGACGGTGATCACCAACGCGGCGCTGATCCTGGAAAACGATCCAGCGCTCCAGGGGATCCGCTTCAACGAACTCTCCGGCGCGATCGAGGTCAAGGGCAAGCTGCCGTGGAACCGGCCGAACAAATACTGGAGAGACGCCGACGACGCCCAGCTCTACATCTGGGTGGCCGACAAGTACAAGGTCCAGTTCCCGGAGAACAAGTTCGCCAAGGCCCTGACCCAGATCACCGACAAGAGGCGCTTCAATCCGCTGCGGGACTACATACGGCAGCTGCCGGAGTGGGACGGCGTGCCGAGGGTGGACACCCTGCTGGTGGACTACCTGGGCGCGGAGGACACGCCCTACGTCCGGGCCGTCACAAGGAAGACCTTGATCGGCGCGATCCAGCGCGTGCTGGAGCCCGGCTGCAAGTTCGACACCGTGCTGGTCCTCGACGGGAAGCCGGGCATCGGCAAGAGCACCCTGCTCCGGAAGCTGGGCGGCAAGTGGTTCAGCGACAGCCTGAGCCTGGCCGACACCAGGGACAAGACGGCAGCCGAGAAGCTCCAGGGCGTCTGGATCATGGAGATCGGCGAGATGCAGGGAACCAGGAAGGCCGACGTGGACATCATGAAGGGCTTCATCAGCCGCCAGGTGGACGAGTACCGGGCAGCCTACGGCCGGGTGGTCGAGAGGCATCCGAGGACCGCGATCATCTGCGGCACGACCAACAGCACCACCGGCTTCCTGAGAGACACGACCGGCAACCGGCGCTTCTGGCCCGTGACGGTCGAAGGCGGCAGGCTCTCAGTCTGGGACATGACCGAGGAGACCCGGGCACAGATCTGGGCAGAGGCCCTGCTCTACCAGGCAGGCGGCGAGGACAGCTTCCTGGATGCAGAGATGGAGAAGGAAGCGGCCAAGGCCCAGCAGGCGGCGCTCGAATACGACGACCGCGAGGGCGAGGTCATCGAGTACCTCAACACCCTGCTGCCGGAGGACTGGTACAGCTGGGACATCAGCAAGCGCGTGGACTACTTCGCACAGCGCGACGTCCTGGATCCGGAGCAGCAGGAAGGCACCATGCAGCGGAAGAAAGTCTGCGCGAAGGAGATCTTCTACGAGTGCTTCGGACGGCCGAGGAACGCCTGGAAGCGCCAGGACGGCTACGAGATCGCGGCCATCATGGCCAGGCTCACAGACTGGGAAAGAACCGGCAACCGGGAGCGAATTGAGGGCTATGGCCAGCAGCGACCGTACACGAGGATCTTGTCACACTGAGACTTGTCACAGGGGCAACTTGTCACAGGCACTCACGAGCGCGAGCTCTGAGACAAGGCAATTTGTCCCGGGCATTGTCTCAAAGATGTCACAGCCGTGAAACCCTTGAAAACAGAGGGCGCGGCGGCATCGTGTGACAAGTGTGACAACTATTTCATATAAAGTATTGACTTTTTACTAATACACGCGAAAAACGGCACCCGCGAGAGCCCGCACGGGCAATACGCGTATAATGTCGGGCAAAATTTTCGTACTTGTCACAGGAGGCACACATGAGAGAACGAGATATAGAAAAATGGCTCCGGCGCCAGATCGAGAGCATGGGAGGCCAGGCCTTCAAGTTTACGAGCCCAGGGAACGATGGCGTGCCCGATCGCCTCGCCGTTCTTCCTGGTGGGCTGATCTACTTCATCGAGCTGAAGACTGACCGGGGCAGGCTCTCGCCTCTCCAGGTATGGCAGCAGGACCGGCTCGACACACTGGGCTGTCAGGTCCGGACGATCAGAGGGATGGACGAGGCGGCGGCGTTCATCGAGGAGGTGCGAGATGCAATACACATGTGACTGGTGTGGCAAGGAGTTCCAGAGATACCCGAGCCAGATGGCCGGGAAGAAGATGGCCTTCTGCTGCAGAGACTGTCAGGCAAGATACCGATCGAAGAAGTACAACCCGGAGGGGCGTCCTATAACGCGACACCCACATCTGAGCGAATACAACCGACAGCACAATGCAGAGAGAATGACCAAAAAGGTCCGGGAAAAGATAAGCAAGGCAAGGCTTGACACTGGAACCGCTGACACCTACAGAAAAGTGAACGGAAGACACGAACATCGAACCGTGGCAGAGCAAATACTCGGGCGGCCACTGAAAAAGGGCGAGGTCGTGCATCACATTAACAGAAACAAGAAGGACAATAGACCCGAGAATTTAATGATTTTTGCAAGCCAAGCGGAGCACGCCCGCTGGCATAAAGAACACGACGACGAAGAGGAAGGAGGTGGTGCCAGATGAAGTTCATGCCGCATGATTATCAAAAGAGAGCGATGGAGCTCGTGATCAAGATCCCGAAAGTCGGGCTATTTTTAGACATGGGCTTGGGTTAGCAAGACTGTCATCACGATGACCGCGATCCAGGAGCTCATGTATGACCGCTTCGAGATCTCCCGCGTCCTGGTCATCGCCCCGAAGCGCGTGGCCGAGGACACCTGGACGAGGGAGCACGCCAAGTGGGACCACCTGAAGGACCTGAGGATCTCGAAGGTCCTGGGGAACGAGCAGCAGCGGATCCGGGCGCTGAGGGCTGAGGCCGACATCTATGTGATCGGCCGGGACAACGTGATCTGGCTGATCAACTACTACCAGGGACTAAGGAAGGGCTGGCCGTTTGACATGATCGTGATCGACGAGCTGAGCTCCTTCAAGAACCCCCAGGCCAAGCGCTTCCGGGCGCTGAAGAAGGCCATGCCGTCAGTGAGCAGAGTCGTCGGCCTCACCGGCACGCCGAGCCCCAACGGGCTGATGGATCTCTGGGCTGAGGTCTACCTGCTGGACCAGGGCGAGCGCCTGGGCCTGACGCTGGGATCCTACCGGGAGAGATACTTCCGGCCCGGAGCACGGAACGGCTACGTCGTCTATAAGTGGGAGCCCTTCCGGAACGCCCAGAAGGAGATCGAGGACAAGATCAGCGACATCTGCATCAGCATGAGCGCGGCCGACTACCTGAAGCTGCCCAAGAGGATCGACAACGTGATCCCGGTGCAGCTCTCTCCGGACGAGATGGAGGCCTACAAGCGCATGGAGCGCGACCAGCTCCTCCAGATCGAGGACGACGACATCGCGGCCCTGAACGCGGCGGCCGTCATGACCAAGCTCCTCCAGATAGCGAACGGCAGCGTCTACACGAACGAAGGCAAGGTCGTGAAGATCCACGAGGCGAAGCTGGAGGCCCTGGCCGAGATCGTCGACACGACGGACAGCCCGGTGCTGGTCTTCTACAGCTACAAGCACGACCTCGCGGCCATCCAGGGCAAGATCAAGGGTGCGAGGATCCTGGAGAACGAGAAGGACATCTCCGACTGGAACGCGGGGAAGGTCCAGGTGCTACTGGCCCACCCTGCCAGCGTCGGCTATGGCCTCAACCTTCAGGAGGGCGGCCATGTGATCGTCTGGTACGGCCTCACCTGGAGCCTGGAGCTCTACCAGCAGGCCAACGCCAGGCTATACCGGCAGGGCCAGGAGAAGCCGGTGATCATCCACCACCTGATCGCTGAGGGCACAGCTGACGAGGAGGTCATGGCAGCACTACAGAACAAGGACACGAGCCAGGCGGCCCTGCTGGCAGCACTCAAAGAGAGGAGGGCCAAGTGAACGCGGAAGGCTATCCGGACCCTACGGCTGACAAGGCCATCAAGAGGGCCGACAAAGCGCCGGAGCAGGTCAGCGAGCTGATCAGAACGATCAAGGCCGTGGCTGCTCTGGCCGGTTACGACATAACGAACAGGATCCACCTGAAGGATCAGAAAACGGGGAGGAAATACACATGATAGGTTATTTAAGCGGCCCGGTCACGGGCAACCCTGACTACAAGAAGCAGTTCGCGTGGTCAGCGAAGCAGCTCACGCGCATGGGCTATGATGTCATCAATCCGGCAGCACTCTCCCAGGTCGTCCCGATCGAGGAGCTGAGCTATGACACGATCATGGAGATCGACATGCTCCTGCTCTCGAAGGCTGACTACCTGATCCAGCTCCCGGGCTGGGAAAACAGCAGAGGCGCCAACAGGGAGCTGGGCTACGCCCTGGCCACCGACAAGATCGTGGTCTCGCTGGAGTCTCTGCTGAAGGAAGGGAGGGAGCAAGCCTATGGACCTACAAAGCACTTTTGACTATCTGATGCAGATCCGCAAGAAGGAGTACGCCATCAAGAGGAAGCAGCTGAGGTGTGAGGAGCTGAGGAGCTGCCTCGGTGCCAGGGCGATCCAGTACGACCGCGACCGGGTGCAGACGTCTCCGGTCGACAAGGTCAGCGAGATCATCTGCAAAGTGGCCGATCTGGAGGACCAGATCGAGCAGCTCCAGGAGGAGAAGGCTCTGCTGATCATTGAGATCGGCGACGCCATCGAGCAGCTGGAGGACGACAACGAGAAGACCGTTCTGGCTGAGTTCTACATCGGCCGGGTGCCGATGGCCCAGGTCGCTGAGATCATCAACTACAGCGTCCGGAGGACGTACTACTTCCGGAAGCAAGGCGTCCTACATCTGGGGGAGGCGCTGGATGAAGGCTGAAAAGGTCGGGCTACAGACCAAGAAAAAATATCTAAAGGCACGCTATAAACAGTGCGAGCTCTGCGGGGATGGGCGGTCTCTGGAGGTACATCATATTATTCCCAAGTGCCTCGGCGGCTCTGACGACGCCGACAATCTTCTCGTAGTATGCCGACGCTGTCATGCTTTGCTGACGCCTAAAAAGGAGCTGGCGAGGCTGGCGGCAAAACCTAAGGCAGGAAATAATTGTATGCGGAAAATAAACCCTCGTACTGAGTGCAAAAGGGCAATCATGCACTTTTTAACAGATCTTCCGATTGACTATTGCATGTATGAATTAGATCTGTATCTAAAATGCCAGGGCTTTTCAAAGAGCACGATAGCAAGGGCGAAGTCTGATCTCAAAAAGCAAGGGGCGATCGAGGCGTATAACACCGGCTACGGGAGCAGCAAGAAGTGGTTTATCAAGGCCACAAGGAGGTGAAGCATGACTATTACGAAGGCCGAGAAAAGTCGGCAAACATTGCAAAAACGAACGTGATATTATGGTAACGTGAAACGAGTGAGAGCAGGCGAAGAGTCGCCTGCTCTCTTCCGTTATCCAAAACACCGAATACAGCGAGGAGGTGAGGTCGTGCCAAGGGCGAAGAACGCGAAGGCGGACGAGGCCCTGGCTTTATATAGACAGGGCCTCAAACTCGTGGAAATAGCCAGGCAGCTCGAAGTCCCAGAGGGAACGGTCCGCCGATGGAAATGCACCCATGACTGGGACGGTAAGAAAAGCGAACGCTCGGAAAAGAAAACGAGCGCTCGGAAACGAGGCGGACAGCCTGGCAACCGCAACCGAGCGGCGCCAAAAGGAAACAGGAGGGCCGAGAAGTTCGGCTTCTACAACAAATACCTGCCGGAGGAGACGCTGGAGATCTTCGGAGAGATCGCGGAGGCCGATCCGCTGAATCTTCTCTGGGACCAGATCCGCTTCTCCTACACGGCCATCGTGAGGGCCCAGAAGATCGCCTACGTCAAGGACCAGCAGGACAAGACGATCGAACGGATCGAGGAGAAGGACGGGAACGTCATCGGCGAGCGCTGGGAAGTGCAGCAGGCCTGGGACAAGCAGGCCAACTTCATGAAGGCCCAGGCCCGGGCGATGGACACCCTCAGGGGCCTGATCAAGCAATACACCGAGATGCTGCAAGAACGCGGCGAGACCGCCACCGAGGAACAGAAGCTCCGGCTCGAACTTCTGCGCTCCAAGCTCGGCAGCGGCACCGGAGAGATCCGGAGGGTGACTATTATCAATGACACAAAGCAACGAGATCCGGATCAGTGACCTGATCATTCCTAAGTTCTGGGACGTGTTCAACGACGAGGAACACACCCACAAGATCCTCACCTCTGGCCGAGCCGGGACGAAGTCCTCAGAGGCAGCGATCGAGACGGTCTTCAAGATCGTGCAGGACGTCGACGGGAGCGCCGTCGTCATCCGGAAGAGGCACAACAAGCTCCGGAAGACCGTATACAAAGAGATCAAGAGAGCGATCAAGAGGCTGGGCCTCGACGAGCGCCTCTTCAAGATCACCGTGAGCCCGATGGAGGTCACGTTCCTGGAGAATGGGAACACAATCTACTTCACCGGCTCCGACAATATCGACGACACCAAGGGCATCATCGACGAGAGCAAGCCGATCAAGCTGGTCATGATCGACGAGGTGAACGAGTTCTTCGAGCAGGGCGAAGGCGAAGACGAGCTCCAGAACATCGAGGCGACCTTCATCCGAGGCAACGACGAAGGCTTCCAGATGCTCTACCTCTACAACCCGCCCAAGAACCCGAACGCTCCGGTCGTCCAGTGGACCCGCAAGATGGAGCAGCGCCCCGACTGCATCCACGTCCATGTGGACTACAGAGACGTGCCGGAGGCCTGGATCGGCCGGAAGCTCCTGGAGTCGGCCGAGATCCTCAGGCAGATCGACGAGCGCCAGTGGCGCTGGCTCTGGCTGGGCCTCTCGATCGGCGTGGACGAGCTGATCTACTACATGTTCGGCGGCAAGAACGTCGCCAGGACGAAGGAGGAGGCCTTCCCGCTGATCGGCGTGGGTGTCGACTATGGCCAGCAGAACGCCACCACCTACCAGGCGGCCGGTCTCAACATGACCAAGCACCGGCTGGAGGGCCTGGCGGAGTACTATCACAGCGGCAGAGAGTCCGGGACACAGAAGAGCCCCAGCAAGTACGCGGAGGACTTCGTGGCCTTCCTGGACGATCTCCACGAGGAGTACAGCTGCAACAGCTTCTACGTCTTCATCGACCCGTCTGCTGCGGGCCTGGCGGAGGAGATCAAGCGAGCGGTCCGGGGCTGCGGCTACAGCGTCCGGCTCCGGGACGCACAGAACGACGTCGCCCTGGGGATCTCCAGGGTGCAGAAGCTCCTCACCTTCGGGATGCTCACGATCTCCCCGAAGCAGGAGAACGCCCGGCGGGAGTTCGGGCTCTATGAATACGACAAGAAAAGCATCGAGCGAGGCCAGGAGAAGCCGGTCAAGGAGAACGACCACTGCATGGACGCGATCCGCTACCTGGTGATGGGCCTCTGGTCGAAGCTGAAGCACTACCTCCCGGTGCAGGAAAAAGAGGAGGAAAACAACGAAGAAGCGGAGGGCTTAATCTGAAATGAATATTTTTGAATACTTCAAAAAGAAGGGCATCGACACCCTCGACAGCTCCTTCTACAGCAAGATCGACATGTGGGACAGCTGGTACAGGTCGAACGTGAAGAAGTTCCACCAGTACCGGATCTACCACGGCGCGAGCCACTACGAGCGCTGCCACCGGAAGAGCCTGGGCATGGCCAAGAAGATCTGCGAGGACATCAGCGACCTGCTCCTGAACGAGAAGGTCAAGATCACGATCAAGGACCCGGCGACGGACGCCTTCGTGAAGAAGGTCCTGGAGGACGCCAACTTCGTCGTGCAGGGCAACGAGTACCAGGAGCGCAAGGCGGCCTGCGGGACCGTGGCCTATGTCCCCTACCTCACCAACATGGTCCTGGATGAAGAGGGCCGCGTGGTCTTTGCTGAGGTGAAGCTGGACTACGTCGTGGCGAAGAACATCTTCCCGACAGCCTGGGAGAACTCCAGGGTCACGGAGGTGATCTTCGTCTTCGAGAAGACCTACAAGCGCAAGAAGTACGCCCAGTTCCAGCACCACAAGCTGGAGCCCTGGGTGGGTGAGAACGGCGAGGACCTGGGCTTCCAGTACGTCATCGAGAACACGGTCGTCCTCTGCTCTTCTGGATCCGGCAAGGAGCTGACACCGGAGGAGTGGAACGAGATCCCGCACTTCGAGGGACTGGCTGCCAGAGTCGAGACCGGCAGCGACCGGCCTCAGTTCGTGATCGACAAGCTGAACATCGCCAACAATGTTGACGAGGACGACAGCAACCCGATGGGGATCAGCCTCTTCGCCAACAGCATCGACGTCCTGGCCAAGATCGACATCGAGTACGACAGCTACGCGAACGAGTTCACCATGGGCAGGAAGAGGATCTTCGTCGCTCCGGAAATGCTGACCGACGCCAACGGCGACCAGGTCTTTGATCCGGACGACTCCGTCTTCTACCAGCTGCCGGAGGACTACTTCAAGGACACCAAGGAAGCCATGCACGAGGTCAACATGAGCCTCAGGGTGCAGGAACATGAGGACGCCATCAACAACGACCTCAACCTCCTCTCCTTCAAGTGCGGCTTCGGCACCCAGTACTACCGGTTCGAGAGGGGCACGGTCGTAACGGCCACCCAGGTGATCAGCGAGAACAGCGACATGTACCGGACGATCTGCAAGCACGAGATCATCCTGGAGGACGTGCTGAAGGATCTGATCCGCTGCATCATCCGCCTGGGCCAGACGGCCAACGTGCCGGACCTGGTGCTGGAGACTGACATCACCATCGACTTCGACGACTCCATCATCGAAGACAAGCAGACAGAAAGACAGGAAGACCGCCAGGACGTGGCCATGGGCGTCATGAGCCCGGAGGAATACCGCGCCAAGTGGTACGGGGAGACCGTGGAGATCGCGGCTTCCAAGATCCCGGACCAGTCTGGCGGGATCCTGATGTAATCAATGGACGAGAGCTACAGCAGCCTGCTGGCTGAGGGCATCGAGAAGAAATACCGGCAGCTGGAGATGGAGATCATGGAGGACATCGTCCGAAGGATCCAGAAGGCCGGGACGATCACCGACTCGGCCGACTGGCAGATCAACCGCCTCCGGATCCTGGGCACAACCAACCAGGAGATCGAGGCCATGATCCGGAGGGCTGTCCAGGGGAACGAGGAAGAGGTCCGGCGCCTCTACATGGAGGTCATCGAGCGGGAATACACCCGCGACAAGGAACTCTACGAGAAGACCGGCAAGGACTTCATCCCCTACGAGCAGAACCCGGAGCTCCAGCAGATCACGGACGCCCTGGTGGATCAGTCCACCACGGAGCTCTACAACATCACCAAGAGCACCGGCTTCATGATCGACATGGGCGGCAGCTCCGGCAGGGTCTTCACGCCCCTGGCTGACGTCTACAACGGCTACCTGGACGACGCCATCACCGGCATGGCCAACGGAGCCTACGACTACAACACGCTGATCCGGCGCATGGTCTCCCAGATGACCAGCTCCGGGCTGCGGACGGACCACGTCTTCAAGAACGAGAACGGCGGAGACTGGGGCGTCGACTACGCGAGCGGCTGGCACAACCGGATCGACGTGGCAGCGCGTCGCGCTCTGCTCACCGGCTTCGGCCAGCTGGCCAGCCAGGTCACAAGCATGAACGCCCAGCGCCTCGGCACCAACCTCTTCGAGGTCTCCTGGCACCCGGGCGCCCGTCTCTCCCATACGGTCTGGCAGGGCAAGGTCTACACCAAGGAAGAGCTGACGAGCAAGTGCGGCCTGGGCACCGGTCCGGGCCTCTGCGGCTGGAACTGCCGCCACAACTACTACCCGTTCATCCCTGGCGTGAGCCAGCGGAACTGGTCGGACGAGTGGCTGGATCAGATGAACGCCAAGGAGAACGCGCCGAAGAAGTTCCGGGGCAAGGAGTACACGACCTACGAGGCCACCCAGAAGCAGCGGCAGATGGAGACGGCCATGAGGGCCCGGCGTGAGCAGGTGCAGCTCCTCAGGAAGGGCGACGCGGATCCGGACGACATCCTGACAGCCCGGTGCAAATACCAGGCCCAGCTTGACGAGTACAAGCGCTTCAGCGCTGCCATGGGCCTCGAAGAACAGACGGAGCGGATCTACACGGGCCGGACCCGTGGCCGGATCTCTCCCTCTCCTCAGGCATACGCCAAGTGGCAGATGGAGCAGGCCGAGAAGGCTGCCAACCGTGCCAGGGAGAAGGCCGAGCGGCAGCGCCGGGCGGATATGGACGCCGCCCAGAAGGGAGGCACAACATGATCAAGGTCCACCTGGATCTTCACAACATAACGGTCGAGGGCCACGCGCCCAGGCCGGAGGGCATGGAGCCCGGCCAGAACATCGTCTGCGCTGCGGTCTCTGCCCTCACCCTCACCCTGATCGAGGGCCTGGAGGCCATCGCGGGCATGAGGATCGAGACGGTCGAGGAGCCCGGCAACGTCCGGATCCGCTGGATGACGACCAACGACACCGGCAAGGCTCTGATCGACACCTGGTACATCGGGATCACCCGGATCCAGGACAGCTACCCGAACACTATCACGATATTATGAGCGCCCCCTCGTCCCGGGCGCTTTTAATATGGCCGGACGGCTCTGCCTCAACGAGCTGGACGTGTTCACGCACACTACAAAAACGGAGGAATAGAAACATGATCAACAAACACTTCAACCTTCAGCTCTTCGACGACGGCGGTCAGGGCGGCTCTGGCGGTGCCCAGGGTGGAACAGCCGGGACTGGTAACGGCGGCCAGGCAGGAAGCGCCGGGAACAACGGCAACGGCGGCGGGTCCTTCAGCTTCGAGCAGGCCGAAGAGATCGCGAACGCCAGGGCACAGAGAGCTGAGAAGGCTGCACTCGCGTCCTACTTCAAACAGCAGGGCATGAGCGAGGAGGAAGTGTCCCAGGCCATCGCGGCCTATAAAGCCCAGCAGGCGGCCAGCAAGCCGGACGCCAGCAAGATCACCAAAGAGCGCGACGACGCGCTCGCCGAACTGGCAGCACTGAAGAACAGCAACGCGCTCCGCTCCAAGGGAGTGCGCGAGGAGGATCTGGACTATGTCATGTTCAAGATCGGCGCCCTCATGAAGGAGGACGACAAGCTCGACTTCGACAAGGCTGCCACCAAGTACCTGAAAGACAACCCGCGCTTCACGGCGTCCGGGGGCGGCTCGTACAGAGTAAAGACCGGGACGGACGGCTCCGGCCAGGGCGGAAGCTCCGGCCAGCAGGGCAACGACTCGATCAACAATGCCATCCGGAAGGCCATCAGGCGCACATACTGATCAACATTATGGAGGTATAACACAATGAGAAAGTACTTTAATCTTCAGCTTTTCGACACCGACGCCCAGATCATCGACAGAACTGGCGCCGAGGCCCTCATTCCTGAGGAGAACGCCCGCGAGATCATCCAGGGCGCCGTGGCTCAGTCTGCTGCCCTCTCTATGGGTCGCCGCCTGGCCAACATGACCAGCAAGCAGACCAAGCTCCCCGTGCTTGATGCTCTTCCGATCGCGTACTTCGTGGACGGAGACACCGAGCAGAAGAAGACCACCAAGCAGCAGTGGGACAAGAAGATCCTCTACGCTGAGGAGGTCGCTGTCATCGTTCCGATCCCTGAGGCAGTTCTTGACGACGCCGACTATGACATCTGGGGCGAGGTCCGTCCTCGTATTCAGGAAGCCTTCGGCAAGGTCATCGACCAGGCCATCTTCTTCAGCACCGGCAAGCCTACCAACTGGAGAGCAGGCCTCGTGCCTTCCGCTACTGCTGCGGGCGCGACCGTCGCACTCGGCACGAATGACCTCTACGACGTCATCATGGGCGAGGGTGGCGTGATCGCCAAGGTCGAGGAGTCCGGCTTCTTCGTGTCCGGCCACCTGGCTGACATCAGCATGAGAGCTAAGCTCCGCGGCCTGAAGGATAAGCAGGATCGTCCTCTGTTCCTGGCTTCCATGCAGCAGGCGGGTAACTACACCCTGGACGGCTCTGCCATGACTTTCCCGCGCAACGGCGCCTGGGATCCTACGGCAGCGCTGATGGTCTCCGGCGACTTCAGCCAGCTGGTCTACTCCATCCGCCAGGACATCACCTTCAAGCTCTTCACCGAGGGCGTGGTCCAGAACACGGACGGCACCATCGCGTACAACCTCATGCAGAACGACATGGTCGCTCTCCGTGCGGTCATGAGACTGGGCTGGGAGATCCCGAACCCGATCAACGCGCTGAAGACCAACAAGAACCAGCGCTTCCCGTTCGCTGTCCTCACTGCCTAAGTGAAAGGAGGGCGAGCTGATGGGCTACGTTAGCTACGAGTTTTACAGTCAGACCTTCGGGACAATGATCCCGGAGGCTGACTTCTCCAAGGCCGAGACCAAAGCTGAGGCGGCCATCAGCTACCTCACCTATGTGAACGGCGACATCTTCGCGGTCGAGAACGACAACGTCAAGCTGGCGGTGTGCGCGGCTGCGGAGGTGATCTACAACAACGAACAACAGACCAGTGCTGCCGGTGGCTCTGCTGCCGGTAAGAAGAGCGAGAGCAACGACGGCTACTCTGTCACCTATGTGACCGAAGCACAGGACGGCCAGACCGCTGAGGAGGCCCTTCGGAAGAAGATCTACGAGGCGATCAGGCTCTACCTGCTGCCGACCGGATGGCTCAGCCGGAAGGTCAAGATGGGAGGGTGCTGCGATGTATGTGCAAACAGCGATAACTCTCTTTAACAAGCGCCTGAGCGCTGACAGGCGGGAGGTCTACTTCCCGACCTGCATCACCGGCGCCTCGTTCTTCGAGTCGA
>Ga0310695_10004558_pt1 | contig 25350 bp, 13 predicted proteins | sample RumenRJG_04DNA_FD_203882 | JGI IMG/M metagenome (GOLD analysis project Ga0310695, IMG submission 203882) | Bovine rumen microbial communities from Lethbridge, Alberta, Canada - RJG_04 (v2) (version 2) | ecosystem: Host-associated > Mammals > Digestive system > Stomach > Rumen | place: Canada...
CAAGCAGACCGCCATTTGAACGGTCGATGGTCAGCGTCACCAGACCACCAAGCTTATCCACGCCGGGATCGGTGTCGGTAGCAAACTCGAGATCACTCAATACCAGACTACGGTCGATATAATCACCCCACTCGGAGTTACCGCTCGGCTGATAGTCGTAACGGATGGCTCCGTACTCCTTATAGTTGGCTGAGCCACGGTCTTCATCATTAGTGATGATCAGTGCGTAGTTCTTATACGTATTCGTGGCTGCTGGATTGATATTCAGGTAGAACTGAGTGATCCAGGTCTCGCCTTCAGGAATCTGATAATACTTAGAGAAAACGGCCCACCAGCCAGTGGAGTAGTCGGTGGCACCAACGGTATACACATCCTCGTGCATACCCTCAATCTCTTCCTCTTCGCCGCCCTGATTCTTGGCGTTGGCGATAGAGTCGATCTTCGAAGCCATCCAGTCTGGAGCGTTGATGCTGTACAGATCGCCGCCCTCACAGCTCGTCAGAGTCATCAGACCAAGGGCTGCAGAACAGAAGACTGTTGCTATTTTATTGAGATATTTCATAACTGTTTCGTTTTTTACTTTTTTATCTTTATACTATTATACCTTTCCCTTAGAGGTTTACCACCGGGTGTACAGTGCCATAGAGCTTATCAGCATTGCTAGTGCTGAAGTTGGCTGAGTTACCCTTCAGGTTAGGATTGTCGTTGAGTGTACCCTGATAGATAGGCAGGAACTCATGACCAGGAAGCCACGTGTCAAATGAACTCTTATCACAATTCGCTTCGTTTACGGGATCTTTCGGTGTAAAGTTGATTTCGCCAGACTCATATTTTGTCTTGGTCCAGAAATTAACGGCTCCATGTTCCCACAACTGGTGAATACGGGTATCGTTATAGAACCATCCCCAACGGATGAGGTCGAAGCCACGACCATACTCACAGCCAAACTCCTTCGGACGCTCCACGTTGGCAATCTGCTCAAAGAGTTTGTCGGCAGAATCAAAATCAGCGAGTTTCAGATCAGCCAGACCAGCACGATTACGTACCTGATTGATCCAGTCGATGGCCTGCTGCGTAGGACCACTTATTTCGTTCTCACACTCTGCAGCACGAAGGAGTACATCACTGTAGCGCATCAAGCGGAGATTGATACCGCAGTGCAGACCTGTCACCACCTTGTCGTAGAGAGCAGTGCGCAGGTTTGTGAACTTGGCGATGGGTAAACCACCGTAGTTGTTGTTTGTCACGATGTAGTTATCGGCAGTCATAGGCTCCCAATAGCAGATATTGCCATTCTCGAAACCATCCCACTCGGGCTCGTAAGTTCCGATGGTCCAGTAGAGACGGGGATCGAGAGAACCACTGGTAGTGCGCTCTGCCTTGAACAGGTTGTATAGCCAGGGAGAAGCAGAGAGGTCAGCCCATCCACCGCAGTCGCCAGGACCGAAGTTACTCTCGACAGCATGACCCTGTGTAGCGTTGGAGCTGGTGTTCACTGGTGTCCACTCGTCGTCGGTACCCTGTGAACCGTAGTCGAGGAACTGTATCTCGAACAGACTCTCGTCGTTGTTCTCGTACTCCGGACCCTCGCGGAAGTTGTCGCCGTAATTGGCCATCAGACTGTAGGAGCCATACTTGCCACCAATGATATCCTTCAGCACGGTGAGTGCCTCGCTGTACTTATGACGCATCATCAGCGCACGGGCATAGAAGCCTGCGGCAGCACCACACGTGGCACGACCCTTGGCCCATTCTGCACCCATATCGCGGCTGGGCAGCAGGGTCATGGCCTCGGAGAAGTCCTTCTCCACCTGATCCCATACCTCATCGTAGGTGCTGTTGGAACCATAGAGGCTGTTCAGGTCGGAATAGCTGCTGTAGTCCGTAATCAGGATCGGTGTCTGGAAATAACCGGCAAGGTTATAGTATGCCATACCTCGGATAAAGAGAGCCTGACCCTTGATACGCTTCATCTGATCACTCATCACGGCACCTTCTGCATCGGTACGCGAGAGAATGAAATTACATACATTGATGGTATAGTACCACTCACGCCAAGGCCACATACAGATTTCGTCGGTGGCAGGTACATTCAGGTCGTCGAACGGCAGATACCATACCTGAGAAGAGTTCCATACCTCATCACCACGGGTGAGGTCGATCGTATAACCCACACGAGCGTAAGAACCCTCCATACGCATGTGGTTGTAGGCTGCGATGACAGTTTCCTCCAGATCGTTTGCCGTATTACCGAAGGTAGCGGTCGTCTGCTGGTTGGGATTCGTCAAGTCCAGTTTGTCCCCGCACGCAACGAAACCACAGACAACGCAGACTGCGCAGATATATTTAATGATATTTGTCTTCATAATGCTTATTTCTTAATTCGTGAAATTCGTTTAATTCGCTGTCGTTAGAAGCTGAAGAGGAGTCCACCCATGAATGTGCGGGCACTCGGATATGAACAGTAGTTGTAACCCGGGCTGAACACACTACCTGCTGCGTAGTCCACATTATAACCATGATAGCTGGTGAACGTGTAGAGGTTCTGTGCAGAGACATAGACGCGTACGCCAGAGACGATGCCCTTGAATACCTTGTCAGGAACATTATAGCCCAACTCGATGTTAGCAATCTTCCAATAAGCAGCATTCTGGATGAAACGGTCGCTGAAGAGATCGTTCCAGGCCAGTGTGGCATTGTTGTTAGCATATGTACGGGGAACATCGGAGATATAAGTCTCACCGTTCCAACGGTTTGCATCGAGAATACCAACCTCCTTGTTGCTATAGCCATAGCTGGAATTCAGCTGATAGGTCATGTAGTCGAACACATGGTAGCCCAGTGCACCGAAGGTAGAGATGCTCAGGTCGAAGTTCTTATACTCCAGATGTGCACTCAGACCGAAGTTCACAGAAGGCAGACCGCTACCCAGTGTGGTCTGGTCGGCATCAGTAATGATACCATCGCCATCGAGGTCCTTATAGAGGCAGTCGCCCACGTTGGCACCCGACTGGAGGGCCTTCTCGTTGTGGGCATCAAGCTGAGCCTGTGTGCGGGCGATACCCTCATACACCCAACCATAGAACTGACCGATCTCCTGACCGACATAGGTACGGCTGTAGGAACCTGTTGCATACTCATTACCGAAACCGAGTGAAGTCACCTTGTTCTTCAGCGTGCTCAGGTTGGCGCTGATCTGATGTTTCAGGGCGTGGTCGTTGTTACGATAGGTTACGGAGAACTCGAAACCGCTGTTCTCCATCGAAGCGGCATTCATCGTCACAGAGGTGTTCGACACACCGGCATTCGTAGGAACGGGAACACCATAGAGCAGATCGGTTGACTTGTTCTTATACCATTCGGCCGTAAACTCAATACGGTTGTTGAACAGAGCCAGGTCGATACCGGCATTGATGGTGGTCTTCTTCTCCCAAGCCAAGTTGGTGTCGACGAAGGTTGAGATTGCGGAACCCGTCACAGGATTGTTGCCAAAACTGTAGGTCATGTTATTACGCATCATCGTAGCCTGATACATATACTCACCGATGTTCTCATTACCAAGCTCACCATAGCTGGCACGAACCTTGAACATATTCACAATGTTATGGTCAATGGGGAAGAATTTCTCCTTATCGAAACGCCATCCTACAGACACAGAGGGGAAGGTTCCCCAACGGATGTCCTTCGACAGACGGGAGCTACCGTCACGACGAATAATGGCAGAGAGCAGATACTTACCATCGTAGTCATAGTTCAGACGGGCGATGTAAGAAGTCAGGGCGTGCTTGTACTCGTATGAGCTGGCGTCACGAGAAGCAGCGTTCTGAAGCTGCAGGAAGTAAGGCTCTGAGAAGTTCACACCCCAGGCATTCAGCAGGTGCGTGTTCTCCTCCTCATAAGTCTGGCCCACCACGAGATTCACATGATGCAGGCCAATGGTGCCGTCGTAAGTCAGCGTATTCTCAATCAGAGCGTCAGAGTAAGTACGCTTATTCTCCGTCAGTTTCTCATTGCTCTTGTCGAGATAGACACGGTTGCTCTGAATATAGGCAGGAATCCAGGTCTTGTCATAAGCATGGGTCTTGCTGTAAGAGAGGTTGAGTTTGTAGCTCAGCTTATGGTTCTTACTCTCGACACCCAGCATCTTCAGCAGATCAACATCAGCAGAACCAGTACCAACGAAACGGTCGACGATAGTGTTACGGGTCAGCATATTGTTGATGAGCAAAGGATTCGAAGCCGAGATATCTCCATGAACGGTATCATAATACACACCGTAGCCATAGGCATCATAGGCATAGCTGCTGGCAGAACCCACCTTGTCATCGAGAACCCATGTTGATCCGTCATAGGCTTTGATGGTCGGCTGCATACGCAGGGTTCCGAAGAGCACATTGGCCACATCGCCATACATACCTTGGATATAAAGGTTGCCATTACCATCGGTAGGCACACCGATACCGTCCTGGCTGGAGTGAGAATAAACAAAACTGGTGCGGAACTTGATGAACTTCGTATCCATCGTGTTGTTCACGCGGGCGGTAAAACGCTCATAGTTAGGACCTGCGCCCTCGAGTGTACCTTTCTGATTATAGTAGTCGAGACCTATATTATAGGTATTGTTCGCACCACCACCGCTCAGGTTCACATTGTGGTTCTGGCGGATACCCGTCTTGAATACCTCATTGAACCAGTCGGTATCAGTGTTGTCCTGGAACTTGAATCCGTTACCGCTCTCGCTGTAGCCGCTGGGCAGCGGAGTACCAGAGTTGGCACAAGCCTGCCCCAGATAGGTGCTGTACTGATTGGCGTTCATCACATCGTATTCGCCCCCAGGAATCTTGTCAACACCAAAATAACCCTTATAATTGACCTTCAGCGGTTGATCCTTCTGACCATTCTTTGTGGTAATGATCACCACACCGTTAGCAGCACGAGAACCGTAGATAGCACCGGCAGAAGCATCCTTCAGTACCTGGATGGTCTCGATGTCGTTCGGAGAGAAGTCGCGGATGGTCGTACCCATAGGCACACCGTCGATGACATACAGAGGAGCACTGCTTCCGAAAGATCCGATACCACGGATGCGTACAGTCGGGTCGGCGCCAGGCTCACCATTGGTGGTAATCTGTACACCCGCCACCTTACCTTCCAGCATCGAGGAGATGTTAGAGTTAGAAACGCGTTTCAGCTCATCGGCATTAACGATAGACACAGAACCAGTCAGGTCGGCCTTCTTCTGAGTACCATAACCCACGACAACCACCTGCTCAAGCATCATGGCGTCTGATTCCAATTCAATAGTATTAAGGATTGCGCGCCCGCGTACTGCGATTTCGCGATCCTTGTACCCCACATAGCTCACCACAAGGGTGCCGTTAGCTGGAGCATCAATGGAGAAATTACCATCATAATCGGTAACCACACCACTCTGGGCACCCTTCAGTCGGATGGTCGCACCAATGAGCGGTTCTCCATTCTGGTCTACAACCTGACCACTGACCTTGATGGTCTGGTCTTGCTGCACCGATGCCTTTGCCTCTACCGGGCAGAGCGTCAGTCCACCCAATACACCGAGACTTAGCATCACAGAAAATACTAGTTGTTTTCTCATTGTTAATTGAATTTGATTTTAGAAAAGTTTACTTTGTTAGTGAATTTTTCGCAAAAGTAACAACCTTTGATTTATATCAAGTGGACAAAACGATTAATAAGGTGGACAAAACGTAAATTAGATTAAAAAAGGTTGATTTTCCACGTTTTTAGTCATGTTTTCTCCACCTTTAGCTCCCAACATAGGCACTGGGGCTCATACCATACATTTTGGTAAAACAACGGGTGAAATATTTCGGGTCATTGAATCCGACCTTATATGCCACCTCGGTGATATTGCGGTTTCCGGTCTTAGCGGATAGTAGTTCTTTGGCCATGTTCAGACGATAATTGCGGATAAACTGTCCAGCAGGAACGCCAACCTCTGCATTCAGATGTTTGCTGGCCACCGTGCGGCTCATGCCCAGGGCATCACAGAATTCCTGTACACCGAACTCAGAATTCATGTAATGTGCCTCCATAACAGCCATCACCCGTTCCATAAACGGTTTCGTACTCTTGTACACTTCCTCCCTATCAGCCTCAACGCTCTTTGTCACACTCTGTCTATAGCGTTGCTGGTTATCAAGGATATTCTGAATACGAGACTGGAGCTGATGCGGGTCTTCGGAATCCTCTAACACCTTTCTGATAGGACTCAGCAGTTGTTCTGCCTCACGACGCTTCAGTTCTGCCACCCGTCGGTTGTAGATATATACGATCAATCCTACAAACAGGACGCTCAACAGCAAACGGAACCACCAGCTGTTCCAAAAAGCCGGATGGACAACAATCTCGATAGAGGCTGTATCAGAATGCTCGGCAGACAAGGTCGAAACATATCTGACCTCAAAAGTGTACCGACCGGCAGGCAAGGCACTGTAACGGACAGAATGTTCACCCAGTTTGAGGGGTGTCCAATCGTCTTCCAATCCTTTCATCCTATAGCTGAACATGGCCTGCTCTTCATTTCCGTAATCCAAGGCAGAGAAAGAAATGGAGAAAGAACGGTTGCCTTCGCGTAACTGAATAGAGGAGGCAATGGAAATATCTTCCGACAGATACTCACTGCCGGCAGTGACATCTTGATTGTCAACCAGCAGGTGGGTAAAGACAAGTTTACCGTAGGGTTTGGACTCCGTATTCTCACCCAGCACCTCTATCAGGCCTCCCTCACTGCCTAGGTAGATAATGCCTGCATCGTCTCTGACTGCCGAGTTCCAATAGAAATGGTGATTGACCAAGCCCTCGCTCTCAAAATAATTGGAGAATATGCGAGTCTTGGGGTCATAGACAGACAGACCGTTCTGAGTGGTAACCCATAGATGACCGTTCAAGTCTTCAGTAATACCCTTGACACCGCCAAAGGACAACCCGTCCTCTGTTGTCAGAGGCTCGAAACGCCTGCGTTCCCCCTTCCCGTTCTCTTTCACCAACCGGTAAAGCCCATAGCCATTGCTACCCAGCCAGAGCGTTCCGTCCTTTGTCTGACAAAAAGAGGATATCTTGTCAACGATACGGGAACCTGGCTCATCCAGCTTGTGAGAGATCTCCTCAGTCTTGAACGGCCTGTGTCCCTGACGTCCAGAGTTGAGGTCGACTAATCTTAAGCCCTGCATACAGCCCATCCACAAGATACCGTCACGGTCGACGATGGCACCGATACTTCCTGTCACATTGCGGCATCCCTCAAACGGCTCCTCAATCTTCTGTGTCGTGAAATCATAATAATACAGACCGGCATTACTACCTATCCATAGCCCGTCATTGATTGTGTCATTGGCCAACGCTCCAACAAAGTTAGTCCGCCAAAGGTATTCTCCAGGTAGCTCCAAGCGCGAGATCTTCTGTGGACTCTTTCTGTCAGTGACACAGACGCCTCCACCCCATGTGCCAATCCATAATCTACCATGCTTGTCAGCTGCCAGAGCAGAAACACTATTATGAGAAAGCCCCGAATTAGATGTCGTGAAATGGATAAAATCAGCAGAATTCTTTTCTCTTAGGTTAAGGCCTCCTTCCACCGTTCCTACCCAAAGACGACCATCGGGTTCAGCATATATGGCATTGACAGGATTCGGCGACAGGGAATGGGGATTTGTGGTATGTACAGAGTTTCGCAGAAGCAGACGTCGTGGAGCCAGACAGGCAATACCACCCGACTCAGTACATATCCAGATATGCCCCTGATAAACACGGATACAATGAACGAAATCACTCTTCAGCGGAGGGGTGCTCTCCGTGGTCCATGCCGTAAAGCTATCCGTCCGGTCATCGTAGATGTTCACACCAAACAGAGACCCTACCAACAGATGATTGTCGGGAGTGACGGCCAAACTCGAGAGAAATGCATGTGAAAGAGCCCCCGGAGCACTGGAGTGATGATACTCGTCGAGTTTCTGCTTATAAGGGTCATAACGAAAAAGTCCCATGTTGGTCGTGATCCACACCACGTTATTACGTTTTAGGATATCAGTGATATAATGATCCTGCAATGGCTTCAGCAAGGCTGATATCTCCTCACGCACCAACTTGCCGTCTTTTTCCACCAGCCGATAAAGACCACCATCGATACCTATCCAGGGCTTACCGTTAGCTTCAATATCACAGATGGCCATGTCAAGCATTCGCCAACGATGGGGATAGGAATATATGTTGGCAATCTCTCCTTGATCCTTAAAAGTAACAAGACTAACCTGACGGTCGGTAATAATCCATATACGTCCAATTTCATCGCGGTAGCACCTGATGGCAGGCTGAACAAGCAGTTTCTGAAGTTCTGGGTGGTCAGGAATGACCGCATTCATCGTTCTCAGGTCAATGATGTTGATGCCCTCATCAAAAGCGACCCAAAGCCTATGGAAATCATCCTCGGTAATACTTCTACAGGACTTGCTGTTCAGATCCAACCGAGGCTCCATCACGCCATAACCGTCATATCGCACCAGTCCACCTCCATAGGTGGAGATCCAAAGGAAACCGTTTGAATCCTTGAAGATATCTCTTACATTGTTATGGGGGAGTCCGTTGCTCAGATCCAGATAGGTCAAGTTATACCGCTCCGTCAGAAGATTCTCACTGCTTAGGACAGGCAGCGAGAACACCAGACAGAAAGCTATCCAGAAGGAGCGGATCATAGGCGTATACTAAGACGTCTTCTTTTCTTTGATGACAAAGACACAGACAGAGGCGATGACGAAACTGACACCAGCCACGATCATCATCGATGACTGATGGTGTCCTACCATCGAGAGGATGACACCGCCACAGAGTGCTGCGATAATCTGAGGAATACAGATGGTGCCATTGAACAAGCCAAGATAAGCACCCATGTGTCCATAACCCTGCAGGGCATTCGTGACGAACGTGAACGGCATGGCAAGCATTGCAGCCCAGGCACAACCAATTAACAAAAATGGGATGAACTGCAAATACTGATCGTGGATAAAGGGTACGAGTACAAAACCGACAGCGCCAATGATCAGACTAAGAGAGTAGGCCAGTTTTGTGTTCTTAAACTGTGGAAGCATGGCAGCCCAGATGACAGAACCCACTGCCTGAACAGCAAAGAGGATGCCCACCCAGTTTCCTGCCTCCTGGAAAGCCTCGCTGGCTGGATCTGTCGTATCCCAAACCACCTCGGCAATGGCACCTGTCGTATAGTTCCACATATAGAGCATGGCCGCCCAAGAGAAAAACTGTACCAATCCCACTTTCCAGAACGTAGAAGGTGCATTCTTCAGCAGGGTGATCCAGTTTGCCGACTCCTCTTTCTCCTCGGATACGGGATTATACTCAGCATATTCCTGAGGGTTCCACTCCTTCACCTTCGAGGTGGTGTATATGACACAGAGGATCAGAATGGCGGCACCGATATAAAACGACCATATCACGGAATCAGGCACCACACCCTTCTCTGCCACATTGCTGATGCCGATGAACGTGAAGATGAACGGGAACACAAAACCCAGCACCGAACCGGCATTACAGAGGAACGACTGGATCGAGTAAGCCTTGGCCTTCTGTTTCTCGTTGACCATATCACCCACCAGCATCTTAAACGGCTGCATCGCCATATTGATACTGGTATCGAGGAACATAAGGGCTACCAGTCCAAACATCATAGCGGCACTGACTGTCAGTCCCAGCGAACCAGCGTTGGGTAACAGGCACATCACGAGCACTGCGACGGCGGCTCCTATAAATAAATAAGGTATACGACGACCGAACCTTGTCCAGGTCTTGTCAGAAAGGGTTCCAACAATCGGTTGCACAAGGATACCCATCAACGGTGGGAGGATCCAGAAATAACTCAGGTTATGCGGATCTGCGCCAAGAGTAGCAAAGATTCGTGAGATATTGGCACTTTGCAGAGCGTATGCAATCTGTACGCCAAAGAATCCGAAACTCAGATTCCACAGATTCCAAAAGGAAAGATCAGGTTTTTGCTTCATATTATTTACTATTTTTACTTTTCACCTTTACCTCGTTGTTCCTCGGATGACAAGGCGGGTACGCACGACACGCTTTTCCACCTTCTCCATCGGACTCAGGCCTTCCACCTTGTCCATCAGGATCTCAACAGCTTCTTCTCCCACCCGATGACCCCGTTGTTCAACCGTCGTCAGCATCGGGTCACAGGCGACCGCACGCTGACCGTTCGTGAAACCGCAGATGCCAATATCCTCGGGCACCTTATAGCCCGAATGCTTGACCGTATAGAGAATACCGATGGCTGTATCATCGTTGACGGCAAAGAAACCATCGGGCGAGTTGTCAAGGGCCATCAGTCTGGGCGTGATTGTCTCTGCATCAGCACGGTTGTCACAAATGACAATGATCTCGTCATCGATCTTCATGCCATGTTTCAACAGAGCGTCCTTATAGCCGTTAAACCGATTCTTCGAAATCTCCAGCTGTACAGGTCCGCCATAATAGGCTATCCGCTTGCAGCCCGTTTCAATCAGATAGGTCACCGCGTTATAGGCCCCCATATAATCATCAACAACCACCCGGCTGGCATTGACACCCGTACAGATACGGTCATAGAACACCATCGGAATTCCCGCATCCAGGAGTCTTTGGTAATGGGCATAGTCCTTCGTATCCTTTGCTTGGGAAACAATCACCCCACAGACCTTACTCCGGAGGAAGGATTCACAGATGCGGACCTCACGTTCATACTGTTCCCCGCTCAACGCCACGATGATACGGTAACCGCGAGCGGCGGCAGACTCCTCTATGCCTGTCAGGATGGAAGAAAAATAATAATGCGTAAATTCCGGCACAATCACACCGATGATACGCTGGGGCATCACCCGGCTGTGACGCAAAGCCTCACCGATGGCGTTTGGATAGAAGTTGTGTTCCCTGGCATAGGCCTGAATAGCCTTCCGCCTTTCCTCGCTGATACGGGGAGAATCCTTCAGGGCACGCGACACCGTTGCCACGGATATTCCGAACTCCTTGGCTATATCTTTCATCGTCATGGGTACGTGCTCTTTCATCAGGCTTCTAATTATCAACGATGCAAAGTTACAAAAATCTTCAATAATACCAAACATTTCCTTTACATTATTATTGATACAAGTCAATGCAAACGTTTGCACGAAGGAATAGTGTGTTTTTTTGCAAAAAAAGTACAACGTATTGAAATCTGAATTATCTTTGCACCGTAAAATCCGCCTAACGAGCTACAACAAAAGGATATATAAACAATTAACTCTAATTAAAAGTAATGATGAAGCAGGTAAACATTCATTTTCCGCTTAGGATGTTCGGCCTTATCTTAGGTCTGTTCCTATCCGTGAGTGCCTTTGCTCAGATCGAAGTCAAAGGCCATGTGAAAGATGCTGCAGGCGAAGACATTATCGGCGCAACGGTACGCGTTGACGGCACACAGACCGCCACCGTGACCGATTTCGACGGTAACTTCGCACTGAAAGCAAACGAAGGTGCAAGCATTACCATCACCTACATTGGCTTCCAGGCCGTGACGGTGAAGGCTGCTCCCACTCTGGAAATAACGCTGCAGGATGACCAGACCGTTCTTCAGGATGTGGTGGTCATCGGTTATGGTGCCGTCAAGAAGAGTGACCTGACAGGATCTGTCACCGCTCTGAAGCCCGACTCCAAGAACAAGGGCTTGGTGGTGAACCCACAGGACATGCTCGCAGGAAAGGTCGCTGGTGTGAACATCACCAGCAATGACGGTACCCCTGGTGGTGGTGCCCAGATCCGCATCCGTGGTGGTTCGTCACTGAACGCCTCCAACGACCCGCTGATCGTGATCGACGGTGTGGCCATGGACAACAACGGTGTGAAGGGTCTTGCTAACCCCCTTTCCATGATCAACCCGCAGGATATCGAATCGTTCAACGTGCTGAAGGATGCCTCTGCCACCGCTATTTACGGTAGCCGTGGTTCTAACGGTGTTATCATCATCACCACGAAGAAGGGCCGCAAGGGTGCTGCTCCTCAGGTATCCTACGCAGGAAGCCTGACCATCAGCCACAAGAAGAAGACCCTCGACGTGATGGACGGCAACGAGTACCGTCAGCTCATCAAGGACATCTGTGGTGAGGACAGCGAGGCCTACAGTGTGCTCGGTACCGCCAATACCGACTGGCAGGATGAGATCTTCCGCACAGCCATCTCTCACGACCACAACGTGACGCTGACCGGTGCCGCAGGCAACGTGCCCTACCGCATCTCTCTCGGTTATACCGACCAACAGGGTATCCTGAAGACTTCTGACTTTAAGCGTGTAACAGGTGCCATCAACATCAGTCCTTCACTGTTGAATGACCACCTGAACCTGAACCTGAATGCCAAGGGTATGTACTCCTTCACACAATATGCTGACGCAGATGCTGTGGGTGCTGCTACCAGCATGGACCCGACACAGGATCCTTACGCATATACTTCGGCTTATCATCAGGCCATGGCCGGTCTGAGCACCGACAACTTCGGCGGCTATTTTGAGTGGCCCACCGGTGCAGCCTACGGCGATCCCTCCTGGCCTTACACTGTTGAGCGTAACGCCACGAAGAACCCCATCGCCATGTTGAACGAGAAAGATGACAGAGCACACAGCCGCGCTTTCATCGGCAGTGCCGACATCGACTATAAGATCCATGGCTTCGAGGACCTCCGTCTCCACCTGACTCTGGGTGCCGAGATCTCAAAGGGTCGTCAATATACGGATCATACCCCAGCCTCTCCTTCTAATGTCTATTATGGCAACCATGGTTGGGAGATGATTACCAAGCGTAACCTCCAGCTCTCTGCCTACGCTCAGTATTACAAGGACTTCGGTAAGATCCACCATCTCGATGTGATGGGTGGTTACGAGTGGCAGAGCTTCTGGCGTTCAAAGAAGAACAACTACTGGGGAGCCGTTCCCGCTACGAACCCTGTCAATCCCGGCGACTACTACAATTGGGGCGCCTATAGTTTCAGAACAGAGAACTACCTCGTATCATTCTTCGGTCGTCTGAACTACACGCTGATGGACCGCTATATGCTGACAGCCACGATCCGTGACGATGGTTCCAGCCGCTTCAAGGATCACTGGGCACTCTTCCCCTCTGTCGCATTGGCATGGAGAATCAGCGAAGAGGCCTTCATGAAGAACGTCTCCGCTGTGAGCGACCTGAAGCTCCGTCTCGGCTATGGTAAGACCGGTCAGCAGGAACTTCCCTCGGATGAGAAGTTGAGTACTGACTATCTGTGGATCCCCAACTACTCAATCAGTACAGGAACCAACGGTTACTATCCCGTTACCGGTGACGGTACGCTCTATCGTCCAAACAACTACCAGCCTGACCTGAAGTGGGAGACCACCACAACCTATAATATCGGTATTGACTTCGGTCTGTTCAACCAGCGCATCACCGCCAGCATCGATGCTTACCTCCGTAAGACCACCGATTTGTTGAACTACGCTCCGACCGTAGCCATGTCAGCCTTCCGCAACCAGGCTTGGCAGAACATTGGTGACATGGAGAACAAGGGTATCGAGGTCACTCTCGGTTTCAAGCCCATCCAGACCAATGATTTCTACTGGACGGTTGACTACAACTTCACGTACAACCATAACGAGATTACCGACCTGAGCGGTGTATCCTCCGACGGTTCGCCAGTACCCAACACTTCTGTCAAGATTGGTACCGACAAGTACTTGGAGTACAATCAGGTGGGCTATCCCATGAACTCGTTCTATGTGTATCAGCAGGCTTACGACAAGAATGGCAACGCCATTGAGAACGCTGTTGTTGACCGCAACGGTGACGGCCAGATCACGCCCGACGACCGCTACTTCTACAAGAAGCCCGCTCCCGACGTGACGATGGGTCTGAGCTCCCGCATGGAGTATAAGCGCTGGGACTTCGGCTTCTCGCTGCGCGCCAGCTTCAACAACTATGTCTTCGACAATATTTCTGCCGGTATGACTAATATGAATCCGAACGAGGTTTATAACTCGTTCCACGTATTGAACAACCGTCCTGTAAATGCGATGTCTGAAGGTCGTTACACCTACGCCGTGACAGCACAGATTGTTGACCGCTACGTTCACAACGCTTCGTTCCTGAAGTGCGACAACATCACCCTCGGCTACTCATTCAGCGATCTGTTCAAGTGCGGCAACTGGCACGGTCTGAGCGGACGTGTTTATGGTACCGTCTCTAATGTGTTCACTATCACGAATTACGATGGACTGGATCCTGAGATTACCAACGGTTACGACAACCAGATGTATCCGCGTCCTATCTCGTACATCTTCGGTGTGAACTTCAATTTATAATGCATCATGCATAATGAATAATCAAAAAAGAAAAATAGTCATGAAAAGATTCATTCAGAATATAATTCCCGCTGCAGCCCTGACGCTGCTGTTTGGAATGACTTCCTGCACCAAGGACTTGGACGTGACACCTATTGACCCCAACCTCTCGTTGGAAGCCAATTATGACGGTCTGTTCAACAAGTGCTATGCCAACCTTGGACTACAGGGTAATGGCGGTGCCAACGGCGACTGCGATATCGACGGACTCGACGGCGGTACTACCGGTTTCATCCGTCAGATGTGGAACTCCAACGAACTGACTACCGACGAGGCCATCTGCTCATGGGGTGACGATGGTATCCAGCAGTTCGATTATAATACCTACGATGCTTCACACCCGATGTTGAACGGTTATTTCAACCGTCTGACCACCGGTATCAGCTACTGCAACCAATATTTGCAGATTGCAGGTGACCAGGATGCCCAGAAAGTGGCAGAGATCCGTTTCCTCCGTGCTTTGCACTACTATCTGCTGATGGATGCCTTTGGAGGTGTACCTTTCTCTGAGACACTGGACGTACCGACTTACAAGACCCGTCCTGAGATTTATGCTTGGATTGAGAGTGAACTGCTGGCCATTGAGCCTTCAATGGCAGCCGCCCGTGCCAAGAACTCCAGCGACTTCATGTACGGCCGTGCCGACAAGGCTGCTGCCTGGATGCTGTTGATGCGCCTCTACTTCAATGCCGAGGTCTATACTGGCACTGCCCAGTGGGACAAGGCTGCTGAATATGCCAAGAAGGTCATCGAGTCACCCTATCAGTTGAATATGACAGGCACCAACGACTGGAGTGCCTACCAGATGCTGTTCATGGGTGACAACGGTGAGAGCGCTGCATCCAACGAGTGTATTTTCCCCGTACTCTGTGACGGTAAGAAGACCACCTCTTGGGGCGTCAGCCTCTTCCTGATGGCTTCTACCTACGACACCGACATGGATGCCACAGCTGCTGACCCCGGTGGTAACAATGGTACCAGCGAGAAGTGGGCAGGAAACCGCGCACGTTACGACCTGGTTCATAAGTTCTTCTCCAAAGATAACGCACCCACCGATGCTCAGGGCTACGATATGAAGAAAGCCGCTGGCGACGACCGTGCATTGTTCTTTAGCAAGGGACACACCCTGAAGAACAATTTGGGTTACTTCGGTGATTTCAAGGATGGTTACGGCGTTGCCAAGTTCATCAACTACAAGTCAACAGGTTCTGTCGTCAAGGGTAGCGATCCTCAGTTCCCTGATGCCGATTTCTTCTTCTTCCGTGTGGCCGAGGCCTACCTGACCTATGCAGAGGCAACAGCCCGCCAGAATGGTGACCAGACCACAGCAGAGGGTACCGACTTGATCAATGCATTACGCTTCCGTGCCAATGCAGAGACGAAGACCGTTTATACGCTCGACCAGATTCTCGACGAATGGAGCCGTGAGTTCTACTTCGAAGGCCGTCGCCGCGTCGATCTCATCCGTCATGGAAAGTTCGGTGGCAGCAGCTACAAGTGGATGTGGAAAGGTGGAGCCAAGGATGGTCGTGCCTTCAGCGCTCATCTGAATATCTTTGCCATCCCTGCCGATCAGGTTAAGGGTGACATCAAGCAGAATCCCGGATACTAAGAATTAAGAATTAAGAATTAAGAATTATGAAAAAGATATTTTCATTCGCACTGATGTTGATGGGTTTCGCCACGGCCCTGACTTCCTGTTCAGATGACCGTGACTCCAACCCCACCATTGGAACGCCGACAAATTTTGTCGTCAATACTTCGCCTGTGGCCGGACAGTATATCCAGCTGTCGCCTGAAAACAGAGTGAACCTCACATGGTCGCAGCCCAATTACGGCTATAACGCACTGGCTACCTACCAGGTTCAGGTGGGTGTCAATAACGGTGGTAATATCGTCTGGAATGAAAAAGACGGTGCCGATAAGTTCTTGGAGACATCCTTTACTATGTGTAACGCTGATATCAGTGGTGAGGAAATTGCTGAGGCCATCTGCGAGATCGACGGTGTGACAAGCGAGGATGACTATGTAGATCTGGGCTTCCGTGAGATTGCCTTCCGCGTGAAGTCAAGTATTCAGGACTCCAAAGGTAACGATGTTGCTGGCACGGTTATCATGTCCAATGAAGTGATCTTCGAGCACATGGCAGCCTACTGTGCCGTCAAGAGTCTTGGTTCTGTTTGGATTATCGGTAACTGCGGTGGCTGGACTGAACCGAAGGCTGCCAATGGTGATGCACTGGCTGACTGGCGCATTTATGAGACCGAGATTGGTAGCAAGATCTACAACGGCGTTGTAGAGATGCCTGAAGGCGATCTGACCTTCCGTATTTACACAGCCTTGACAGGTTGGGACGGCGGAAACTCTCTGGGTCATATAGAGGAAGATACTGCCACTGAGGTTGAGTTCTCTGACGGTGTCTATACAGATCAATACATTTATCCTGGTAAGGGCTCCTGGACATTCCTCGGCTTCCCTGGCGGTGAGCTGGAGATCACGCTCGATATGAATCAGGGAACTATTAAGTTTGAACAAAAGTAAAACGCATTACGAATATGAAAAAGCTAAATATCTTTATGTCGGCTCTCCTGGGCATCGCCTTCACGGCATGTACAGAGAACTATGACCCCGAGGTAGGTCCACAGACTTATCTCCCAGAGAGCCCACTGTCAGCAAGCGATGTCACCATGACGGCAGGAGCCAGTGCCATTGATATTCAGAGCCTCTTCGATACGGGTGAATCCGTCACCATCGGTACTGTATCAGTAACAGAGGGGGCTATGCCCGCCAATACGGTTCTTGCAGCAGACGTGGATTTCTCAAACGATCCAAGTTTCGAGAAATATATCAACCTTGATGCTACTATCGAGGAGGAGACGAATCTCGTGACTGTCTCTCCCACCGATCTGCAGGATGCATATTTCAATTTCATCAGTCGCAACCCGAAGACGGTCCAGCTCTACATGCGTACCACTCTCTACACCGTTACCAATGGTGCTTCAAAAGCCATCATCGGCAAACCCGGTGAGAACTACTATGCAGAGCAGAACGTATCATTCACCCCGCTCTTCCAGGTTCAGATCTCACCCGCTTACTATGTAATCGGTGCTGCCGGCGGCTGGAATACGGAGGGTGCCCGTTCGCAGCAGTTTGCACACAGCGACGCTGATGTCTATGACGATCCTATCTTCACCATCACCATCGACTCTGGCGGTGACGACTGTTGGTTCGCCATTGCCGACGACGATGCTCTCAACGCTGTCGATGCCGGTGACTGGAATCAGCTCTTCGGAACCAAAGGTGAGAGTGAGGACCTGGAGGGTAATATGGACCGCCGTTACAACCTTGGCGGTGACCACTCCTTCCACGTAACTGGCGCCAAGAAGATCCGCATTACCCTCGACATGATGGAATACAGCTACAAGATCGAGCCTGTTGATATCGCTGAGAGCTACTACCTCATCGGTGGTCCTGGTGAGTGGAGTGCAGATGGTGCCTTGGAGATGCAGTTCTCACACAGCGACAAGGATGTCTTCGAAGATCCTATCTTCACCTACACCTTCGCAGGTAGTGGCAGTGAGATGTGGTTTGCCTTCGGTGACAAGGATGCCATCGACGCCGTGGCCAACGGCGAATGGAATCAGCTCTACGGTACGACCGGCGAGAGCACCGACCTGAGCGGTAGCTTCGACCGTCGTTTCAACCTCGATGGCGACCACTCGTTCTGTGTTGATGGAACAGCCAAGTACTACCGCTTCACTGTCAACATGGCCGAGAAGACCTACGAGATTACGCCGCTGAGTTTCGATCCTTATATCTACTTCATCGGTGCAACAGACGGATGGACGAATGCCGAACAGAAACTTGCACTCACCAGCGAAGATGGTATCTACACAGGCTATATCTACTGTGCAGATCCTAACGGATGGGGTAACGAGTTCAAGTTCCAGAAGGAGCCCGGCAACTGGGATACCGAAATCAACACTGGTCATATGACAGGTGGTATCACAGGTGACGCAGACGACGGTGGCGGCAACTTCAAGGTTACTGCCGGAGAGGGCGTATATTACTTCACCCTCGATATGGCTAACGCCTCCTTCAACGCCATCAAGGTACAGAACATGAACCTTGTCGGTTCGTTCAACGGATGGGATCCTGGCGATGATGCCCAACAAATGACGTGGGATGCAGAGAACTACTGCTTCGTCATCACAGGAGCTGGCGTTGATGCTGATGGTTGGAAGTTCACTATCAATAACAGTTGGGACGTCAACCTCGGAGGTACCATCGACAACCTCTGGGCCAACGGCGATAACCTCAGCGTAGTAGGTACAACCATCAAGCTCTATCCTACCCGCAAGGATTCCGACAATATCTACTGTACGGTAGAGTAAGCGATCGTTTGCTGAGCAAACAAATAGATAAAGAGCCGCCTGGTAATCGCCAGGCGGTTCTTTTCTATATTTTAAAATGTGTTTAATTCTTGGTCGTTTCAGGGAAATGTCGTATCTTTGCAGCCGTATATATCCAAATTTACTAAATTACAGACAGATGGAAAAAAGACTCAGGATTCTACTGGCCCTTTGCGGTCTGCTTATACTGACATCATGTGGTGAAATCTTAGACGCCCTCATCGACGACCCGGTTCCCAGTACTCCTGGCTATTCTGAAAGCGTATCGACACCCGACAGTGTCTATGTCGCAGCAGCCAATCAGCCCAATGCGACCTACTTCATGCCTGCACCTCCCAATAAGGGTGAGGCAGACTTCATCGACGATGAAATACAGTGGAAGTGGGGTCAAAACATGCGCATCTATGATCGTGGTAAAACTGCCCGCGAGCACATGGGTAGAACTCCCAAAACGATGGCCAAGATTATGGCCAAGGTGTTGGGACTCTCCACCATCAGCAAGGAACAGACACCGGCTTTGGAGCGTCTTTTACATCGCGCATTTAGAACAGGTCAACAGTCTTGCAATACAGCAAAGGTCAAATATAATCGCCAGCGTCCCTTTGTAATGATGGGCGAATCTGCCTGGTATGCTGATGACGCTCAGGATGCGACAGGCTCCTTCACGTCAGCCACGACAGCCGCAGGATGGGCTGTCGGATTGGTCTTCGCCGAGATGTGGCCACCCATGCAGAACGATATTCTGAAGAGTGCTTTCAAGTTTGGAGAAGACCGCGTCGTTAGCGGCTCCAACTTCCAAAGTGATGTCGAAGGTGGTTATCTTTGTGGTGCGGCTTCCATAGCCATCGCCCATACCAACCCTCAACTGGAGCGGGATATTACCGATGCCCGGGAGGAATACAAGCAACTCAAAGGATTGGCCTCCAGCTATAATCCAGTGGCAGGTATCGGCAGTCCAGAGGCTGTTAAGATCCTCAATTCACCAGTGAAAACGACCGACCCCCGCTATGAGGCTGACCTGAAGCGCTATGAATATGCCAAGACATTCCGCGAGACCGCACGAGGAGCCCAGGCTGTTCAGGACGCAGAATCCAGCACTGACCGCATGGCCCTCATCTTTGGTGAAGTCATGGGAATCAACATCAGTGTCACTAATACCCCTGCCATTTATACGCTGATTCAGAACATCAGATACAAGAGTGTGGATATGGTCAACCAAATCAAGTGGGTTTATTTCCGTGCACGTCCCTATGTACAGTTGCATGAGTCAACCCCTGTCCCAGGTAAGGAGAATACCTATAAAGACAATAGCAGTTATCCTTCAGGACACGCTTGTTTTGGTTGGTCGGTAGCACTGGCCTTAGCTGAAGTAGCACCTGCCCGTCAGAATCAGATTCTGAATCGTGCCTGGCATTTCGGTTATAACCGCGTGATCGTTGGTTATCACTGGCCCACTGACGTGGACGCCGGACGTCTGATAGCAGCTTCACTCATTGCACATATGCACACAGACAGTGAATTCGCTAACCATATCAAACAAGCACAGGCCGAATACCAGAAGCTAGCCAAATGACAGGAAGAAGGTTCTTTCTTAATCTCGTAACCGGTTGGCAATTCCTGCCCACCTTTCTCTGTCTGGCACTTTTGATATCGTGCGACAGCAGTTCTCCAGACCCCGTTCCAGAACCAGAACCCGAACCTGAGGAACCTGTTAACCCGGAGCCTCCTGTTATTCCGCAAGACACAGTCTATGTGGATTTGGCCAGTCATTCAGATGCTACATACTTCCTGCCAGCACCTCCGACCTCAGAGGATCGTAACTTTGTCGATGATGAGTTGCAATGGGAATGGGGCAAGACACAGCGCGCCACCGCCCGTGGTGAGCTGGCGCTCCTTCGCATGGGCAGGACACCTGCTCCCGTCCGTCTCATGATGGCCGGTGCTCTTGGACTTGACGTCATCAGTGACGAGGCGACCCCAGCCCTTTCACGTCTACTCACTCGCGCTTACTGGACAGGATACCAGTCTACTGCCGACATCAAGGCGAAATACCTGCGTGAACGCCCCTTTGTTGAGATGGGTGAACCTGCCTGGTATGCTCCAGACCAAAACGATGCCACAGGTTCCTATGCCTCTGCCACCACAGCTGCAGGATGGGCTGCCTGCCTGGTTTTCGCAGAGATGTGGCCACCCATGCAGGATGCTATCCTACGTCTAGGCTTCCTGTTCGGCGAAGACCGTGTCATCAGCGGTTCCAACTACCAAAGCGATGTCAATGCTGGTTATCTTTGCGGTTCAGCAGCCATTGCCCTGGCTCATAACAACATCGCCCTGGAGGAAGATCTTGCCGCTGCTCGTGAGGAATACAAACATCTCAAGGGACTCTCCGACGATGCTGACGATTTCAATGACGTAGAGGACCCCATCGGAATCAACATTCTCAATCCCCCTGTAGTCAATTCTGTCTCCGACTACCGCTTTTATGGCGACGTGGCACGCTACGAGCATGCCAAGAGTTTGCGCGGCACCATCCAAGGCATGCAGGCCGTACAGGACATCAATGCTTATTCCGATAATATGACCAAGATCTTCGGTGAGGTGCTGCTTATCGAAGCCTCGGAAGAGACCACCCCTGCTATCTTCGCGCTCATACAGAAGATCCGTCCTCGCAGTGTGAGTGTCATCAATCAAGTTAAGAAACTCTATTTCCGAAATCGCCCCTTCGTGGAACTGGACGATCCGACGCCCGTCCCAGAGGTGGAGGAAGATTACCGCTACGAGAGCAGCTATCCTTCAGGTCATTCCTGTTTCGCCTGGTCTGTAGCATTAGTCTTGGCCGAGGCCGTTCCCGAGCGAAGCCGTCAGATTCTTCGCCGTGCATATGAGTTCGGCTACAACCGCCAGATTGCAGGTTTCCACTGGGCCACCGACATCGATGCCGCCCGTCTGTTGGCATGTAGTCTGATTGCACACATGCACACCGACGTCGATTTCCATGATCTCATCCAAGCTGCCCGTGCCGATTATCTGAGAGTAAAGGACGAGCAATAAGAAGATATAAATGCAAACGTTTGCATTTGCAACCTGCACATTTTAAGCCGATTGGAGAATAACCAATCGGCTTTTTGCGTAACTTTGCAGCATCAAAACAACAATCAAAGGACTTGAGCGCGTATGAAAAGACTATTCACCACAATGGCATTGATCGTTGCCACCCTCGCCACGATGGCACAGGGCTGGCCAGAGAATTATGGTGGCGTGATGCTGCAGGGATTCTTTTGGGATTCCTTTAACGACACCCAGTGGACACGTTTGGAGAAACAGGCCGATGAACTGGCCACGACCTTCGATCTTGTCTGGATCCCCCAAAGCGGCAACTGTGGTGGTACGTCGATGGGCTACGATGACCTTTACTGGTTTGAGAACTATACCAGCTCCTTCGGCAATGAGGCGGAATTGCGCTCACTCATTAGGACCTTCAAGGAAAAAGGCATTGGAACAATTGCCGACGTGGTGATTAACCATCGTAAGAACGTCACCAACTGGGTGGATTTCCCGAAGGAGACCTATAATGGGGTCACCTACGAGATGGTGTCGACAGACATCGTGTCCAACGATGATGGTGGTAACACGAAGAAATGGGCCTCTGACAATGGTTATAGTCTCAGCGAGCACAAGGATTCTGGTGAGGGCTGGGATGGTATGCGCGACCTGGACCACCAGAGCGAGAACGTGCAGACCATCGTGAAGGCCTACCTGAAGTTCCTGCTTGAAGACCTGGGCTATGCGGGCTTCCGCTACGATATGGTGAAAGGCTACGCCTCAAAGTACACGAAACTATACAACGAGGATGCAAAGCCACAGTTCTCAGTAGGTGAATACTGGGATAGTTCAAGAGCTATCAAGAGTTGGATTGACAATTCAGACAAGTCAAGCGCCGCCTTTGATTTCCAATTCAAATATGTCGTGCGCAACGCCACGGACAAGGGTGACTGGACCTATCTCGGAAAGAACAACGAAAACAGCAATGACAATTGGCCGCTTGTCAGCAGCCAGTTCCACGACGGCAGTTATCGCCAGTATGCCATTACCTTTGTGGAAAACCACGATACAGAAGTACGTCCCGACGGAAGCAGCAACGGTCCGCTCCGCAAGGACACACTAGCAGCCAATGCCTATCTGCTGGCGATGCCCGGCACGCCTTGCATATTCCTGAAGCACTGGAAGGCCTACAAGCAGGAGATTGCCAACATGGCAACCGTGCGCAAAGCCGTGGGCATCACCAACACCAGCACACCGCAGGAAATTGCCTCGCAGAAAGACTACTATGCCGTTGAGGTGACGGGCGCCAACGGCAAACTGCTGGCTGTAGTAGGCACGAAGGCCGCAGACTATACACCTGATGCTGACTGGAAAAAAGCCATCAGTGGTTATCACTACGTCTATTACGTCAGCGGTATCAATCCAGAGAGCATCACCTTCCCAGAGTTCACCAAAAGCGACTTCAAACCCTACACGATTACCATTGGGGTGAACACCGATCAAGTAGGATGGACGGATGGCGTCAACTTCTGGACGTGGGGAGGTGATGGTTCCCACGCGCCGACAAACAGTTCATGGCCAGGCGACAAGGTGACTCAGACCATAGAGGTTGGCGGCAAGACCTGGTACACCAAGCAGTTCTCTATCAATGAGGAAGCAGATGCTGTCAGTTTCGTGTTTAGTACAGGTTCTGGGGATCCCCAAACAGTCGACGTCACCAATATCTTTGAAGATAAGTTCTTTGAGATTTCCAGTGAGAAAGACGGAGATAAGTATCTGGTAAACGATGTGACTTCGACCTATACCGGCATCCGTAGTATCAATGCCCAAACCGACGGCTATACCAGAGTATATGCTCTCGACGGACGACTGGTGCGCACAGCAAAGAACAGCCACGAGGCAACGACCAACCTGCCGAAGGGCATCTATATCATCAACAACAAAAAATTCGTACTTAAATAATTATAGTTAGTAAATTGGTTGGAGGGGACAGCATCCGGACGTGGACTGCTGTCCTTTTTCATTTGAATACAGAACGTATGACAAACCAACCATGGAGCAGGAGCGTCTGCAGACGACCGTAGTGGCGCTCCATCACATGGTAACGCTCCCAAAGCGACTCACGGTGGTGAATGGTAGTCTGTCCCTCCTCAGTATAGTTGGCCACCACCATATGCAGGTTCTGCAAAGGAACACTTTCTTTTGCTGCCGCCTTCATGATACGAATACACCAATCCACATCAGCGGAATAGCGATAACGAAGATCATAAGGTGTAGCTATGGCAAAGTCAGTACGGGCATAGAAAGCCTGATGACAGACGAGCATCCCCTGACGGAACGACTTCCATGTGAGATCCTCTGGCGGTGACAGACGACGGTGATGCAGGAACCGTCCTTCACCATCGACGATATCCGTATCGCCATATAGCACAGCAGGTAAACTGCCGTCGGCAAGCTGTCCGACGATGTGCGAGACGGTATCGGCGGCAGGCAGGAAATCACCTGCATTGAGGAAGCAGACATAGTCGCTTCCAGCTGTGACGTCCTCCCGTAGTCCTTCAAGTCTGCGCAATCCCTTGTTCATCGCATCGTAGATGCCTTTGTCAGGTTCAGAGGTCACCTGTATGCGATGACCGTTCCCTGCCGCATCTGAACGTTCGATATAATCATGGACCATCTCAAGAGTAGCATCGGTAGAGGCACCGTCGATGATCAGGTGGACGATGTTAGGATAGTCCTGTACCAAGATGCTGTCGAGGGTACGCTGAAGCACCTTCGCAGCATTGTAGGTAATGGTGACGTAGATGATACTGATCATAGGCGATAGTGTCTGAAGGCCTGGGCCTGGTGATAGACGTCGAGATACTTCATCGCCACACTCTGCTGAGAATAGCTCTGGACGACCTTATGGACAGCATCGCGACTCAGTTGGTCATAGTCGGCTTCTGTCAGAATCCAACGGATACCCCTTGCCAGGTCTTCCGCCTGACGATACTCTGCCACATAGCCGTTACGCCGATGATCGATCTCCTCAGGGATGCCACCTACCTTGAAACCCACACAGGGCACACCACAGGCCATTGCCTCCATGATTGTGTTCGGCAGATTCTCTGAAAGCGACGGCAACACAAACACGTCAGCAGCATTATAAGCATCGACAACACGCTGCTCATCGTTGACATAGCCGAGAGGCCAGGCTTCCAAGGGTAATTGCGGCACCACTTCCTCAGCATGACCACCAAGGATCACCAGTCCCAACTGGGGGATATCCGCCAACTGTCGGCAAGCCTCTATCAGATAACCCATACCCTTATTTTCATTGGTCACCCGTTGCGAGGCGAAAAGGATCAGTTTCCTGTCAAGAGGCAGACCCAAACGTTGGCGTGCTTCCTGTTTATTACCTTTTTTATAGATATGGGTATCTATCGGATTGGGGATACTCGTAATCTTCTGACCTTT
>Ga0310695_10004559_pt1 | contig 25347 bp, 28 predicted proteins | sample RumenRJG_04DNA_FD_203882 | JGI IMG/M metagenome (GOLD analysis project Ga0310695, IMG submission 203882) | Bovine rumen microbial communities from Lethbridge, Alberta, Canada - RJG_04 (v2) (version 2) | ecosystem: Host-associated > Mammals > Digestive system > Stomach > Rumen | place: Canada...
GCTCGTCGTCGTGTACGCAACAACAAGAAATAAGACAAGAAGAAAATAACAAGAAGTCATGAGTAAAATCTGTTGTGCAGCGGACCCTTCCGCTGCACAACAGTAAGGAGAACCCTGCCATGAAAAAAAGACGCATATCCTCCTTGGCTCCAATATTGGTCTTTTTGGGAGGGTTGTCCTTACTGTTGTATCCGACAATCAGCAATTACTGGAACGTGCGCCATCAGTCGCACGTGATCGACTCCTATGTGCAGCAGGTTGAGGACATGGGAGAAGAGAAAAAACAGGAAATGTGGCAGCAAGCCCAACAGTTTAATGCTGACCTGTTAAAAAGGCCCAATCCGTTTGAGCCGAGCGACGCGGAGCTGGAACGATATAATCAGCTTTTGGATCTGACCGGCAACGGTGCCATGGGCTACATTGAGATCCCTGCCATCGACTGCAAGCTGCCGGTTTATCACGGCACACCGGACAAGGTTTTGCAGGTGGCGGTCGGACATATCGAGTGGTCAAGCCTTCCGGTCGGCGGCGAAAGCACCCATGCCGTCCTGTCCGGTCACCGCGGCTTAACAAGCGCCCGGTTGTTTTCCAATCTGGACAAGCTCAACGAGGGCGACCGCTTTATGCTGCATGTGCTCGACGAAACGCTGACCTATGAGGTGGATCAAAGCCGCATCGTGGAGCCCGAGGACACGACCGATCTTCAAATCAAAAAAGGAATGGATCTTTGCACGCTGGTGACCTGTACGCCCTATGGCATCAATACCCACCGCCTGCTGGTGCGCGGTCACCGCGTTCCCAACGACGCTGCTGTGTCAGCCAAGTACGTCACGTCTGACGCAGTGCGCTTTAACTCAAAGCTGTTCGCAGTATTTATAGGTATCCCTATATTGATTATCATATTGGCATTAATGAACGCAGCGAAAAGAATTCCGAGGTGAACAAAATGATGAAACGAATCAAACAGCCTTTAATAATAATTCTGTGTCTGTTGTTTTCGGCAGCACTGTTTGTGCCGTGCGCCGGTGCAGTCGATACCGTTTCCGATAGTTTGTATCCGGATTACAGCCGGAAGGGTTCTGTCACACTGGACATTCTTCTTTCTGACGGAACCAAGGTCCCCGGCGGTTATCTTACCGCATACCTTGTTGCCGCTGCACAAGAGGTCGATGGAAACAACGATTTCTATTATGTCAAGCCCTTTGGAACAGACGGCGAAAAGGTGGAAGACGATTTGATCAATAAAGCCGAACCCGGGGCTCCCGAGCTTGCGGCGGAGCTTGCCAAAAAAGCAAAGGACGCAGAGGGTGTTCGCGTTGCGGTCGACGAGAACGGACAGGTCGTTTTTTCCGACCTGACGCTCGGACTCTACCTGATCGTTCAGGATACGCCTGCCCAGGGCTTTGAGCCGATCCGCAGCTTTTTGGTAACAGTGCCTATGCGCGACGGCGACAGCCTGATCTATGATATGGTTGCCAACCCCAAGGTGAGTGTTTCCTATAAGCAATGCACGCTCGAGCTGCCGGTTGAGAAAACAATTGAAAAAAAAACCGGGACGCCTGACTCTTCAACAAAGTTCTCCTTCCGCTTAACACCCAAAAGCAGCAATTATCCCATGCCCCAAAACACATCGGCTTCCGTTGACAAAAAGACCGGAGCCATGACGGTTTCCAGATTGGGAGCAGGTCATGTATCCTTCGGAACCTTTACCTTCGGTTTGGACGATGTGGGAAAGACCTATACCTACACGGTAGAGGAGCTTGTCGGCAGCAACCGTTACTATAGCTACGATTCACGCAAATATACGGTAACGGTCGCCGTTACAATGGAAAAGAACGTTATTCAAATCCGCACCAATTATGTTTGCAGTGACAACAGCATCGTAAGCAAGATCCATTTTGTCAACACGTATAACAACACTCCGCCCACACCATATATTCCGCAAACAGGTCAGCGCTGGCTGCCGCTTTATATCTCGGCAGGCGTTGGTTTGGCGTTGTTCTTGCTGGGATGGTTCCTGAGACGGAAGAAAGCATGAAAGGAACAGCATGAAAAAGACAGGGACAATTATCATGACGGCAGGTCTGATAATTCTGGCGGCGGTGTTCTGCTTTGCAATAAAGAATATAAAAGAAGCAAATGACGCGGGAAAAAACGCAGAGCGGATCTATACAAAGCTGGTTGACGTCATGGCTGATGAGGTGAACGGCACCAAGCCGACAAAGCCGTCTAATGATGCGACGACCTCAGAGCAGGATGAAAACAGCGCCGGTTCGGTGTATGACGGCGTGTCGGTGTCTGATTCCTATGTTTCCGTCATGGATACAGCGTATATAGAAGGCTTCAGCTATCTCGGCATCATTGAGATCCCGTCGTTGGGCTTATCCCTGCCGGTTGGCGAAAACTTCTCCTACGATCAGCTGGACTATTCTCCCTGCCGTTACTGCGGCTCCTATTATACGGACGATCTGGTCATCTGCGGTCATAACTTCACCAGCCACTTCGGTCCTCTCAATTATTTGGAGCCCGGTTCGTCCGTTGTGTTGATCACGACCGGCGGCGAGAGGATCAACTACACGGTTTTGGAACGTGAAACCGTATGGCCTCAGCAGATGGAACGCATGACAGACCCCGGTGACAACCTGTGGGATATGACCTTATTCACCTGCAATAACGGCGGAGAAAGTCGTTGCGCGGTACGCTGTGCGCGTGTCCGCAACTCATAAAGAATAATTAAGACCATGAAAGGCTGCGGAGACAACAAAGCATGTTTCCGCAGCCTTTTTAAAATCGGCACGTTTCAAAGACAAAAACCAAGGCAATACCGCATTTTCAAATCGCGGTATTGCCTTTGTCAGTGAGTCTGTTATCGGATCATTGGATCATCAGATCGTGCAGATCCTTTTCTTTGTTTAGCACGTTCAGGTCAATATATTTTTCGCCGCCGCTGTAGCCTTCGAGCGTGCCTCTGTTGAGATACTGCCAAATATACCAGTCGCCGTGATAGTTCCAGCTCAGCGGCGTGTAGAAGCTCGAGATCCACATTTTGTAGGTGCCGGAAAAGTCCTGAAGATATTTTACATAGATCTCCGATCCGGTATAGATCATCGGCTTCGTCCCGTAGCGGGCTTCCAGTGCCTGCAAAAAAGCGGTCAGTTCACGCACTACGTCGTTCTTTGCAGGGGGATTCTCTTTTTTGTCGCCGTAGTATTCCACATCGACCGTCGGTAAGAGCCGTCCCTTGAGGTCGTCTCCCACCGTTTTGATAAAGTTCTCAGCCTGCGTGCTGCCCGGTGAGTCGAAAGAGAAGAAGTGATAAGCCCCGGACGGCAGACCTGCCTTTTCTGCGTTTGCCCAATTCACGGCAAACTTATCGTCCTGAAGGGTGCTTCCTTCCGTGGCTTTGATATAGACGAACCGGATGTTTTGCTCCTTGAGCTTTTCCATATCTACATTCGCCTGATAAGATGAAATATCCACGCCGATCGTGCTGTTGTTTTTATCGACGAACCACTCGTTGATGAATATGACCTTCGTTTTTGCCAGAATAAACACCGTGAGAAAAGCCACGAGCAATACGGCGATGATGACAATAAAGATTTTCAGGAATTTTTTCATAATGCATCTCCCCACTCGATCCGGATGATACGATCATTATACCGTATTTTTTCGATAGATTCAATATTTCCTCTGATTTTTTACTGCTTTTTCGGGGCATTCGTCCAAGATAACGATAAGTCAAACAGAAAACGAAGCTTCCGAAACACCTGCTTGCACTTTTTTAATTTGCTATTGTTTTTTGCTGCCGGATATGGTTAAATAGAAGCATACATACGGTCCTGTCAAAACCACACAAAATTTTTATCAGGAGGTAACTCTATGGGCAAATTATTACTTACCGGAGTAGACGGAAATTTGGGCGCGGAGGCGGCAAAGATTCTGCTCGAATTAGAGGATAAGGACGATCTTATCTTCTGCGGCTATGACCCCGCATCGCTGAAACAATACGCCGACATGGGCGTTGAAACGAGAGTCACAAATTTCAACCACGCCGACGGCTTGGCGGAAGCATTTCAGGGCGCAGAAAGGCTGGCGCTCATCTCCATGCCGTTTGTCGGACCCAAGCGTCAGGCTGCGCACCGCAACGCTGTTGACGCGGCAAAGGCAGCAGGCGTGAAGCAGATCGTTTACACCTCGCTCGTCAACGCCGACGACGAGACGAACCCGAGCGTGGAAAAGAAGGATCATATCTACACCGAAAACTACATCAAAGCGGCAGGTCTTGATTATATCTTTATGCGCAACTCGCAGTACGCCGAGGCGATGGTCACCAATTATTTTACTTTTGTGCACATGGACGGCGTGCTCAAAAACAGCCAGGGCGACGGACTGATGGCGTATATCTCGCGCAAGGACTGCGCAAAGGCGCTGGCATATGCGCTCCACAGAGGCGGCGAATACAGCCACGCTGTTCTCAATATCAACGGACCGGAGCTGATGACGATCTCCAAATTCATCGAGTACGGCAATCAGGCGACCGGCAACCAGGTCACTTATCAGGAATTGACGGATGAGGAAAACTATCAGGTGTTTGACGCCATGGGCGTTCCGCGTACAACGGACGGCGTGTTCCTCGAGGGCAGTGAAGCGCCGTTTTCTTCCGACGGTATGGTCACCTTTGCACAGGCGATCCGCGAGGGCAAAATGGCGATCCATACCGACGACTTCCAAAAGCTCACGGGACAGGAGCCCATCACCGCGCTCTATATGTTCCAACACGCCGACGAATTCCAGGTGGGAGACCGCCACTCCGAGGACGCGTAACAGCTTTGCGCTAACGGTATCTTTATGATGACCTGTTTGGCAAAGCAGCAGAGCAAACAGGACGGGTCCGGCTCAAAAGTCCGACTCAAATCCCTGTATGATGGATGGAACAAGGCTATAGGGGCGAGCTGCTCGCCCCTATTGTTATACAAGGGCTTGGCTTTCACTCATAAAATGAGCCTTGAGCGGCTCCTTGAAAAGCCGAATGGCGGCGGATAAAACAAACGGAGGTGATCGCATGCCGATCCAAATCGAGAGAAATGATATTACAAAGATAAGCTGCGACGCGATCGTCAATGCCGCGAACAATTCCCTGCTCGGCGGCGGCGGTGTTGACGGCGCCATTCACCGTGCAGCAGGGCGCGGATTACTTGAAGAATGCCGCAAACTCGGCGGCTGCAAGACAGGCGAGGCGAAGATCACCGGCGCATATGACCTGCCCTGCAAATATGTGATCCACACGGTAGGCCCCGTCTGGCACGGCGGCGCCTATGGCGAGGAGCAGCTTTTGATCTCCTGCTACCGTAACTCCCTGAATCTTGCAAAGGAATATGCGTGCGAGACCGTCGCGTTTCCGCTGATCTCAGCAGGTGCTTACGGTTATCCCAAGGACGAGGCGCTGCGGATCGCCGTCAGCGAGATCAGCCGGTTTCTCCTTGAAAACGAGATGACCGTCACGATCGCGGTCTACGACAAGCAGAGCTTTCAAATCAGCAAAAAGCTGCTTGCCGACATCCGCGAATATATTGACGAGCGCTACATCGACGCGCATTATGTCGCGCGCAGCAATCTTCTCTATTCCGACGGGCAGCTTCCAAATCAAGCTGCCGCCGATCTGCGCGAGATCGTCGGGAGCGTGGACGAGAGCTTTTCCGAAATGCTCCTGCGCAAGATCGACGAAAAAGGCATGACCGACGCGCAGTGCTACAAAAAAGCCAACATCGACCGCAAGCTCTTTTCAAAGATCCGCAACCATCCCGGCTACAAGCCGAGCAAGCCGACCGCGATCGCTTTTGCCGTCGCGCTCGAATTGCCCGTTGCGGAAGCGGCAGACCTGCTGCTCAAAGCCGGCTACGCGCTCTCGCCGAGCAGCAAGTTTGATGTCATCGTCGAATACTTCATCCGAAATCAGCGGTATGATATTTTTGAAATCAACGAGGCGCTGTTTGAATTCGACCAGCCGCTGCTGGGCGTGTAAAAAAACAGGAGGATTTTTTATGCAGTACACGGAAAAAGGAACAGAAAACAATTCAAAGGAACAAATCATCATTGTGTTTGAGAAAGACCGTAACCGCAGTGCCGCGTATTGTAACGGGGAACAGGTCGGTGAGTGTGAGATCGGCATTTCGGAAAATGTCTGGACGATAACGCACACCGGCGTCCGCTCGGAATACGGCGGAAGGGGCATCGCCAAAAAGCTCGTGCTGTGTGTCATAGAAGCCGCACGCGCAAAGAAAGCCAAGCTTGTGCCCCTTTGCTCTTACGCCGATAAGCTGATGACAGGAAAAGAAGAATTCCGCGACGTGCTCTATTGAGCCGGAAAAACTCTCCGCACCTCTGCACGACCGTGCTGTTGAAAAAACTCCTTGTTATACGTTCGTATGACAAGGAGTTTTGACGATCATCTGCTGTAAACTGCCGGCGCCTTTGCGCAGCAGTGTTTTTTTGGCGCTTCCTTACGCCTGTTCCTGTTTCGATTTATAATCCTCGAGCGCCGCCTGAATCGCTTCCTCGGCGAGCACGGAGCAGTGCATTTTGTAGGCAGGCAAGCCGTCGAGCGCTTCGGCGACGGCTTTGTTGGTGAGCTGCATGGCGTCCTCCACGCGCTGACCCTTGATGAGCTCCGTTGCCATCGAGCTGGACGCGATCGCGCTGGCACAGCCGAAGGTCTCGAACTTTACGTCGGTGATGATATCGTCGTCGATTTTCAGATACATTTTCATAATGTCGCCGCACTTGGCGTTGCCGACCTCACCGACGCCGTCCGCGTTCTCGATCACACCGAGATTGCGCGGCTTTAAAAAGTGATCCATCACTTTATCGCTGTATAATGCCATTTTCAGATCCTCCTATTTCAAAATAAACTCTTTTTTGCCTTCTGTCAGGTCGCGCCAAACGGGGGAGAAGCTCCTGAGATGCGCGACGACCTCTTTGACGGCGGCGATCAGATAATCGGCTTCTTCCTTGGTGATGTCCTCGCCGATACTCAGCCTAAGCGACCCGTGCGCCACGTCGTGTATCCTGCCGATCGCCAAGAGAACGTGACTCGGATCGAGTGCGCCCGAGGTGCAGGCGCTTCCCGAGGAAGCGGAAATGCCCTTTTGGTCGAGCAACAGCAAAATGCCCTCGCCTTCGATCCCCTCAAAGCTGAAATTCACGTTGCCTGCGAGTCGCTGCTTGGCGTCGCCGTTGAGCGCGCTGTGGGGGATCGCGGACAAGCCTTTGATGAGATAGTCGCGTATCTCCGCCATATGCGCGTTGTTTTGCTCCATATGCGCGGCGGCTTCCTTCAAGGCGGCGGTCATGGCGAGAATACCGGGAAGGTTCTCCGTGCCGGCACGTTTGCCGCGCTCCTGTGCGCCGCCCTCGATCAGGTTTTGCAGGATGATCCCCTTGCGTGCGTACAAAAAGCCTACGCCCTTGGGACCGTGGAATTTATGCGCCGAGGCGGAGAGCATGTCGATGTTCTGCGCCTGTACGTCGATCGGCAGGTGACCGACCGCCTGCACCGCGTCGGTGTGAAACAGAACGCCGTGCTTATGGCAGATCGCGCCGATCTCCGCAATCGGCTGAATGGTGCCGATCTCGTTGTTGGCGGTCATGATCGTAACGAGGCAGGTGTCCTCGCGGATCGCGGCTTCCAGCTCATCCAAGCGGACGATGCCGTTTTCGTGAACCGGCAGAAGTGTGATCGCAAAGCCGTTCTTTTTCAGCTTGTTCAGCGTGTGCAGGATGGCGTGGTGTTCAAAAGCGCTTGAGATAATGTGCGTTTTGCCCTGCTTTTTGCCGTTCAGTGCGGCGGTGAGAAGCGCCTGGTTGTCCGCCTCGCTGCCGCCCGAGGTGAAGATGATCTCCCGTGGGCCGGCGTTGATGACGGCGGCGACTTCCTCGCGCGCTTCCTCCAGCTTTTCCTTTGCCTTTTGACCGATCGTGTACAGGCTCGACGGATTGCCGTACCAACTCCGCACACAGTCCGTCATCGCCTCGATCGCCGCTTCGCTCATTTTGGTCGTTGCGGCGTTGTCCGCGTATATTTGCATGATGTCAACTCCTTGGTTTCATTAACTTCGGATTCTATTATAACCATATTCGCCTACCGTGTCAATAGGTATATTGAAAAAAGTATTGATTTTTCCACTTATCCTATGTTATAATAGGGTAAAAGAGCAAAAAAGGAGCGAAAACGATGATTTCTTCAAGAGGACGTTACGCGCTGCGGGTGATGATCGACCTCGCGCGGCAGAACAGCGACGGCTATGTGCCGCTCAAGGAGATAGCCGAGCGGCAGGCGATTTCCAAAAAGTATTTGGAGATCATCGCCAAGGAGCTTGTCAACGCCAAGCTGCTCAAGGGCGTGAGCGGCAAGGGCGGCGGCTACCGGCTCAGCCGCAAGCCCGAGGAATACGCTGTCGGCGAAATATTAGATGTGATGGAAAACTCCATGGCGGTCGTTTCCTGTCTGGAAAACGGCGCCGAGGCTTGTCCGCGTGCCGCTGCGTGCGACACCCTCCCGATGTGGACGGAGCTGAATCAGCTGATCCATGAGTTTTTATACAACAAGAAATTATCCGATCTATTATAAAAAAATAGCCCTCTTTCTCATTTTGCCGTGAGAAAGAGGGCTGTAGTATGCATTAGTCTGCAAACAGGGGAGTGGAGAGGTAGCGGTCGCCTGTGTCGGGCAGGATAACCACAATGGTCTTGCCCTTGTTTTCGGGACGCTTGGCAAGCTCGATCGCCGCCCATGTCGCCGCGCCGGAGGAAATACCGACCAGCACGCCTTCGCTTCTGCCAATCAGCTTGCCGGTGGCAAAGGCGTTTTCGTTGGAAACGGGAATGATCTCGTCATAAACGTCGGTGTTCAGCACGTCGGGCACAAAGCCTGCGCCGATTCCCTGGATCTTGTGTGCGCCTGCAACGCCCTTTGAGAGGACGGGAGAGGTCTCGGGCTCGACCGCCACGACCTTGACGTCGGGCTTCTGCGATTTCAGATATTCGCCCGTTCCCGTAACGGTGCCGCCCGTGCCGACGCCTGCAACGAGGAAATCGACCTCGCCGTCGGTGTCCTCCCAAATTTCGGGACCCGTTGTCGCTTTGTGAACGGCAGGATTCGCAGGATTGACGAACTGACCGGGGATAAAGCTGTTTTCGATCTCCTTGGCAAGCTCCTCCGCCTTGGCAATCGCGCCCTTCATGCCCTTGGTGCCGTCGGTGAGCACAAGCTCCGCGCCGTATGCCTTCATCAGCTGGCGGCGCTCCACGCTCATGGTCTCGGGCATGGTGATGATCAGTCTGTAGCCCTTTGCCGCCGCGACCGAAGCGAGTCCGATGCCGGTGTTGCCCGAGGTCGGCTCGATCAAAACGCTGCCGGGCTTGATCAGTCCCTTGCTCTCGGCGTCCTCGATCATCGCCTTGGCGATCCTATCCTTGACGCTTCCGGCAGGGTTGAAGTACTCCAGCTTGGCAACGAGCTTAGCCTGCAAGCCGAGCTCCTTTTCAATGTGCGTCAATTCGAGCAAGGGGGTCTTGCCGATCAGTTGGTCTGCTGTCTGATAGATTTTACTCATAATAATTACCTCCGAAAAATAAACCTACAAAAGAAGTATGTTAGTGGAATGGCTATATCATACGCTACTTTTTTGAATTTGTCAAGAGAAAATTTAAAAAAATTCTTGAAATCATATCAACATACTGTTATAATGGGGAAAACGGAGGCGATAAAGATGCTGATTTCAACAAAAGGACGTTATGCGCTTCGCGTCCTGATCGACATGGCGGAGCACAACGGAAACGAATATATCAAATTGAAGGATATTGCCGAGCGGCAGGAGATCTCCGAAAAATACCTGGAGAGCATTGTCAAGCAGCTTGTCAATCACCATATCGTTGTCGGCTTGCGCGGAAAGGGCGGCGGCTACAAGCTGTCAAAGGCGGCGGATGAGATCGTTGTCGGAGAGGTGCTGCGGTTCATGGAGGGCGGCCTTGCGCCCGTTGCCTGCTTGGAGGAGGGCGGCGCACAATGTCCGAGAGCGTCGGCATGCAGAACGCTGGCGTTCTGGCGCGGTCTTGACGAAACGATACGCCGCTACACCGACAGCTTTACCGTTGCGGATCTGATGCGCGCGGATAACGCAGGCTTTGATTATATCATTTAGGGTGATGCATCATGACGATACAACAGCTTAGATATGTTATAGTGATCTGCGACGAGGGCTCGCTCAACAAGGCTTCGGAGCAGCTGTATATCGCGCAGCCGTCTTTGACAAGCGCGTTGCAGGAGCTTGAAAAGGAGCTCGGCATCACGATTTTTAACCGCAGCGGCAGGGGCGTCACGCCGACGAACGACGGCTTGGAGTTCATTCGCTATGCGCGCGAGGTGGTTTCGCAGTACGATAATCTGCTCGAAAAATACGGCAAGGGCGGCAATCTGAAAAAGAAGTTCGGCATCTCCACCCAACATTATTCCTTTGCGGTCAAGAGCTTTGTCGAAATGGTGAAGCACTTCGGCACGGACGAATATGAATTCGCCATCCGCGAAACGCGCACGCGCGACGTGATCGACGATGTTTTTACAGGCAAAAGCGAGATCGGCATATTGTATCTCAACGACTTCAACCGCAAGCCGCTCGAAAAGCTGCTGAAATCAAACAGCCTGACCTTTACGCCGCTGACCGAGTGCAGCGCTTATGTATATTTATGGAAGGGTCATCCGCTCGCGGACAGAGCGTCCATCAAATTTGAGGACTTGAAGGAATACCCCTGCCTTTCGTTTGAGCAGGGCGACAAGGGCTCGTTCTATTACGCCGAGGAGATACTCAGCACGAGCGAATATCCCAAGACGATCAAGGCGACCGACAGGGCGACTATGCTCAACCTGATGATCGGGCTGAACGGCTACACCCTTTGCTCGGGCGTTATCAGCGAGGAGCTGAACGGCTCCGATTACCTTGCCGTGCCGTTTGAACCCGACGATGATACCGTTGTCAGTCATATGGTCATCGGCTATATTTCAAAGAAGAATCTGCTTTTGAGCCATATCGCGCAGCTATATGTGAAGGAGCTGGACAATTACCTTCGCAGTTACCAAGAATCACACAGATAGTCAACAGCCCGTTTGTTTGAGCGGGCTGTTTTTTTTGAATCAGCCGGTTATAGGTTCAATCTATATCCGGCTATAAATTTCGTATATTTGACAAAACCTACCAACATAGTATATAATTGAGCCATCGAAAACGAAGGAGACAAAAAGCTATGACGCCGATCATAAAAAAACTATCCATGCGAATGTGTGACTGATCACATGTAGTCGCTTATCATAACCATATCCATATTTATATATTAAAGAAAGAGGTATTTACCATGTCAGAATATAGATTTGAAACCTTACAGCTTCACGTAGGACAGGAACAGGCAGACCCGGCAAGCGACGCACGCGCGGTGCCGATCTACGCGACCACTTCCTATGTTTTCCATAACGCACAGCACGCTGCCGACCGCTTCGGACTCGCCGACGCAGGCAACATCTATGGCAGACTCACCAACTCCACGCAGGGCGTTTTTGAGGACAGGATCGCGGCGCTCGAAGGCGGCGTGGCAGGTCTTGCCTTAGCTTCCGGCGCGGCGGCGATCACCTACACCATTCAGGCGCTTGCCAAGGCAGGGGAGCACGTCGTTGCCCAAAAGACCATCTACGGCGGCTCGGCGAACCTGCTGGCGCATACGCTTCCGCTCTACGGCATCGACACCACCTTCGTAAATATTCACGACCTTGATGAAGTCAAGGCGGCGATCCAACCGAACACCAAGGCGATTTATATAGAAACCCTCGGCAACCCCAACAGCGATATTCCCGACATCGACGCGCTCGCGGAGATCGCCCACCAAAACGGTCTGCCCCTCGTGATCGACAACACCTTCGGCACGCCTTACCTGATCAGACCCATCGAGCACGGCGCGGATATCGTGGTACACTCCGCCACCAAGTTCATCGGCGGTCACGGCACGACCCTCGGCGGCGTGATCGTAGACGGCGGCACCTTTGACTGGGCGGCGTCGGGCAGATACCCGTGGATATCGGAGCCGAACCCCAGCTATCACGGCGTAAAATTCACCGAAGCCGCCGGCAAGGCAGCCTTTGCCACCTACATCCGCGCGATCCTGCTTAGAGATACCGGCTCCTGCATCTCTCCCTTTGCCGCCTTCCTGCTCTTACAGGGAACCGAAACTCTCTCGCTCAGATTGGAGCGCCACGCGGAGAATACCGCAAAGGTCATCAAGTATCTCAAAAAGCATCCGCTGGTTGAAAAGGTCTATCATCCCTCGCTACATGACCATCCCGACCACAAGCTGTATAAAAAATACTTCCCCAACGGCGGCGGTTCCATCTTCACCTTTGACATCAAGGGCGGCAAGGAAGAAGCCTTCCGCTTCATTGACGGACTGAAGATCTTTTCACTGCTCGCCAACGTCGCGGACGTGAAATCCCTCGTGATCCATCCTGCCACCACCACCCACTCCCAGCTCACCGACGAGGAGCTGGAGGCGGCAGGCATCCACCAAAACACCATCCGCCTTTCTATCGGCACGGAGCACATCGACGACATCATCGCCGATCTCGAAAACGGCTTCGCGGCCGTATAACCGACATATGCATAGCCGGCGCGTCTTTTGGATTTGCGCCGGCATTTTTATTAAGGTGCCCTTAAGTATATTGACACGCAGTGTGTAATGCTATATAATTAACCTGCTATGACAATAGATAATTATACATTGTCTTTGCTTGGAGGAATAGCTATGCTTCTCAACTTCCACAATCCAACGATCGGCCGCCTTGCGCAGACGGCGGAATTTGGCATAGAGCGCGAGAGCCTGCGCGTCACCGCAGACGGTGCTCTTGCGCAGACAACGCACCCCTTTGTCGGCAAGCCTGCCATCACACGGGATTTTTGCGAAAATCAGGTGGAGATGATCAGCGACGTTTTTACCGACCCCGATGAGATGAACCGTCAGCTCGGCAGCCTGCTTGACGAGATCGACGAGACGCTTGCAAAAAACAACGAGCTGCTCTGGGCGTTCTCCAATCCGCCAAGATTCAGCTCAGAGGACGAAATACCGGTAGCCGCGTTTCACGGCAGACAGCGCGGCAAGTCGGAATACCGCCGGTATCTCGCAAAAAAATACGGCAAGACAAAAATGCTCTTTTCGGGCATCCATCTCAACATCTCCTTCACCGAGGGTCTGCTGCACGCGGCCTTTGAGGAGAGCGGCGCGGCGGTATATACGGACTTCAAAAATGACTTTTATCTGCGCCTTGCCAAGCGCCTGACGCAGTATGCATGGCTGGCGGTTTTTCTGACCGCCGCAAGTCCCGTCGCGGACGCGTCACTCGGGATCGAGAGCAACGTCTATTCTTCGATCCGCTGCTCGGCATACGGCTACTGGAACGACTTTACGCCTATTCTCGATTACGCCGATCTCAAAAAATACATCGGCAGTATCGCACGGTATATCATAAACGGTGACCTCAAGGCGGCGTCCGAGCTGTATTATCCCGTTCGGCTCAAGCCGCGCGGCGCGAACAGCCTTGAATCCCTGCTGCAAAACGGCGTGAACCACCTCGAGCTGCGCGTCCTTGACGTGAATCCGCTGACGCGCACCGGCATTTTTGCCGAGGACGTCCGTTTTATGCAGCTTCTCCTGCTCTACCTTTCCGGTTTGCCCGATGTCGATTTTGACGCAGAAAGGCAAAAGCAGGCGATCGCGGACGTCAAAGCCGCCGCAGTTTCGGATAATACGGAAATCAAGCAGAGAGCAAAGGAAACACTCAAAGAAATCGGGCGCTTTACGGCTCTGTACTTTCCGGACTATCAGCCTGTTGTCGATTATCAAATCAACAAGCTGACGGACGGCAACAGCTACGCCGAGATCGTCAGCCGCAAATTCAGTGAGGACTACATGGCAAAGGGCTTGGCACTGGCACGCGCCTATCAAAGAGGTGAGCAAAATGTGTGAGCTGTTCGGCATTTCCGCACAAAATGAATTTGCCGCAAATGACTATTTAAACGTATTTTTCGCTCACAGCGATTTCCATCCGCACGGCTGGGGACTCGCCTGCGTTTCGCGCCACAGTGCGCTGATCGAAAAGGAGAGCGTCAAGGCTGCCGACAGCCACTATTTGAGGGAGAGATTGTCCCAGCCGGTTTCCGAAAAGCTCCTGCTTGCGCATATCCGCTACGCCACCATCGGCAACGTGGAATACAAAAACTGCCATCCCTTCACGGGCAAGGACTGCACGGGACGGCGCTGGACGCTCATTCACAACGGCACGATCTTTGATTATCCGGCGCTCTATCCCTTCCTGAAAGCCCAAAAGGGCGACACCGACAGCGAGCGCGTTTTTCTGTATCTGCTCGACAGGCTGAACGAGGCGACGCGTCAAAACGGCGCAAGGCTGCATTTTGAAGAACGCTTCCGGCTGCTCGATGAAATCATCTGCGACATGGCAAAGGGCAACAAGCTCAATTTGCTGTTCACCGACGGCAAGTATTTATACGCTCACACCAATTGTCGGGGCACGCTGCACCGGCTTGAAAAGAACAACGCCGTGATCGTTGCCACGCAGCCGCTCAGCGACGAGAACTGGCAGCCTGCGCCCTTTTGTCAGCTTTTGGCGTTCACCAAGGGCAAGCTGATCAAAATGGGAACCGAGCACCGGCACGCATATATTCACAGCGAAGAAGAGATGAAGCTGCTCTATCGCATCTTCGCCAACCTGTAGGTGACGTTATGACAAGAGAAGAAGTGATCAGCCGTCTTTACGACCGCTTTATCAAACCGACCGAACAAAAAAAGGAGAGCTATATCGGCGTCGAGATCGAAATGCCGATCGTCGATCTCCGTAACAAGGCGGTGGATTTTGCCGTGGTGCATCAGCTGACCGCGGCGTTTCTGCAAGCATTTGATTTTATCCCGACCGGCTTTGATGAGGAAGGGCACGTCTATTCCGCTGTCAACAGCGAAAGCGGCGATATATTTTCCTACGACTGCTCCTACAACAACATGGAGTTTTCGTTCGGCAAGGAAAAGAATTTGCACGCGATCCACGAGCGCTTCAAGCGCTACTACCGCTTTGTGCAGGACTTTTTCAAGCCGTTCCGTTACACGCTGACGGGCATGGGCGTCAACCCCAACCGCAAGCTCAATCACAATATCCCGATCGAAAACGGCAGGTACAAAATGCTGTTCCATCATCTGTCGTCGTTCTCAAAATACTTTTATATCCCCATGTTCTTCCACCGCTATCCGCAGTTCGGTATGTTCTCGAGCGCGTCACAGGTGCAGCTCGATGTGGATCATGAGACGCTGCCGGAGATCATCGACACCTTCAACAAGCTGGAGCCGATCAAGGCGCTGCTGTTTTCCAACTCGGTGCTTCTCGGCGAGAACGAGGACTTGCTCTGCTGCCGCGATATGCTCTGGGAGAACAGCACCCACGGCGTGAATCCGCACAACGTCGGCATGTACGACTGCGACATCCGTTCTGTTGACGATATTATCCATTACCTTGCCACTACAAGCATCTACTGTGTGGAGCGCGGCGGCAAGTATCTCAATTTTCCGCCGGTCAATATCCTTGCGTATTTTGCGCTCGATACGCTCACGGGCGAATATACGGAAAACGGAACCCCTGTCAAGGTGGCGTTTCAGCCGCAGCCGGACGACATCGCCTATCTGCGTACCTTCAAGTTTGAGGACTTGACCTACCGCGGTACCATCGAATACCGCAGCGCGTGCTGTCAGCCGATAAGCGACGTGATGACCGTCGCTGCCTTCCACCTCGGCTTGCAGGGCAAGGTGAGGGAGCTGCGCAGGCTGCTCAAAAACGACACCACACTCTACCACTGCGGCTACAACGCGGTTGAGCTGCGCCGTCAGCTTGTCCGCAGAGAGCTGCCGTCTACCGTCGATCCGGACGCGCTCTACGCCCTTGTGCAAAATATCCTCGACCTCTGCCGCGAGGGACTTTCCGAGAGGGGACAGGGCGAGGAGGTCTATCTGGAGCCGCTTTATCAAAGAACCGAAAACCGCACCAATCCCGCAAAAGAAATGCTGCGCCGTCTGCAAAACGGCGAGAGCATGGAAAACGTGATCAAAAGCTACGCCGAGGTGTAAACGTATGAACGAAATACAAACAAAAATATCCGCCCTGACCGGCAAGCTGATGGACGATTACGGCAAGGGCAGGGTTATCGACGAGATCAAGATGTTTGCCTATCCCGACAGGAATATCATCATCGACATTCTTGAAAAGCTGAAGATCGTCGTCTATCCCGGCTATCACCGCAACAGCAACTACCGCACCTACACGGTCAAAAACAACATTTCGATTTTGCTGGAGGATATTATTTACAACCTGATCAAGCAGACGTCCATCGTTTTGCGGTATGCTCCCGCGTACCGGAAAGCGGACGAAGAAACGATCGCACGGGAGTCCGAGCGCATCACCTTTGCGTTTCTTGATACCATCCCGAAGATCCGTGAATATATCGAGACCGATATTCAGGCGTTCTATGACGGCGACCCTGCCGCCTACAACAAGGATGAGATCATCTGCACCTATCCCGGCTTGTACGCGATCTTTACCGCGCGTGTCGCGCATGAGCTGTTTTTGCTCGGCGTGCCGCTGATCCCGCGCATCATGACCGAGCACGCCCACAGCCTGACGGGTATCGACATCCATCCCGGCACCACCATCGGCAAATATTTCTTCATTGACCACGGCACGGGCATCGTCATCGGCGAAACGACCGTCATCGGCAACAACGTCAAGATCTATCAGGGCGTCACCCTCGGCGCGCTGTCCACCAGAGGCGGTCAGAACCTGCGCGGCAAAAAGCGTCACCCCACCATTCACGACAACGTGACGATCTATTCGGGCGCGTCCATCCTCGGCGGCGACACCGTCATCGGCAAAAACGTCGTCATCGGCGGCAACGCCTTCATCACAAGCTCTATTCCCGAGGGCGCAAGGGTCAGCGTCAAGAGTCAGGAGCTGATGTACAACTACGACGCCGGACAGCCCGTCGAGCGCAAGGAGATCGAATTGGACGAAACATGGTTCTATATGATATAATACCGCGAAAGTATAAGAGGAAGAAAAAAGCTTATCCGTACAGGAAGAGGTGATCTTATGAAATCAATTTTGATCAGGGACACGACCAGAGAAGAACGCGAACAGATCGTTAAGCAGGCTTTGTGGGGCAGCTGCGGAGCCGAATGTGAGTTCTGCACCGGCTGCGACAACCGGGGCGGCGGAAGGATAGAAACCTACTATCAGCCGTATATCGACGGCGAAAAGGAGATCGCAGAAATCAACGCGGCATTTGCCGCGCCGTTTGTAAAATAAAAAAGAGATCGAGAGCATTGGCAACCGCAAGAGTTGCTTGGATGCTCTCGATCTTTTTGTTTGGGGGTGATTTTGTTGTCGTATAGGATACAGTGTACCGTCACAGCCATTTTTTCTTTTTGAAAAACAGCAGGCTTCCCACCACGATCAAAATGCTGACGAAGATGATGACCGGGTATCCCCAGATCGCGTCGAGCTCGGGCATGTAGCGAAAATTCATTCCGTACCAGCCCGCGATCAGCGTCAGCGGCATAAAGATCGTCGTCACGACCGTCAGGATCGTCATGATGCGGTTTTGCTTGATTTCGAGATGCGAGTTGTAAACGTCGCGGATCTGAACGGTGTGATCGGCAATGGCGATGGTGGAATCGCGCAGCCGCTCGATGCGGTTGGAGAACAGCCGAAAATAGCGCAGATTATCGTGCTTGAAAAAGTTGTTCTCGTTCTCCTCCAATTCCTGTGAAAAGTCGAGCAGGTGCTCATAATGGACCCGCAAATTCCTGATCTCGCCGCGGATCGTGTTGATTTGCTCGGCGGTCACCTCGTCGCTGTCGCTGACGATCCGCTCTTCCAGATCGTCGAGCCGGCGGTCATAGCCTTCGAGCAGCTCGCGGTCGTGCGCGATGATCTGCTCCAAAAAGTCATAGAGGAACCGCTCAAGACTCGGCAGGCGCCACTTTTTGGTGCGTCTGATCTCGTCAATAAGCTTCTGCGCCTCACCGCTGTCGTCGATCAGCACGATCCCTTTTTCGTCCAGCGCAAAGGCAAAGGTCTTGTTGCCGGCGGAAAGCCGTTTTCTGTCGGGAATACTGAAGGCTCCTGTCAGCGAATCAAAATTGACCTCCGCCTTGGTGGAGTGGATCGCGGCAATGTCAGGCTCAATATCAATGCCCATGTCAAAGCTGTCCTTCATCAAAGCCCACTCCCGTGAGCTGAGCACAGCGACATATTGCGCCGCTGCACCTTTTATTTGTTCCTGCGGTATTTCCGTTAACGTTTCGTTGATAAGATAAAACATGGTGATCACCCTTGCCTGCTGTCATATTTTCTGTGTTGTGCCAGACAATGTCTTTGACCGCTTTTGCATCACATACTCTTATCATAGCAGAATCAGCCGGTGTTTTCAACAGATTTCTTTGATTGAAAAATCCTTTCCGATATGAACAAAACAGCTTGACACGATCCTGTGATCGTTCCTTTATGCTGCGCCGTGGGTCAAACGGAGAAAACGATCCCCTCATACGTTTTTTTATAGACAATTCGTCCGGTTTCTGCTATGATAATAATGTTGCTGATCATCAATATCATTAACGGCGCCATCAAAGAGATGAAGCGATACAGGCTGAAGGATTACCTAAAGATGTCCGGATTGGGCTTTTTGGGACTATTTATGTATTCCGCGCTGTACTATTACGGGATCGCCGTACTCAGCTCACAGGAGGCGTGTATCCTCAACTACCTCTGGCCGATGATGATCGTCCTTTTTGCCTGCCTTTTGCTCAGGGAAACGCTGACGGTCAAAAAAGCGATTGCCATGGTTATGTCCTTTGCCGGCATTGTCGTACTGACGCTCGGCTCGGGCGGCGGCTCGTCGGGCAACAGGCTGTTCGGCATTATCGCCTGCGTTGCCGCGGCGGTTTGCTACGGGCTGTTTTCGGTCCTCAACAAAAAGCACAGCCTGAATCAAAGCGTCACCATGATGTGGATATGGTTGACGGTGGCGGTGTGTTCGACTGTTTCGGGACTGATTATTGAAGCATGGCAGCCGATCACCGGCTGGCAGTGGGCAGGCGTCGCGTGGTTGGGGATCGTTGTCAACGCGGTCGCGTATTTGCTGTGGGCGCTCGCACTCAAGGGCGCAAGGGATTCCGCCAAAATCGCAAATTTGGCGTATCTTGTGCCGTTTCTGTCTATTGTGCTCTCGGCGCTCATCCTAAAAGAACAGATCGCCTGCACTGCCGCCATCGCCTTGGTGCTGATCATCGGCGGGATCCTGCTGCAAAGCATCCAAATAAAAAAGAGGTCAAAAAATGGTCAGAGGCGCCCTTGACCGTTATCGCCTCATCTGTACATGGTGTGGGGTACGCGGGCAGAAGCTGATGCATATGAAGTGAATTTTAGGAGGATAACATGACAAAAGAAGAGTACATCAAAAGAATGAAAGAGGACGACGAATGGGCTCCCGGCTGGGATGCAATCGACGCGGAGTTTGACCGCCTTTATCCCGGTCAGGAACCGGCGCATTACGCTACCACCATTGAGTCACGCGCGATGTTCGGCGGTGTCGAATTTTTAGAGGGCTTTTCTGCTTTCGATATGGGTAACGGCTGCCGTCATATCGTGACCTACGGTATGACAGAATTGTATGCCGACGAAAAAGCCTTCGGCGGCGCATTCAGCCGCTGGGGTTATGAAATGACCTTCAAGATCAAAGCGCAGACCGGTGAGGAATGCTTGTGGGCGATGGATATGCTGTCTAACCTTGCGCGCTACACCTACGCCTCGGAGCGTTGGTTGGAACCGTTTGAATGTATCCACGGCGGTACGCCGCTGCACGAGGGCACCGATTCCAAGATCACCTCAGTGATCACCGTTGCCGACACCGCAGCGCGATCGCTGGATACCGTCAACGGCAGGGTGGATTTTATTCAGCTTGTGGGTATCACCGAGGAAGAATATCAGGCGATTCAGCAGGACATCGGCAATATACACAAGCTGATCGACTTGATGAAGCAGGATAACCCGGAGCTGGTCACCGATATGGATCGCACAGAATCGTATTTATAAGGACGGATGACACATAGCAGGGAAAATATACGATCCGAGGCAGAACAAAACCAACAGCTTCCGATCGATACTATTATCAAATTAAACCCTATAATATTAACATCTGCAAAAGTGTTTTTCAGAATAGTATAACGCATAGAAAACTGCGTGTAAGCAAAGGCAAGCTGCTTACACGCAGTTATTTCGTTTGGGCAATACTGCATTATTCAGATGTGCGGTTTGCGCCGTAAGGATTTTTGTCAGGCTGTACAAATTAATTGAGTTTCACCTTGCCGAGATTTTTGGGGCAAGCTGACGGAACAAGATACAAGCAAGCCGTGCGCCATGATTTGTGCGGTGTTGCCTCATGCCTTTTTTCAAAGCATCCTCGCCATTGCATGCAGCATTGCTCGCTTTTGACGCGATTTTTTGAACCGGTCAAAGACCCCCTGCGCATCTATCTCCCGAAAAGCAGTTTTTGTCCTGATCGGGGGACAAGGAAGAAAAAACAAAAAGCCTCTTGAAAATATCGAAAATATGTTCTATAATTTAAGTATAGAGTTTTGCGCGGAGGTCATCGAATGAATAAAAACGAATTAATTGAACAAATCAATGCAATCCTTGAAAAGGTTGATGAGGAAAAAGTATTACAGGATATGAAGAACTTGATAAACAGTGTCTACAAGCACTACATATCCGGCAACTGGGAGCGCTGATCCGCGTTCCTGATTTTTTTAGAGGTGCCCTTTATATAATCCTTGAAAACCTGACGCTCGATCGGCTTTAATTGCAAATAATTTTCAATCATCTCAATATCCATATCGTCAAGCTTGTATTCTGCTTTTAGAAGTTTTAAGACAGGCGTTTTTGCGTCGTTGTAGGGTTTGCCTTCGCCGGTTTCGAGCCACTCAGGGTTGACATTGAATTTTTCGCAGATGTCAAGAATGACGCGTTTACTCAACTTTGACTTATCGCTTTCAGCCAAAGAAATCGAGGATTTGCTCAGGTTCAAACGTTCGGCAAAGGCTGTCATCGTCAAGCCGGCGTCGGTTCTGACCAAGGTGATACGTTCTCCGATAGTACTCATTTTATTCGCCTCCTGAATGAGATACTATGATTATAGCATGATGTGTTTAAAAAATCAACACGCTTTCAAATCAATAGAACATTTTTAGTTGAGGAGTTGAATTTGTAAACAAAATATGGTATAATTAGTTTAGGGGCTAAACCAAAAGAGGGGCGACAACATGAATCAAAGCAGAATAAAAAGCACGATGGCAAGGTTGGTTGCCACTCCGGAGCCGCTGAGCAAAGAGGAAAAAGAAGCAGGCGCTCGCCTGTGGCAGGACATGCGCATCGGCAAGGAGCTGTCAAGGAACAAAAAGGGCATAGAAAAAGTAATACTATTATCCAATAAAACACTTTAACATCTGTTGCGGAAAGCTTCGCATAGCTGCGTTGTCATCCTCGGAAAAACAGGATCCCTGCGTTCTCCGCCTTGCTGCGCAAAATCATCCGCTAACATCTGTTTTAAAGTGTTTTATCAGAAAATAGTATAAGAAAGGAACATGAATCATGACTAACACCAACAATTATGCACAGCAGTGGCAGCCCGAGCTGCATACGATCCTTATGCAGGGCGCGCCCGCTTTTCCCTTTATTACCACCAACGCGGACAGTGATTTCAAAGGCGACACCGGCGCGACAGGTCCGCAGGGACCGGCAGGCAGTAACTACGCCCTCACTGCCGCCGACAGGCAGGCGATCGCGCAGATCGCGATGGACGGCTTGAACGGAAACGGGGTGGCGTACTGATGGGACAGAAGTTCTATAATGAAGCGGATGTGCAGGCGATAGCCGCCGCGATCCGCGCCAAAAACGGCACGCAGAACACCTACACCGTCAGTCAGATGCCGGCGGCGATAGCGGCGATCACAACGGGCGTGCCGGCTGAAACGCTTGTTTATGCGCAGCGCAACGCCGCAGCGGGCGCGTTTGTGGATGAGGTGACCTACGACCCTGCCGATTATACCGTGAGCCGTATCGCGGCATATGTTGGCGCAAGCGGCAACGACAAGCCCCTCGGCGGCACGTTTTCAGCCCCCGAAAACGGCAGGGTGATCCTGCTCGACAGCGGCAGATGTGCCGTGCTGACGGTCAGCGCAGGAAACAATACGCTCTACAATATCACGCCGAACACCACGGGCGCGTTCGTCTTTTTGACCCAAGACGACCGCATCGGTGCGGTCGGCACGCTCCGGCCGAACGGCGCCCTGCGCATGCTCAAGCTGAATGACGCGTCGAACGTCCGCGACCTCGGCGGCTGGGCTTGCGACGGCGGCACGGTGCGCTACGGCAAGCTCTTCCGCGGCAGCCGGCTGTTTATCAGCGGCAGTGTCAACGCCTACGACAAGGCGGTGCTGCACGACCTGCTCGGCATACAGCACGAGCTCGATCTGCGCTACGCAAACGAGCTGGAACGCGACTTTTCGCTGATCGGCAGCGACGTGGACTGGACGCACATCGACGGCGCATGGTACGCGATAAGAGACAGCGCAAAATGCCGCGCGATCCTTGAATGCGTGTTTGACTGCGTTCTGAACGGAATCCCTCTGTATTTTCACTGCGCAGGCGGCGCCGACAGGACCGGCACACTATCTATGTGGCTCGAAGCCCTGCTCGGCGTTTCGCAGAGCGACATCGACAAGGACTATGAGCTGACAAGTTTTTTTTCGGGCGTTGCCACCGACGCGCAGGCGCGCCGCAGAAACGAAAGCGAATGGCAGGGCTTGATAACGGCGTTTCGGGATTATCCGGGCGACACTATCCGCGACAGGGTCTTTGCATGGACAGTCACGTTGGGAATACCTGTCGCAACAATCAACGCTTTTCGTGCCGCCATGATAAACGGCACGCCGCAAGTGCTGGTGAATCCCTACGGCACGGTCGCGGTCGGTCAGGCGCTCACGCGCATAACCATTGACAATGCGGCGCAGTCAACTGAGATGTATCAGCCTTACACGGCGACCCTCAGCGCCGACAGCGGTTATTCCCTCGCCGGCGCGAGCGTTGCGGTCACGATGGGCGGCGTTGACGTGACGGCGGACTGCTATCAGAACGGCGTTATTCACATTGAGCAGGTGACCGGCGCGCTGACCATCACTGCGACTGCCGCGGCGCAGTACACTAACCAAATTCTATTTGCAACCGACGCCATCGACGGCACGGCGCTCTACAACGGCACCGGCTACAAGCAGGGCTACCGCTGGACTACGAGCAACACCGAGGACAACGGCGAAATTTCGGGCATCCCGAACAAGTTCGCGGTCGGCTACATCAAGGTAGAGCCGGGCGATGTGGTGCACCTCTACGGCGACATCTGGAAGGGCACCTCCGGCGGTATCTCGATGCACGTGCAAAACGCGACGGACACAAGATTGGTGCGCGCAACATTGGCAAACTGGTCGGACGGCTATACGGCGCGGTCAGACATCATGGCATATATGTCCGACATCGACTACGACGACACCACCAAGACGCTGCGCTCCTTTAGGTGGACAGGCGGCACAAGCGCCGTCACGGGCTACATGCACTGGACGTTTGTCGGCGTTTTTGACGCGTACCAAACTGTATTGACGATCAATGAGCTGGTGATTCCTTATGGGACCGTCGCAGTCAATAAAATATTTGCGCACATAACCATTGACAATGCGGCGCAGTCAACTGAGATGTATCAGCCTTACACGGCGACCCTCAGCGCCGACAGCGGTTATTCCCTCGCCGGCGCGAGCGTTGCGGTCACGATGGGCGGCGTTGACGTGACGGCGGACTGCTATCAGAACGGCGTTATTCACATTGAGCAGGTGACCGGCGCGCTGACCATCACTGCGACTGCCGCGGCGCAGTACACTAACCAAATTCTATTTGCAACCGACGCCATCGACGGCACGGCGCTCTACAACGGCACCGGCTACAAGCAGGGCTACCGCTGGACTACGAGCAACACCGAGGACAACGGCGAAATTTCGGGCATCCCGAACAAGTTCGCGGTCGGCTACATCAAGGTAGAGCCGGGCGATGTGGTGCACCTCTACGGCGACATCTGGAAGGGCACCTCCGGCGGTATCTCGATGCACGTGCAAAACGCGACGGACACAAGATTGGTGCGCGCAACATTGGCAAACTGGTCGGACGGCTATACGGCGCGGTCAGACATCATGGCATATATGTCCGACATCGACTACGACGACACCACCAAGACGCTGCGCTCCTTTAGGTGGACAGGCGGCACAAGCGCCGTCACGGGCTACATGCACTGGACGTTTGTCGGCGTTTTTGACGCGTACCAAACTGTATTGACGATCAATGAGGAGATGTAAATAAAGCATGAAAGATTTAATTCACATTCTATTCGCCGGAGCGGTGGGCGCTTTGGCGGCATATTTTAACGTTTTGGCAGTGCCGCTTGTGGTGCTGGTCGCGGTTATGCTGATTGATTATGTCACCGGCATGACGGCGGCAAGCTACACAAAGCAGCTCAACAGCCGCGTCGGCGTGATCGGTATTGTCAAAAAGGTCTGCTATTTGGCGCTGGTCGCAGTCGGCATGGTGGTCGATTATCTGATTTTGTCGGCGCTGGTTTCCATCGGAATCAGCTTGCAGATCAATTATTGTTTCGGTATGATTATAACCGTCTGGCTGATTATCAATGAATTGATTTCAATTTTGGAAAACCTCGGCGAAATGGGCGTGCCGCTGCCGTCGTTTTTGACAAGCATGATCAAGACGTTAAAGAGTAAGGTTGAGGAACAGGGCGGCAGGCATTATCACAAGGAGGACGACGAAAATGACAAGTGATGTATATAGGGCTTGATTGGGGAAAATATTTACGTCCGGGAAAAGACCGCCTGCACTGCCGCTATTGCCTCGGCACTGATCATCGGAGGGCTCCTGCTGCAAAGCATCCGTATAAAAAAGAGGTGAGTTGTGGGGGCGTGTAAAAAATATCACGTCCCACGCATGAAAAGTCATAATCAATAAAAAAGAGTACGCAGTATTTTTCAAAAATCAAAGAGCCATAATTTGCTGAAAGAACTTCCTTGTATCAAGGGAAATACAGAATCGTTTCTTTT
>Ga0310695_10004560_pt1 | contig 25343 bp, 20 predicted proteins | sample RumenRJG_04DNA_FD_203882 | JGI IMG/M metagenome (GOLD analysis project Ga0310695, IMG submission 203882) | Bovine rumen microbial communities from Lethbridge, Alberta, Canada - RJG_04 (v2) (version 2) | ecosystem: Host-associated > Mammals > Digestive system > Stomach > Rumen | place: Canada...
TTCCCGCCACGATGTGCTTGGTCTCGATAGCTCTATTCTTTTGAACCCCCGCGTTTGGAAGGCTTCTGGCCACGTGGGTAACTTCTCTGACCCGCTCGTGGACTGCCTCGCTTGCCACGAACGTTTCCGCGCTGACCAGCTCCTCGAAGAAAAGCTCGGCGAAGGCTGCTGCGCTGGCAAGAATTTTGACGAAGTCCACCAGATGATGGTCGATAACAAGATCGAATGCCCGACTTGCGGCAAGACCGACTGGACAAAGCCGCGTGCTTTCAACCTCATGTTCCAGACTGAAATCGGCGTGATTGAAGGCGAAGGCAACAAGGTCTATCTCCGTCCGGAAACCGCTCAGGGTATCTTTGTCGATTTCCGCAACATTGTCGATAACGTCCGCCCGCGCATCCCGTTCGGTGTCGGCCAGATCGGTAAGTCTTTCCGTAACGAAATCACTCCGGGTAACTTCATCTTCCGTACTCGTGAATTCGAACAGATGGAACTTGAATTCTTCTGCGAACCGGGTACCGAACTTGAATGGTACAACTTCTGGCGCAAGTACTGCTTCGACTGGCTCGTGAACGATCTCGGCGTGAAGAAGGAAAAGCTCCGTCTCCGCGAACATGCCAAGGAAGAACTTTCTCACTACAGTAACGGCACCACCGACGTCGAATACGAATTCCCGTTCGGCTGGGGCGAACTCTGGGGTATTGCTTCTCGTACGAACTACGACCTCACGCAGCATCAGAACGAATCCAAGGTCAAGCAGGAATACATCGACCCGGTCCAGAACAAGCGCTACATCCCGTACGTTGTGGAACCGTCTCTCGGTGTGGAACGTTTGCTCCTCGTGCTTCTCTGCAACGCTTACGAAGTCGAAAAGCTCGAAAACGACGAACGTACCGTCTTGCACTTCGATCCGAAGGTTGCTCCGGTCAAGGTCGCTGTTCTCCCGCTCGTGAAGAAGGGCAAGGTCAAGGAAAAGGCCGAAGAACTTTACCAGAAGCTCCTCAACCGCTGGAACGTTGAATACGACGAAACGCAGTCCATCGGTAAGCGCTACCGCCGTCAGGACGAACTCGGCACGCCGTTCTGCGTGACTGTTGACTTCGACACGGTGGGCGAGGGTGAATCCGATCCGGCAAAGCTCGGCTACGTGACGGTTCGCGAACGCGACTCCATGAAGCAGGAACTCGTCGCTATCGATAACCTCGAAGCTTACCTCTTCGAAAAGCTCGGCTGCTAAGGTTAGACGAAAGGACGGTCCTGTGGACCTACAGACTAGAGACGAAAGAATTATAATGGCGCTTCGCGCATTGTATAATTGATTTATCCCTCGTCTTTCGTCTCTCGTCTCTCGTCTAAAAAGAATCCGTTCGCGGGTTCTTTTTTTGTATATATAGAATAAGCTTGTATTGGATGTTTTTGGGGATATGCTATATTTTATTAAAATTGATATAAGATAAAATTATGAAAGTACAACATCTTATTCCTATCGTTTGTTCCGTGTTGGTTGGGTGCCATACTGATAGTGGCGTCAATCCTCCTCCATACTCTACGAATCGTATTCCCTCTTATAAATGCGATTATAGGGGCGAATTGCCTGAGTGCGATGAAAAAATGGAAGGGATTGTTTTTGCCGTACGGGCGTTTAGTTCAGATAAGCTTTTCGTTTGCTCCGATAAAATGTGGATATACCTTAGGGATGCCTCCAAGGAGGAGACTGATGCTGTTCCTAAGTATACTCCGGTAGCCGAAAAGGGATCTGATATCCTAGTGGAAAAAGGCTATGTTGTAGATCACCGTGACGGGATTACATATCGTACAGTGAAAATCGGAAATCAGGAATGGTTTGCCGAGAACTTGGAATACGGGTATTCTAGTTATGAAGATTACAACGGTATTTGCTTTATGACGTCTGGGAGCAGAGGCTGCTTGTATACTTGGAGAAATGTAATGAATGCGGACTTGTCTCCAGATGATCTTTGTCCGAATGGCTTCCACGTACCCTCTAAAGATGATTGGGAAATTTTGATTAAAAAAGTTGGCGGCTATGAAAATGCGGGTCTAGCGCTTCAGGCAAATGACGGTATATCGAAAGACTCCTATAGTTTTTCCATTTATCCATCGGGCTACTATGATTCTGACGCCTCTTATTCTAGGGATCGGTATTCGTTAGCGGACAGTTTTGCTCCGTTTTGGACATCGACATTTACCAGTTCTTCAAATGCTTATGCCGTATTGTTCAATCAAGATGATCCTCAAGTCAGAATACAAAGAGAACATATCTCCGATGGTTACGCCATCCGCTGCCTAAAGGACTAATTATGAAATTTGTTGAAAGTTTATTTGCTATTGCTGCCTTGCTTGTTTTCTCGGCTTGCAGCTCTACTCCGCACACTCTTGTTGGAAACCCGGTAAATCCGAAACCGCTTTCTAAAGAAGATTTGGTTCGCATTGTCGATGCCACTGAAATCCCTGTTGTTCCTGAAAATAGCACCTATTTGGGAACTATGCAAACAGAACCTTCTGCAGATTGTTCTGTTGAAAATACCGCTGAGCTGCTGGTTGAAAAAGCGCGCTCGCTGGGGGCTAATATGGTTTACATTAAAAATGTAAAGACTATTAATTTTATTTATTCGAATGGTATGATGACAATGTCAAGAATTTGCAAAGTTGCATTGGTGGATTACTTTAATGTCGAAGAATGGGGTGCAAAATGAAAAAATTGATTTTGGCTGCATCTCTTGTTCTTTCTGTATCTGCATATGCCACAAGCGACAAATCCTTTGGAATGAGTGATTTTGAACGCTCGTTGATGGGTGAAAATAAATCTGATGCAAGTATTGACTCGTCTAAAGTAGAAGCGTCGTCTTCTAATGATTTTGAACAATCCCTCATGGGGCAAAGTAGTTCTGAAATGGAGCCTGTTTATAGGGCCCGTGAAGACTTGCTTGATGCAATCAGGAATAAGGATACTGCTACGGTTTCCTTGAAGGTCGCGCAACTCGAAGGTATGCAAACTCATTCGATAATACCTTTGCACGATACCGAAAAATTATGTTTTTACAAAGATCTTAAAATGTACCGGGCTTTGCTTAAAATGCTCGTCCATCATTATAAGTCTGCATATGAATTCGATAAAACCGTAAATGCCCAACGTGCTGAAAATGATGGCCTCATGGTTTATACAAAGGATTATCTTGAAAAGCACAAGATATCAAACCATGATTATCAGGACATTGAATCCAATGTAAACAGGTCTGATTTGAGCGAAGCTGAAAAAAGCGAATTGAAGCTTTTGATGAATCTTCATTTTGCATATAAGGATGACTCTGACAATGCTTCTGTTAGAAATTATGCGAAAGAATTTGTTGATATTTTCCCGGATCATCCTGATGCTTCATGGGTGAAAAAGAGTATTCTTGATCCCCTGAATAGAATGGACGTGAGCGATTTGTATTATTCGGATCGCGCTGAGAAAAAGGAATCTGTCATTGAAAATAAATTATACACGGGCGGCTTTGGCTTAAATCTTTATTTAAGTCCTGGATTGGGCTTTGGCTTTGGAAACTACTATCGTGAGGATCTTGTAAAACCCGAAAGCTATCCGATTAACTTTGAACTTTACCTACAGATTCGTCGTGTTTCCGTTTCTTTTGAAATGATCAATTCGGGTCATGAAGGTCTTATAAACTTTGGTTTTTCTTTTGGTTTTGTCGCTTATGATAGTCGATATCTTAAAGTTCGCCCGTATTTAGGTTTTGCGGGCAGCATGTTTAATGGTACAGTTGTAAATCCGTATTATTTCCCCAAAGATAGTGACTATGGCCTTTCCCCTAATGAATCGTTTGAACATTGGGATATGGGTTCTGCGATTACGATCGGGGCGAATGTCGATTTTAAGTTTGGCACGGCGTATCTGTTTCTTTCAAATTCAAAACTGGTGTCGTTCTCGATCGTTGGCAAGGTCGGGCTGTCCTATCTCGATTTGAGTGATGGAGAACCTCTTGTGCGAGGCTCTGGCTTGGACGCATTTTTTGCCATTGGCTTAGGCGTTTATTTCTGGTAAATCATTATGAAAAAAATTCTAGTTGCAATTTCCCTGTTGCTTGCTTTTGGTGGAGCGTTTGCAAATCCATCTAAAAAAGAACTCTTCTCCCGTGCTCGTGATGCGTTAAAGACTTCGCTTGAACAGCAGGATTACGAACGGTCAAGGCAGGCTATTGAATACCTTAAGGCGAATCTTGACGAGGGGGCGCCTTTATGGGATTTTGAAGAGTATCTCGCGCTTATGGAAATGGGCGAATACGATGATGGTATTGAAATTTACGCCAATGCACGTCGCATTGTGCTTGATACTTCTTATCATCCAAAGCAGAAAGTTCGTGTCAATCCTGAAGACGACCCTCTTCATCTCTATCTTTATCGTGCGTTCAGTCCGTTCAACAAGACTGTTGCCGATTCCATTGTGAATGTTGTTCAAAACTCCAATGCCAAAGAGGAAAACAAGGAGCTTTTTACAACGCTTATTTACGCAGAACTCATTGTTGGCTTGCGTACTTACAGGTTCAATGACGGTAGCGGGTTTGCATATAGGGTTATCGCCGATACGATGGCCGCAGAAGACTTCCTGAATCATGCGAAGAGCTATATCCGCAAATATTCGCATACTGTTCATGCTCAGTATTTGAAAGATCAGGTCGTTCCTTTTGTCCAGAACTACATGGATAAACAGAGAGAATTCCGCAGAGATCCTATTGCGCACAAGTACTATACTAGCGGATTTGGAATATATCTGGGTTCTTGGCTTGGATTTTTGTGTGGTGAAATTTCTGATGTTACTGAAACGGAAATGGGCACTCCGTTCCAGGCTGAAGTTGAATTCCGGGTCAAACGGATTTCGCTTTCGGCGTTCTTGCAATTGGGCATGATTGTTAGATATAAAGAGACTAACAGCAAGCTGGATCGTTTTTATGATGATGATGATAATGATACCGTTGATGAGACGTTTGGTGTAACCGTTGGCTTTACGGCTTACGATTCTCATTATTTGCGCGTGGAACCGTTTGTGGGTGTCGGCGCAACTTACATGCCTTCAATGGAAAATGTGAGATTTGACGAATATTCTATTGGACCAGATTGGATTATTGGATCGAATGTTGATTTCCGATTCTTTGCTACGAATCCCTCGCGTATAGGGGCTATATCAACGGCATGGGTTTTGCGCTTTAAGTACAAGATTATGTTTGGTACGGCTGAAAGCAGCACGGTAAGCAATGGTGGCGAATATTCTCCTAAATATGGAGCCGTTCATCAGGAATTTGGCCTTTCACTTGGCTTTAACTTGTGGTAAATGGGGTTAGCTATGTACTACCTGATGCTCTTGCTTGCGATAGTCTGTGAAACTGCAGGAACGACGCTTCTGAAATTCTCGGAACAGTTCACGCGCCTTGTCCCGACGGTAGCTTCGCTCATTTGCTATATCGCTGCGCTATATTTCTTGAGCGTGTGTTTAAAAGCTATCCCGATTGCTGTGGCTTATGCGATATGGTCTGCGCTTGGGGTTGCTTTTATAACCGTAATCGGAATTGTAGCGTTTAAGCAGGTGCCGGATATTGGAGCTTATATTGGCCTGATCCTGATTGTGTCGGGTGTCGTTGTGTTGAACCTGTTTTCTAAAATGGATGTGCATTGATGAATCGTATAGCTCTTTTCGCGATTGCGGGAGTCTTTTCAATCGTTGCTTGTAGCGATGAAAATGCTCCCATTGTGTGGAATGTCGCGGAATCTTCGTCTAGCGTGACTGTTGCGGAGTCTTCGTCCGGGGCGGAATCACCTTCTAGTAGTTCAGAAAATATCGCGGAATCCTCGTCTTCCGCAAGCGCACCATCATCTTCAAGCGAATCTGCTGCTGACACGGTCTGGCATCAGGCGAATCTTACCTGGTATACCTCCTGGCCGGAACCGGGTAGCGAAGAATGCATCGAATACAACGGCTGCACCTGGGCCGGCTATTTTGCTGGCGTTGAAGGTCAAATGACCGAAGAATGGGTGAGTCTGCACAACATCATTGCCGTTCATGAAAAGGACTGGAACCAGTATAAGCTTAAGACTTTTAGACTCCGTATGTACGGCTCCACGATTGACGCCGTGGTTTATGACATGTGCTCCGACAGCGATTGCGATGGATGCTGCACTGAAAATGCTGGTGAAATCGGCTTCCTCATCGACATCGAAAAATACACCCGCGAACGCTTTGACGGCAATGGCGATGGTGTGGTGGAATGGACCTGCTTGGATTGCGAGTAAGATTTTCTAGATAAAAAAAAGCCGAATGAGTAAACTCATTCGGATTTTTTTTAAAGCTCTAAACGCTTAGTTTATTCCCATTGCGACTGCGCTACGCTTGTCGCATGTTCGCGCGGCTCGGTCATGACAAAAAGCCAGCTTTTTGTCATGACCGAGCCTTATTGTGTTCGTGTGTTAAACAGTTCCACATTTACACAGTGGCGGATTCCCACTCAATGGTTCCTAGTTGCCCAGTCGGGACTGGTTCCAACTGCGTGGACTGTTCCGACAAGGAAGGTTAAACGCAACCAGTCAGAATCCTTGAATTTCGTTCAAAAACGGCGAAAATGCTCGGAGTCCGGCTGGACTTCGGCTTTACTTTATCCAAATGAAAAAGCCGCTTGGAGCTAGTCCAGACGGCTTTACAGATGTGTCACTATGTTGGTCGGTCGGCGGCGGAACTCGTCGTTACCGATGTGGAACCGCAGCTTACCTTGTCACACTTATTCCCACTCGATGGTTCCGGGGGGCTTGTGCGTCACGTCATACCACAGCGAGCCTGCGCCTTCGGCTTCGAACTTGCGCCAAAGACCTGCGAGCATGCCCTGGTCGATTTCAGCGAAGTTTGCCGTCATGGCTTCGGTGGAGTTCACCGGGCGCATCACGATGCAGGGCTTGTTTGCCGTGCGGAGCGGAACGAGCACGACCGGCATCTGCCAAATCTTTTCGTACAAGTCGTTTGCCTGCAAGAATTCTGTGCATATGTTATCGAACTTGCGGAGCGTATCGAAGTTTTCGCGGGTGGCGTACTGTTCGACAAGCTTCGGATCTTCATCAGCAATGCTGCCAATCTGGTAAATCACGCGGTTGATGGCCTTGAAGCGGTTGGCAAGTTCCGTAGAGAACTTTTCGCAGTCCTTCCAGCTTAAGCCTGGAGTCGTGATGAGGAACGGCTGTGCGTAAGTACGGCCGTCACCCTGCACGCCCACGCTCTTAATCGGGAGCATGCGGCCTGCAATGTTGTTTGCCTTGAGGTAATCGGCGAGGGACTGACCTGCGGTGTCCTTCACGTCTTCGAACTTCACCATATCGTTCGTGAGCTTGCCTTCGCTGCAGAGTAAACGAACGCCGAGACCCGGACCCGGGAACGGGTGGCGCCACACGAGGTTGTGCGGAATGCCGAGTTCTTCGCCGAGGGCACGGACTTCGTCCTTGTACAAGTCGGCGAGCGGTTCGAGCACGAGACCCTTTTCCATGAGGTCCAGAACTTCTTGCACGCGGTTGTGGTGCGTCTTGATCTTGTCGGCGTTCTTGGTGCCGCCGCTTTCGATGGTGTCGGGGTAGATGGTGCCCTGAGCCATCATCCATTCGTTCGGATCGAGGTTGAGCTTAGCCATTTCCTCGTCCTTGACCGTCAAGAATTCCTTACCGATGATACCGCGTTTGGTTTCCGGCGCAGTCACGCCCTTGAGCTTTGCAAGGAAGTGCTCGCTAGCGTCGCGAATCTTGAGGTTGTTCATACCTTCCTTCGTGAGGAAGTCCATAATCTTCTGGGATTCGCCAAGGCGCATCATGCCGTTGTCCACATGCAAGCCGAGAACCTTTTCCGGTCCGAGCACGCGGTTCAAGAGCACGAATGCCACGGTGGAGTCCACTCCGCCAGACACGAGCAAGAACACCTTGCGGTCCTTGACCTGGTCCTTGATGCGCTGCGTGATGAGCGGCAAGTAGCTCTTCATGTTCCAAGTTTTCTTGGCACCCGTAAAGTCGACGAAGTTTTCGAGAAGCTTCATGCCGAACTTGCTGTGCGTGACTTCGGGGTGGAACTGGATGCCGAAAATCTGGCGTTCGGGCTTGTCGCTATCGAATGCGACGGCGGCGATTTCGCAGTCCTTGGTGCTGGCCACGATCTTGTAGCCTTCAGGGAGCTTTGTCACCTGGTCGCCGTGGCTCATCCACATCGGGGATGCCTTCGGGAGGCCCTTCAAAAGCGGGCACTTTTCGTCGCCCACGATGAGGTCTGCAATGCCGTATTCCTTGACCTTGCCCGGTTCCACGTGACCGCCCAACTGCTGGGCGATGAGCTGGTGACCGTAGCAGATGCCGAGCTTCGGCACCGGGAGGTTCAAAATTTCAGGATTATACTCCGGAGCGTCAGCCGCATAAACGCTAGACGGACCGCCACTGTAAATGATGCCCTTCACGCCTTCAAGTTCAGAAACAGGGGCGGCAGGGGAGTGAATCTCGGTAAACACGCCGAGACGGCGTACACGGTTGGCAATCAAGTGAGCGTACTGCCCACCAAAGTCCAAAACGGCAATAGTATCAACGTTTTTCATATTCTTCTGTCATTCCCGCGACGACGGGAATCTCTTTTTATGAAAAAGATAGAAAAAACAGGTGCTTTTAGGACTTTGGGTACTTGTTATTGCGCTTTTTTGCCCCGAATTGACAAAAATTGGGAGTTTGAGTGCTGTAACAAAAATAATGACGTTTGAATACTTAAAAAATACTTTTCGCGTATGTAGTCTATGTTTTTTTTTAGATAAAATATAAAATAACTACAACATAAATATTAATCTGTTTATAATAATTTTAATTTATAGTTTGTTATAATATTTTGTATTGGAAAGTATATTTGTAATATAAATAACAGAAATATTTTTGTATAAATTTTATTTATAACTTTAAATATGAAGTAAACTAATTATATTTTATTTTACATTTAATCTTAACAAAGGAAGTTAAAATGAGAAAAGAATATTTAGCATTGTTAGCTGCAGGATGTGTGGCTGCAAATGCAGCTAACGTAAATTACGACCTTTTAGGCCGTAAAGGCAGTAAAATGAATTCCCCGATGGTCTACAAGAATGTAGACTATTCTAAAGTCAAGAAGAACGAAGCTCAGAAAGTAGGTTCCTCTTTGGAAAATAAAGCCCTGGCGAAGACCGGAATGGCGGATGGTATTTCTGCTATTGAAGGTTTTTTTGATTCTAGATATAGTCAATATAATAGACCTTATTATTTGCGCAGCTTTAACTCTAAAGGCAATCTGAGACCTTGTCCGAATGTTGAATATATGCCGTGTTTTTACGATACATACGCTTATATAGAAGCTTCAAATGAAGTCTTTATAAACACTTATACGCGACCTGTAGTAAATCCTCCATATACAAGTTCTGGTGCTTGGTATAATCCAGCAAATCAGAGTTTTCATTTTTATATAACAAGCAGAGGCACAAATACAGATTATTTTGTAGATTTTAATGGTTTGAGGAATGATCTTTCAGATGCTGGGGTAGCTCAAATTGCATCAGGTGGTGATGATGTTGGCGTATATATGGGCGCAAATGCAATTCCACGAAGACTCGATTATAATCCAGAAACTGTTGATTATGTCCGTTATAGTTATGGCGATCAATTTGATAACTATAGCCCTGAATATGAGACGAGAGATTCTAGAACATATAGTCTTATAAGAAAAGCATCTGCATATGTATCCAATGGAGTTGAAAAAAATCATTCTGTTGTTTATGTCGGATCTACACAGCCAATTAATCCTGCTGACCAAAGACCTCAGGTATATATTGGAGTACGTAACAATAACTTCCGCAAAACAAGAACTTATGATACTCCAGCAAGAGAATTGGATAACTTTATTTATGAGAATCGAACGATTGAATTTGTCCCGGCTGGTAACTATGGTTTAGATAATTCAAATACGGGGTATTTGAATCAAAAGGCTCATGCTGCCAATGCAATTACAGTAGGTGCTGTTAGATTTAATCCTAGTGCGGGTTTTAATCCTAGTAATGGGTCTTTTAATCCTAATCAGGGGTCTATTGAAATTGCGAATTATTCGTCAAATGTGACTCATGATAGAGGATCAGAAAAGCCTGAAATTTATAATTTTTCTCATTTTGTTACAAGTGATCAAGGCAGAGCTTATCATTCCAATACGAATCCTGATACTAAATATTATTATTATCCGTATTATGATGGAACTGAGTATGCTGCTGCGTATACTGCTGGCATGGTGTCAAATTTGTTGGCATCGAATCAATTTTATCGTTGGCATCCTGAAGTTGTGAAGGCTTTGCTTCTTTCGACAGATGGACGTTTGATAAGTAATTCTGGTGATGCTGTGACAAATACGGTTCCTTCTTACAAAGCTTTGACGTTTAACTATAATGGAACAAACGCTTATTATGATGTTCATTCCCGTTTTTGGAATGGTAATATTGAACAGTTAAAATCTCGTGTTTACAATGATAGAAATGAAATATGGTTTATTTTACCAACTGTGGGACCTGCATGGAGCCATCTTAAAGCAGCTATTGCTTGGTTGAATCATGGTGATGACATTGCAAATCTTGGCGGCCAGATTCCTCAGGACTTTGACTTGTATGTTTATGGAAGTAATAATGCTGATAATATGTATACTTGGGATAAAGAATTGGGACGTTCTTTAAGTTCGTATAACTCTTTTGAAAAAGTTGATTTTACAACGGAATATTATCAATATTTGAAGTTCCGTATCGTGTTGCATTCGGATCAGGCTACTGGTAATCGTCATGGTGAGGTCGTTTTGGGCTTCAACCTTTCCAGAGCTAAGTAATTAAATACTTTTGTAATTTTATCTATAAACGGCCGAGCATTTCTGCTCGGCCGTTTTTGCGCTTAATGCGATAACGCTTGTTGAAACTGCGCTTCTGGTAGCTTCTTCTGATGTTTACACTTCGACTGTAGCGTATTCTCCGTCAGCATCTTCATTTGCCGCGTCTTCGCTTTCGTCGCTTGCGCTAGACATACGTCTTGCAAGTTCGATGAGCGTCTGCACACCAAAGCCGGTTGCACCGAAATCGGTGTACTTCCAGCTTTTGCTTACAAATGCTGTGCCTGCGATATCCCAGTGTGCCCAGGCGGTGTTTTCAGGAACAAACTCTTGCAAGAAGAGGGCGGCGGCAATGGCGCCCGCGTCGCTTCCGGTGTTCTTGAGGTCTGCAAAGTGATCCTTCAAGGCGTCGGCGTATTCTTCTTCGAGCGGCATGCTCCAGAACTTTTCGCAGCAGGCTTCGCCGCAGTTGATGACGTTCAAGGCGAGGGCGTCGTCATTGCAGAAGAATCCGGCAACGGCGTATCCGAGAGCGCGGACCATAGCACCCGTGAGCGTTGCCAAATCTACGATGTGCGTGGCTCCGATGAGGCCTGCTTCGGCAAGGCCGTCGCTGAGCACGAGGCGTCCTTCGGCATCGGTGTTATCGACCATGACCGTTTTTCCGTTCTTGGCGGTAAAGATGTCGCCTGGCAATACGGACTTGTTGCCGATGGCGTTTTCGGCGAGGCAGCACACGGCGCTCACCTTGATTGGAAGTTCCAATGTTGCGATGGCCTGGATCGCGGCAAGTACGGTAGCGGCTCCGCTCATATCGCTAATCATCTCGGGCATGGATTTAGGCGGCTTGAGGCAGAGACCGCCCGTATCAAACGTGAGGCCCTTGCCGACAAAAACCAAGTGGTCTGCGGATGTGCGCGCATTTTTATTCGCGTTTTTAACAGCTGCCTTAGCCCCACGAGCACCCTTGCTTCCGTCGTAGCTAAGCGTAATCATGTACGGCTCGTGCGAGCTGCCCTTGCCGACAGTCACATGTCCCATGAAGCCTTCCTTTTCGAGCTGCTTCATGTTGCGAACCTTGATCGAAAGCCCCGGAGTGAACTTTGCAATCGTGTTTGCGTTTTCGACAAATTCAGCAGGTGTAAGGTCGGATGCGCTTGTGTTGATCAAATTCTTGGTGAGGACGATTGCCTTGTTTTCAATAGCTGCAACTTCTGCAATCTTCTTGAATTCAGCGACCTGTTCACCAGCGACAATTTCGAACGTGACCTGGAAAGCTTCCTTCTGCTTGCTCTTGTAGGCGTCGAACTTGTAGTCTGCGTAATGCAATCCAAGCAAAATGCTTTTGAACTGTTCTGGAGCGGCATCGGCAAGCATGATGGAAACGACCGGAATCTGGCGCTTGCTTGCTTTCTTGGCGAGGCGGTATGCTGCCATACGCAGGTGGTCCAGTGACGAAAGACCTCGTTCCTTGGCCGCATCTACAAAGATTGTGGGCTGGTTGTCGATTTCCAGGAACTCTAGATCCTCAAACGGTCCGTCATTCATCCCGTTTAATACGGATTCGACTTGCTTTTCGGCTTCTTCCGAAAGGATGTTGGAAAATTGGATGGATTTTTTGACGAAGAATAGGGCGTATGCATTGGCTTTGCCCGTAGCAGTAGAGACAATATTTGTTTTCATATAGCGTAATCTAGTATTTTATGGATGAGACGCTTGTATTTTGTATTGGTTTTTTGAATACAAAAATACTATAATATTACAAGATTTCTATTGGAGGATTAATATGAATCTGAAGTACACTGGAATTTTGACAGCTCTTGCGGTTTCCGCAGCGATGGCTCAGGAAGTGGCTCCCGCAGAAACGGCTGTGCCTACCGCTCCTGTGGCGGCCCCTGAACAGAATGTTCCTGTGGCAGAAGTTGCTCCTGCTGCACAAGCGGCTCCGCAAGATAAGTTTGCGGAGGTCGAAAAAGAACTTGCTCCGGAAAATCTTTTTTCGGAACCGACTGCCGTTCGTGGTGAAAATGCGGCAAAGCCTGTTGCCCAGAAGACAGCAAAGAAGTTTGTCTATCAGCCGGTTTATTCTCCGTCTGATGTCGAAACGAGCGGAGGCTTTGTAAAGACGGTTTATGTTTCCGAAGTTCCGAGCGCGGATACAATTGACATGGACCAGCTTCGCGGGCGTCATCCGTTGAAATTTACGTTTGGTGTCCAGGCGTTTATTGGAGCCGGATTCCTTTCGGGTGACAATGGCCGCTATGATTATGACCGTTATTCCGGCTTGGCTTGGAATGTTGGCGCTTTTGCCCTTGTCCCGTTGGACGAATACAACATGGCGTTCAAAACAGGCGTCCTCTTTGAACATGACAAGGTGAGCAATTCGTTCAATGAAACATATAAGGAAACTTTTGGCGAATATCGATTCTCCTTCAGTCAGTATCGCATTGTTGTTCCGATGCTTCTTTCTTTGAAGAGTGCTACGTCAAATCTGTTCTTTGATGTGGGTGTCCAGCCTTCTTTTGCTGTTGCGGACAAGTTTAAGTTTAAGTATTCGAGAGATCCGAAGAACAACAAAATCAATCGCAAGGATGACATGATGGATAATGACTGCCGTCAGATTGTGGACTGGTCGATTGTTCTTGGCTTTGGCATCCGTGCGAACCGTTATGTTGGTTTCGATGCCCGATTCAATTGGGGCCTTACCAATCAGTATGATGACTATAACGAATGGGCAATCAACAATCTGTCCTATAAATCGTTCTCCATCGGTGCTACCTTCTACGCTTTCTAGTATAACATGATTCTTTCAATTGTGGCTATCGTCGTTGGCCTTTTTCTCCTGGTCTGGAGTGCAGACCGTTTTGTAGATGGGGCTGTCGGCGTAGCCCGATTTTTTGGTATGAGCACCTTCCTTATCGGGATGGTGATCGTGGGATTTGGAACTTCCGCTCCTGAAATGGTTGTTTCCATTTTGTCTGCAATGAACGATACACCGCAGCTTGCTTTGGGCAACGCTTATGGTTCAAACATTGCAAACATCGCGCTTATTCTTGGCGTGACGGCGCTTATTGCTCCTGTTGTCGTCCAAAAGCAGGCTATGTCGCGGGATATTCCTGTTCTGATTGCCATGACGGCGTTGACCGTCCTGTTGCTTGTGGACGGGAATGTTTCTTTAATAGATGGAGCCGTGTTGCTCGTTGCTTTTGTGGCAATTATGGGCTTTAATATTTTAAGTGAATTGAAGGCAAAGCGCAAGCGTCGAAAGTCTGGCGGAGCTTCCGATATTTCTGAAGTTGAAGAAATTCCTGCTGAAGGCGTGTCCATAGGCAAGGCTGTTTTGTACTTGCTTGTGGGACTCGTTCTTTTGATTGTAAGTTCGCGTATGCTGGTGTGGGGCGCTGTTTATATGGCGCATGCGCTCGGCGTTAGTGACTTGCTGATTGGCCTTACGATTGTTGCTGTCGGAACATCGCTTCCGGAACTTGCAAGTTCTATTGCGGCAGCTCGCCGTGGCGAGAATGACCTCGCTGTCGGTAACATAATTGGTTCCAATATTTTTAACACGCTTGTCGTGGTCGGGCTTGCATCTGTTATTGCTCCGATCAAGGCTGCCGATCCAGAAGTGATGAGCCGTGATGTGCCGATCATGTCGGCACTGACGCTTTTGCTTTTCTTGATTTGCATCCCAGTCAAGAAAAAGAATGGCAAGCGGGTGAGCGGTTTTGGAAGAATCGGCGGTGCTCTCTTCTTGAGCTTGTATGTCGCGTATCTTGTGTTGCTCGGAATCCAGGCTGTTTAGTTTTTTAACGTCATTCTGAGTGACCTGTCATTCTGGAGGCACTGAGTGCCGATAGAAACCATTATTTCTAGTATATACGTTTGGAATGAAGAATCCAATCATTTCTTGAGTTGCATAGGCTCGATTTGAGTGGATCCTTCACATTCGTTCAGGATGACGAGTGACCTTCGTTTAGGATGACGAGTGTGTGGCGTCCAGTGACGTGCGGATTAGTTCCCGAATGTCCAGACGATGCCGTAGGCAAAGCGTAGCCCTTCGGGGGTGTATCCTGATTCCGGCATGTAGATGCTGTGGTTGAAATTCTCGATGCGGTTGTAGAGTTCAAATGTAAGAATCTGCATGCGGGCTTCGAAATCCATAGCAAGATAATGCTTTAGCCTGAATAGTTCAGGTTCACCATTCTTGTTGATCGTGCAGTCGTAGCGATCGTTAAACCACTGAAAATCAACACGGACGCTTACACCAAGCCTGTCTTTGACAAATCTGTTTTGCCAGTGGATGCTGCCCTTGTAGTAGAGCGATGGGGTGTCTATTAGCTTTGTTCTCGTGATTCTTTGACCGCGTTCCAGGTAAAATTTCCAGTTGGCGAGACGGAATCCGACTTGCATGATCCAGTCGAGCGTATGGGCGTGGTCCAGATTCTCGTAGCGGAAAGCCGATGGAATGGTGTCAACCACGTTTGCGTAGGTCGTATCGTACAGTTCGTCGTAGGTGTATGTCGTATCAATGCCGCGATTTACAGCCCATTTGGGCTTGATCAGGTTGTTGGCGTGTTCATAGCGCAGGCCAAGACCGTAAAAGACATCGCGTTTTTGCCATACGAGATTGGCTGTCGCGCGGTCGCGAACTTCGTGTTTGAGGTTCTCGTTAGGGAATGCGACTCGGCCGGTTTCAACAAGCTTGAGTTGGTTGACGTCAGGAAACTTGTTGTCGTGGCGGTACGATGCCGTTGCCATCAGGTGATAGGGGAGTAGGTACGTACCATCGAGAGAAAAAGCCGGTGCTAATTCGACAGAATCCAGGACAGAACTGTTGCGCTGCATTCCGGCCTGTATGCGGAATAAAGCCTTCCCGAAAAGCGTATCCGAGACTTCGGCGTAGCCGATTTCCCTGTCCTGATAGTATTTATGCGTTTCCTTATCGTGGCCTGATTCTTCGGTATTTAAAAATTCATACTCAAAGCGGAGTCTTGGATTCAGGAACATGTTGTAGCGCGCTTCAAAATTGCCAAGAACAGTCTCGTAATTACGGTTCTTTGTTGTATCGTAATAACTATAAGTCACTACAGGGCGTTTTAATTCGTTGAAAACGGTATCGACGCCTTTCCGTATTTTCGATAGATTACGTAAATCCATTTCGTGATTGCCGTAATGTAGTTCTGTACCAAGCGTCAAGTCTTTTGCAGGATAGAATTCGACTCCACCGCCATACGTGCGTGTCTCGATTTTGATTTTATACGGATCGGTCTGGAAATCGCGAACTGTCGGGTCGAGCGTATCCAGCAGAACTTTGTGGGAGGTGTTGTCCGCGTTATCAATACTTAAATAGTTTATCTTAAAGAACGCCTTGCCGTAGCCGAATCGCCATGTGATAATTGGCTGGAAGTGCATGCTGTTCATTGCGATATTGCGACCGCCAAATGGAATTTCTGTGGAGTCGCGGCCCAGGGCGAAGAATGGCGAATGCGTTACGGGTTGGTATTCGTACGGCTTGGAGAGCAAGTCGGAATGGCTTGCCACACCGAGGTCTAGCGTCACGGAGTCCGTAATGAGACGGCGAAATTCGAGTCGCAAAGCGTTGCCTTCAAATGCTCCACGTTCCCAGTTCACGTCTGTAATGGGCGTGTCGACCGGGATGCCGTGTCGTTCTTCAAAGAGAATGCCGTTTTCGCCATTGAGAGCGAGAGTGGATGCGTCGAAGCTTAAACGCGTGGTATAAATGCCGGCAAGCTTGCTCGGGTAACGCTTGCTGAGACTCCCGATGCCGAGAGCTTTGGCGGGGAGTTCTGGACTTCCGAGGATGGATGTGCCTAGCACCCATTCGGACTTCTGACCAGAGACGTCGTATGTGCGCTGCATGACTTCGCGCAGCGGAATGATCCAACGTCCAGCGTCGGTTTCTCGTGGAGCTGGGTCAGGGGAGTTCGGCGTTTCAAAAACGGAGTCTTGCGGTGTCGGGAGCGTATAGCGCTTGGCGTGAATAACGTCAGCAAAAACGCTTGAGACAAGCGTAGACAAAACAGCAATTAGAAGAATTCCACGATTCATTAGAACCATTCTGCACGAGATTTTTCGCGCCTTTCTCGGAGTGCCTGGACAACAGTGTATGGCATTTTCATGCAACCAGGGGGGTAGGTTCCACTTTCGGTGTGAAAGTCGGAACCGCCTGTTCCCACAAGCCCGAACTTTTGCGCCATTTCCTTGTACTTGCGGCCAACAGCACCCTTTTGTGCCGGGCTGTAGACTTCCATGCCCTGTATGCCCCATTCCACCATGTTTTCGATGAACTGGTCGCTGAGGCCGGACTTGTACGGGTGCGCAAGGACGGCGATGCCGCCTGCATTTTCTATCAAGCGGATTGTTTCTTGCGGGTTAAGGCCCTTCTTTTCTACAAAGGCGATACAACCATCCCCGAGGTATTTCGTAAACGCTTCGGAAAAGTTCGAAATGTATTCTTCATCGACGAGCGACATCGCGATATGCGGGCGACCGATGATTTTACCCTTGCAGTATGAATGCACTTTCTCGAACGTGATGCCGATGCCGAGCGCGTTCAGCTTCTTGATGATTGCCTTGACGCGGGCGATGCGCTGCTTTGCGAAATCTTCGAGTTCCATGTTCAAGGCGAGGTTCGTCGGGTCACAGAAGTATCCGAGAATATGGATGTCCTTGCCTTGCCAAACGGCTGAAATTTCAATTCCCGGGATGATTTCGAGACCGATTTCCTTGGCCGGTTCTTCGGCGAGCTTGTAGCTATCGAGATTGTCGTGGTCCGTGATGGATATGCAACGAAGTCCCTTGCGCTTGCAGAGCATGAGCAACTCATCAACGGATAGAGTGCCATCGGAAAGCTTGGTGTGCATGTGCAAGTCTGCATAGCCGCCATTTTCAGTGATGATTGTCGAAAACATCTTTTGCATGGCTAGCCTTTTTTACCCTTTATAAAATAGCGAGCGATCATCTTGGCTGGCGAAATCGTTTTAAGCTGGTGGAGACTCACGTTTAAGAATGGGTACTCCTTGACGCATTCAAAACCGACTCGACAAGTAGCGCCGCTGATCAGGGCTAGGTATAAAAATTGTGGCTTGTAAGGGCCTGGATAGACGCAAGCGACTGGGGCGTATGTTTTGACTTGGTATTCAAGTTTTTCAAAATTCGTTTCGCCGTATCTGCATCCCTTGTCTGTGTAGTAAGATACTTGAGCTGATTTCTTTGAAAAAAGAATCTCTAGATCGCCATGTGCGATGAACAGGATTTTTTTTAGGCTTTCTTCGGGAAGTTCGTTCAGGATAATCTTTGCGATTTCCTTCTCCTCGGGCATGAAGAACACAGTCTTTTCATGGTCTTGCAGGCATTTTGGGAATGAAAATGTCTTGGAACTCCTTGTTTTCCGCGCCTTATACGCAAACCATCGATACAGTAATGGCTTGCAAAGTAAGCGCATGGCAAAATATTTCTTGCTATCGGCGAAGTACCGTGAAGAAAACAATTGAACTCCTAATTTAAATCCGACAAAAATATATAAATTTGCGCCATGCCTAAACAGAAGTTCTATGCCGTAAAAAGCGAAAATGAAAAGAAAATTGTAACCACGTGGGATGAATGCCTTAAGCTCACGCATGGGGTTAAAGGTGTTTTGTTCAAATCCTTCGGTTCCCGCGAAGAAGCGGAGGCTTGGCTCGACGGAATGGAGGCTCCTGCGCCCGATGGGATCCGTGTTTTTGTCGATGGTTCGTTTTCGCCGGGATTTGGCCCTGCCGGCTGGGCGTTTGTTGTAACTGAAGACGACAAGGAACTTGCCCGTGGCTCGGGAATTACGGCATTCGATGCCGAGAGCCGCAATATCGATGGGGAAGTGATGGCCTCGTTCCAGGCGATGAAATGGCTAGATGCGCACGACATGAAGGGCGTCATTTGCCATGACTACGAAGGCATTGCGCGCTGGGCAAAAGGCGAATGGCAAGCCAAAAGCAATATCGCGAAGATGTATGTGGCGGCAGCAAAACCTTATCTCAACCGAGTGCAGTTCGAAAAGGTCGCCGCCCATACTGGCGTCAAGTGGAATGAACTTGTAGATAAATTAGCAAAAGAAGCAATCGCGAAGGCGAAGAATAGTAGACGGTAGGCGGTAGGAAGTAGGAAGGATTTTTTAGTAGCGCTTTCTTCTATATTCGGATGCTTGTTCTTCGGATGAGGTCGTGATTTTTGCCGCTGTCCTTGGTGTTCAACTTTGACAACGGCATTTGGGCTTCGAAAATTAGTCCGAATAGAAAATGGTTGATTAAGCCCCAGCGTTTGCGGTTGGAAAACGGATCGTCAAAACGGACTCCCTTTACAATCCATTGAAATTTGGGAGAAAGATAGAGCATGTCGCCCACAGGGAGCTTTTTGACTATCTGAGCGCTTCCAAAGAACGACATGTTGTTTGTCGTATCATTATCAAAGCTGAACGATGTTAATCCAATGCCGCCCATGATATCGGCTCTGAATTTGTAGAAATCAAAAGAGTATCCCAAGAATAAGTCAAAACTGGGAGACGCCTTTTTAGCAACGAAAAGGTCGTTCTGGAATTGGATGACGAAATTGTGAATTTGCAAACGTCCTTCAGGAAACCCCGCTGTAAAGGATTCGCCTACTTTCTTTAACGAGGAACTTTTTAAGGATTTCCCTAAAGAAAATCCAAAGCCGAAACTGAAGTAGCTGTCGTTCCTGTCGTATTGAGTAAATTGGTTAGAAATGTTGTCGTCCATGATTGCCATAATGGCAGTCTTGTAACGGCTGTTGGGGTATTTTTGCAAGAACTTGTCGCGAGTGTTCAATATCCATGAGTAGTCGTAATCAAATTTTTCGTGGTGTCCTAGCGGGCTTTCGTCCTGGAACCATAGCTCCGCCCAAGATGTAGACAGGTCCAAAGCCAGTTCGGACGTGCTTTTTGCCAAACTTGTAGCAATATTCATGAGCCTTTCGGCTGTAAAGAGTTTCTGGGCGATACTGGATGCGAGAATCTTTGAACCGTCTGGATTTTTTTTCAGCATTTCTTTTTTCTGAAAAGCGTACTGGTTGTCGTATTTTGCGATCATGTAGTCCAAAAGCAGGTTGTACATCGCCTTGTCTTCGTTTGTTGCGATTCGGCCTTCTTCTTCTTGACCTGCGAAAAAAGCGTATTTTGGATAAACGTTTTTAAATTCGTTGTCGCCTTTTTTTTCGTCATAAAGTGTATAGGCGATTCGGATCAGTTTCTCGCGTTGTCCTTTATCGGCGCAGATTTCTGCATTCGTCTTGTGTCCATGTTCGGCGATGAAATCCAGCAATTCCAGATGCCTTGAGGAATTGTCCGAAACGGCAATTTCATTGAACATTCCAAGGACGTATTGGTCAAATTCACAGGCATCAATTTCTTCGGCATTGCAAATCAGGCTGCAGGTCGATAAAATCAGGAGAAAAATGAAACTCAATCGGTGCATATTCTTAATTCGCTATTAATGTATTTCAGAAAATGGTATGACGAAATCAAGGATTGCGCCTATATAGAACTGATTGATATAGACTCGTCTCCTGCGGCTTGTTTCGGGAGATTTGTATTTGAATGTTTTCAAAGTCCATTGAACCAGGGGAGTGATTGCACCTAATCCCGTAAAAAAGATTCTCTTGTAGCCCTGCAAACCGAATGAATAGGCTTTGTAAACGGTGGAATCTTTATCTTCCAAAAACTGTTGTATGCCGATTCCTGTTAGCAAATCCAATCCGTAATCGCCAAATTCGAGGTTGTATCCAAAAAGCCCGTTTAGCCCGACGGCTGACGCTTTACTGTTGAAATACATGTCGCATTGCACTTGCGCTACGAAACGCATAATCTGCAATCGACCTTGTGCTATACCGGCAGAAAATGTTGTTTTTTCAGCTTCTAGACCTGCTCCCAACAACGGTTTCCCGATTAAAAATCCAAGCCCGAATGCTAGATGCCTATTGTCTTCTTCATAAAGCTGGATGTCTAGTTTTTCTTCGTTGTTTACAAGAGACTGCATTAACGTGTCGTTAATTAGGGCTTGTAAAACGGGCGTGTATGGACTTTCCGGGTATTGTTTTATGAAATTCCGAGAAGTTGTTTGTAGCCATTCATAGTTGTTCTCGTTATACTTTTTTAAAGAGGGAACATCATCTTGAATCCATAATCCGGCCCACGAGCGTTCGCATTGCCATCGGAGTGCGGATTTTGATATACCTTCAATCATCGATATTCTGGATATTTGCAGTTCGTCGAGCAACGCGTCTAGTTTGGAATCGAATCCGTAAACGGAATTTTTCCTGCTAAGGGCCACCGTGAGCATGTTGCGCTTGACGTTTGCGAAATGCTTGTCGTATTTGGCGATGATGTAATCCAAGACGATGTTGAACGCCGCATTGTCTTCGTCAGAAAGAGTTTTACCGTCCTCTTCTTTGCCTGAAAAATGCTCGTATTTTGTGTAGACGATATCGTCTACTTTAACATTCTTGGCTGTTTTGCTTGTGTTGAACAGGCCGTTCACTTTTGCCGAAATGGCTTGGACTTTGTATTCATCCTTACACATCGCATGGTTTACGGAGAGACTGTTTTGCAGGATGTAATCGAGAACTTCGCTATGGCTGGTATGAGATTGGACGCTTCTGGTTAACAGGACGGTGAGGGAATCGTCAAAATCGCAAATGTCATTCTCAGTTGTTTCTGCAAATCCTAAGCAAGACATAAAGAGAATAACTGGCAACGTGCGAGCAAAATATATTCGTGCGTTAAAAGAAAAGAACATGTATATAAACTAGTAAAAACACGCCGTGAAAACAAAAAAAGTAGGCGGTAGACAGTAGTAGGAAGTAGGAAGAATTTTTTTTGCATTCCCTTCTAACTGTCTACTTCTAACTTCCTACTTTATTCACTTTCGTGCTTGCTCATGCAGTGGAGGCTGCCACCTTCTTCGATCACGGTGCGGCAATCAATGCCAATCACCTTGCGATCCGGGTACACGCTCTCGAAATACTTCTTGGCTTTCGCATCGTTTACGCACTTGTATTTCGGGAAGATGAGGGCACCGTTTACGTAGATGTAGTTCATGTACGATGCCGGGAGAATTTGTCCGTCATCGAGCACACGTTGCGGCGGGAGCGGGAGCGTATCGACCTTGGCGGTTTCGTAATGTTCCTTGAGCCAGCTTTCGATGAACTGCTTGGCTTCGGTCAATATCGCGTAGTTGGGGGAGCGCTTGTTGTCCGTCATGCACATGACGACTCTGTCTTTTTCGACAAAGCGCGCAACGTTATCGATGTGGCCGTCCGTGTGGTCGCCATGCAATCCGTGCGGGAGTACGAGCAATTCCTTGAGTCCAAAAGCCTTGCAAAGTGCTTTCACGACTTTCTTTAAGTCTTTTTCGTCATTGCGGTTCTTGCCAACAAGGCAATCTTCGGTCGTGATGCCGAGACCGTCACCGTTGACTTCAATAGCGCCTCCTTCGAAGATGAAAGGGACGCTTTCGTTGAGCGGGAGGCCCTGCTTTTCAGCAATCTTCTGCGGAATGGCGTTGTCGAGTCCCCATGGCGGGAACTTGGCACCCCAAGCGTTAAACTGCGTTTCGGTAACGACCTTCTTGTCGCCCTTTTTCATAAAGAACGGACCGTAGTCGCGAATCCAGATGTCGTTTGTCTTGATGACGATGAAGTTCACCGGGAACGGGCGGTTTACGAGTGCCGCTTTTTCTTCGTCGGTCAAGAAGTTCTTGGCGGGAAGCAACAGATTCACCGGCTGGAATTCCGTGATGTTACGGATAAGTTCTATATAGAACTTGCGGATGTTGATGCCGCGTTCACCATACCAGTTCGTCTTGTTGTGCGGGAAAGCAAGCCACGTGGCACTCTGCTTTTCCCATTCCGCCGGGTAACGTACAGATTTTTTTGTTGTCATAAAAAATTCCATGTGATAGATAAAGGTCTAGTTTCTAGTTCTAAGTTACTAGTTACTAGGTTGCTTTGCAACTATTTTTTAGTTTATAGTTCTGAGTTGCAAGAAGTGATTATATAGCAATATCTAGTAACTATTAACTAGTAACTGTGCCGTAGGCGCTTAGTAACTACTTCTCTGCCCAAATCTTCAAAATGTCCTTGTACAAGTCCACGCGTCTGTCGCGGAAATGCGGCCACCAGCGGCGATTTTCTTCGGTTTCGGCAAGGTCGAGTTCGACATAGCTTGCACCTAAGAATTCAGGATCGCACTTTTGCAAGATGTATCCGTCCGGTGCGGCGACAAAGCTTGTGCCCCAGAACGTGAGGTGACCTTCGACGCCTGAGCGGTTCGCTGCAATGACGAATGTACGGTTTGCAATCGCGTGTCCGCGCATGACCGTCATCCAGCTATCCTGCTGGCGCGGGTAAATTTCCTTCGGCTCAGAATCCATCCAGCCAATAGCAGTCGGGTAGATGAGCACGTCGGCACCCTTGAGGCTCATGATGCGGGCTGCTTCGGGGAACCACTGGTCCCAGCAAATAAGCACACCGAGCGTCCCTGCGCTAGTCTTGATCGGCTCAAAGCCGGTGTCACCTGGAATAAAGTAATACTTTTCGTAGAAGGCGGGATCATCGGGAATGTGGCTCTTGCGGTAAAGCCCTGCGATGCTTCCGTCGCGTTCAAAGACAAAAGCCGAGTTGTGGTAAATACCACGGGCGCGCTTTTCGAAGAACGGGAACACGACAACGGCGTTCAGTTCCTTTGCAATTTCTTGCCATTCGGCGACAATCGGGTGATCCTTTTCAATCGCCAAGTCGAAAAAGTCAGCGTTTTCTTCGAACGGAAAGTACGGAGTGTGGAAAAGTTCGGGGAGGACGAGCAAATCGATGTTTTTGCCCTTGAGCTTGAGCGCTTCGTCCTTGTACCACTTGTTATTGGAATCGAAATCCCCGGTCCATTTGCCTTGCAACGTGTATACTTTAATCTTCTTCATGTGCAATAATTTAGCAAAAACGAGCCATAACTTCAATTTTTTGTAAGAACATTGTTTTGTTTGCGTAAAATCACATAGGGGGTGCTTTTGCTTGTTGTAAGTTTTCTATATTAACCCTTGAATTTTTAAAACCCTTGATTTTTTAATAAAAGGATAAATAATGTCTCTTAAACTCATTTCTCGTGGTGCGGCCGCTGTTCTTTTGACGGCTGGCATTGCCTCTGCTCAGTTGATGAATTCGAAAAGTCTCGACGTCATCCGCGTCGAAAAGACGGGTATTTCTGCTGGTAAGATCGATAGCCTTGCAACGATGCTTGGCCAACAGCAAGCTCCGGGCCAGAAGTTGACTGACGAAATGATGACTCAACTTCGCTATGCAGTTGTAGATAATCTTGTGGGTCAGGAACTCATCAAGCTCGAAGCTAAGAAGATGGGGATCAAGGTGTCTGCCGGTAAGGTCGATAGCTTGACCAACCTCTTCAAGAAACAGTTCCCGAGCGAAGATGCTTTCCAGAAGGAACTCAAGAAGTCCAACACGACGATGGCTCAGTTCAAGTCCAAGATTGAAGATCAGCTCAAGAGCGAACAGATTCTCGAAAAGAAGGTTCCGTATCCGAAGGATCCGACCGAAGAAGATCTCAAGGCTTTCTGGCAGCTCAATCAGTCCAAGGTTGCAATCAACGATACCATTAGCGGTGCTCGTATCTTCATCTCTACCAAGGGAAAGAGCGCTCAGGAAATCAGCGATGCCAAGGACATGTTGAAGGGTCTTGCAGCCCAGGTTCGTTCCAAGAAGGCTACGTTTGCTCAGCTCGCCGCTATGTATAGCGACGATAAGGAAGCCAAGAAGACTGGCGGTATCATGAACAAGTTTGTCGCCAAGTCCAAGAGCGCCGCTTTTGCTAAGGCTGTTGGCAAGATCAAGGTCGGTGAAATCTCTGAAGTCATTACGGAAAATGACGGCGTGTCTATCTTCATGCTTACCGAAAAGAATGACGGCAAGTTTGATAGCTACAAGCACCAGATCGACTACATCTTGCGTGTACAGCGCGAACAGGAACGCCAGGCTAAGCTCAAGGCTTACCTCGACGAACTTGGCAAGACTTACAAGGTCCAGTACCTCGACAAGAAGTACGAACCGCCTCAGGCAATCGGCGCTGCTAAGTAATAGCACGAATTGTTTGTACGTGTCATTCTGAGCGAAGCGTAGCGAAGTCGAAGAATCCAGAGATCTTTTGGATCCTTCGATTTCGAACCTACGGTTCTGCACTCAGGATGACACTTCTTTTTTAATTAGTTGATATTAGAGGTTTATATGGCATTCAACACTACTCACACCGGGCTTATCGAGTTGCGCAGCCGCATCGATAAACTCTGGGGGTATCTTTGACTTAGAGGCAAAGACCGAAGAACTCTACGTCCTTGAAAAGGATTCCGGCGACCCGAACCTGTGGAACGATCAG
>Ga0310695_10004563_pt1 | contig 25332 bp, 27 predicted proteins | sample RumenRJG_04DNA_FD_203882 | JGI IMG/M metagenome (GOLD analysis project Ga0310695, IMG submission 203882) | Bovine rumen microbial communities from Lethbridge, Alberta, Canada - RJG_04 (v2) (version 2) | ecosystem: Host-associated > Mammals > Digestive system > Stomach > Rumen | place: Canada...
AAGCAATAGAAAAATGCAAAAAAAGTCAGGAAATATCTAACTTTTTGAGCATTTCATCCAAGAAAAGAATCGTCACGTGTAAGGGGAAAAAAGATCATGAGAAGTCAAAAGACTGTGAATAGTAACGCAGAAATGAAATTTGATGAGTAGTGTCCAAATTTTAGGACACATAAACGGATATACTATATTTTGGCAGTGAAGGATTATAAACATAGAATGACAAACCTTAAGAAATTATTTGAAAATCCATTACCATCGGCACGGTCAGGAGCTTTTTTTAACGCTTTTTCTTACCCGACAAAAATTTCTCCTGAATCTATTGCAGTTTATATCGCAAGTATTACAGAGCCAGGAGAGACTGTTCTCGATGCTTTTGGAGGAAGTGGCAGTACGGGTAGAAGTACTTGGAGAATATATAAACTATGCTACAAAAGTAGAAGTAAAATGCAGAACCTGTGGAAACAATTGGAAAGCTAGACCTGGTGACTTAATTAAAGGACATGGTTGCCCTAAATGTGCTAAAAAGAGTTCTGCTAAGAAGAACACTAAGTCTCATGAGCAGTTTATTGCTGAGCTGAATGATATAAATCCAGATATAGTTGTTATAGGAAAGTATGTAACAAGGAAAACCAAGTTACGCGTAAAATGTAATAAATGTGGGGCGGAATGGGAAAACGCACCAGCAAACTTATTAGCAGGGCATGGTTGCATGGAATGTTCACCTTACAAAAATACGTTGAAGACTAATGAGCAGTTTATTAAAGAATTAGGGGAAAAGAATCCTAATCTGGAACCATTGCAAGAATATCAAGGGACATCAATACCTATGAAGGTGCGTTTTAGACTGTGTGGTGAAATTGTTGAAAAGACGCCATTATATATGCTAAGAGGACATAGTTGTCATGAATGTAAGGGAAATAAAGACAAGAAAGTGTGATTATACAACTTGTTATCTAAGGTATGAAGGAGGATTAGAATGCAAATAAGAATAGTTTTTTATAAAACCTCTTCAAAGTATTATGATCCATGTTGCCTTAAGTGCGAGGGTTTTGAGCAATATTCTAGTGAAAAAAGCTTTAATACTATAGATATTTCTGCGGAAGAGATAAGAACGAAGCAAGTACTCATTAATCACGTATTGAGTATAGTAAAGAACTGGAGTAAGACAGAATACTATGTTGATGGGAAAAGAGCTTCAATATCTGAAATAGAAGGAGTAGTAGGGCTCGCAAATTGTGAAAAGACAAAAGATAACGAGGTTGTTGGTGACCACTGTTTTGATATAAATGGTTGGGGATGTAATAGCCTTGAAGAAATAGCTTTTCGCGATAGCGGTTATTCATATTATAGAAAAACAAAGTATTTTTGGTATCAGATAGGCAAGTTTAGTGATGGCGTGTGGCATGTTGATAAATCTAGAATCAAAGAAATGCTTAAGGATGAGGCTGAGAGAAAACACCTGAATTTTTGCAAGCATTTTGGCTTAGATAGAATTTTCGAGGAAGTTGACAAGCTTTCTGATGAGATTATTGTTGATGAGCAAGATGAAGATTGCGAATGGCAATATGTATATAAAGAAGCTGCAGCTGGAATGAAGCAAACAGAAATAATTGGAGTTGAGCCAAGAGAAGAAGATAAATACTCTGGTGGTGGCTTCTCGATAAATGTAGGAACTTTATTTGGCGGAAGTGCTTCAAACATAGAAGAAAAGGATGATCAAAAGGATATTCCGTCAACATCGTTTGCAGATATAGGTGGCATGGATGATGTTGTTCAACAGGTTAGGGAGGTTATTGAACTACCAATGATATCCCCTAATATTTTTGAACATTATCATCTTATGCCGCACAAAGGAATATTGTTATATGGACCTCCCGGATGCGGAAAAACGATGATAGCAAAGGCTATTGCTAATGAAGTTAAAGCTCATTTTATATCAGTGAACGGACCGGAAATTCTCAATAAGTTTATGGGACAATCTGAAGAGAATTTAAGAAAAATATTTGCGGAAGCAAAGCGAAAGGAGCCGGCTATTATTTACTTTGATGAGTTTGATTCAATCTCAACTCGAAGAGATAGCGATGATCATTTGTCTTCTGCATCAGTAGTAAATCAGCTTCTGACGTTGATGGACGGAATGGACGAGTCAAAGGTGTGTTGTATAGCTTCGACAAACAGAATAGATATGATAGATGAAGCTATTAAAAGACCGGGAAGATTTGACTATGTTATTGAGATAGAAAAACCTTCGTTAGAGGGATGCAAATCAATTTTTAGAATTCATACAGAAAAGAAGCCCGTTGATCCTAAGTTTGACAAAGATAAATTTGTTGAAAAGCACTTGATGGGGTTATCTGGAGCAGAAATAGCATTTGTAGCAGCCGAGGCAGCATATAATTCGATTAGAAGAACTATTGATGTGGATGGGATTTTTCAGGGCAAAAATGTTGAATTGACGGGCGAAAATATGATTGTTGATATGGATTTTATACGCGCTGTTAATACATTAAAGGAGCGCAAGACTAAGGCCGATACCGCAAAGTATAGATATAATCTGTAACCGATTCAGTAAAGGAGATGAGCTGTCTTTGACCTGGGATGAATACTACGACAAATTCTATGATTGGGCTGAGAGTACTCAGATTAAAAAGTTTTCTTCCGTAGAATCGCTGGGTGCAGCTGATGAAGTAGCGGAAGTAATGTTGGAGTTTGCTTTTAACCATGAGGACATAGTTAATCGCATTGCCAGAAAAGCCATTGAACAGAATCTTGTATTTTCTGCAGACAGCCTAATTGATTTAACAAATAGTATTGATCCTGAATTGCAGGCGCAGCTTGCGATACAGTCAGCAGATAAGTTTTCGAAAGAAGATCTGGAATCGTTGGACGGATTCCTGGATGCTGACGTTCTCGTAAAACTATATAAGATAGAGGGCTTAAAAGTACCGGAAATACTGTGCGATGATGAACCGGAAGAGGATTTCTATGAAGAACCTATTGAAAAGAAGCCGGGCGGATTCTTTAGTGCGTTGGCTATGGCATTTGGCATAGGACACGGAATTTCTCAAGGAATCAGTGATGCTACCGGCGGCAGACCTCGCAAGTTTAGAGTCGGTGATCATGTGCGTGTAAGGTACCGCGGACAGGAAGGTACTGTTATAGATATAAATGGTGATTTATATATGGTGTCGCTGAATAATGGCGGATATGTTGATTCTTATACAGAGAGCCAGTTGGAAAGGGCATGGTGAATAATTGATTCAGGAGAAGATTGTTTACACAGAATCCAAAATGCAGTGCATCAAAACACAGGTGCAAAAGCTAATAGAGATAGTGAATGAGCTTGAAAAGGACTTTCCAGGAAGGCATTTTACTCTTGATGGTCACTTGGTTGGGAGCATTGGCGAAGTCATGGCAAGCTATTACTATGGTATAGAGCTTTATTCTGCATCGGCTGTTGCTCACGATGGCGAAGTGGATAGTAAGCGAGTTCAGATAAAAATCACCCAGCAGGATGATATTGTTATAGGTCATGAGCCAGATTATTTGATTGCTCTGTATTTGAATAAAGATGGCAGCATATACGAGATTTACAATGGCCCGGGTAAGGAACCATGGAATGTTGCGAGTAAAAGAGACAGCCATAACAACAGGCATATGAGAGTAAATAAGCTCATGGAATTGGATGCGGAAGTTCCTGCTGACAAAAGGATTAAAGCGATTCATAAGCTTGAAAAAATGAAACTAGAGTATAAGAACAAGAAAAAGAAGAGTTGACGGTATGGCAGAACTAATAGCACATGGTCAGAGCATTGAAACAATTTTTGATCTGATTGGCGATTTGGAAAATGACATAACGAAAAGTATAGCCTGGAGCTTCAAGAAATGCCCCAAACTGCTTGAAAAGTGCGTTGAGAAGCTGCTTGGAATTTCTATCAATGCAGACGAGGCTGTTATAAGGTATCAGGTTTCTGAAGCGGACAAGGGTATCACTGATTTGGAGATTACAGATAATCGTAATTTCTACATTATCATTGAGGCTAAGCGTGGATGGATTTTGCCAGGATATGACCAGCTCAAAATGTATTCTGAAAGGGATAGCTTTATTACAAATCCTGCAAGGCACAAGGCAATAGTTTCGATGTCTGAGTGTACCGAAGAATATGCCAATAACAAGTTGCCGAAGGTAGATGGCGTTGATATTTTGCATTTATCTTGGGAGATTATTTTGGATTTGGCAGAAGAAGCCAGAAAAATCTCTGGAAACGCTGAGAAGTATGTTTTGGATGAGCTGAAAGGTTACATAGGTAGGATTATGACAACTCAGAACAAGAATACAAATTGGGTTTATGTTGTATCTCTCGGTATGGCTAAGGCAGAGGTTACTACAGAAGAAGGAAAAGTGCTTGCCGGAGATATTACTTACGTCGATATTGTAAGAAAACATAATGTATACAGCTGCCCTATTGGCGGTGGCAAGGGTGGATGGCCGAAGGAGCCGTTGACTTATATTGGATTTAGATATGACGGTAAGCTCCAGTCGATTCACCATATTGAGAGTTATGTGATTACTGACAATTTGCATCCATATATTCCAGAGTTGCCAGATGTGACATTATCGCAGACTCATTTTGTTTATAAGCTCGGTCCGGCAATTGTTCCTGCAAAGGAAGTAAAGACCGGAAAAAAGATTGTTATGAGTAATCGTGTGTGGGCACACATTGATGCTCTTCTTACAGCAGATACTATTTCTGACGCAATGGATATTTCGCGTGCAAGGGAAGGTGGTAACTGATTATGGGACTTTTCTTTCACAGTAACAACGATGACGGAGACTACGATTTCGACAGACTCCGCAGGGATTTAGTTGATGAATATGCAGTACAGAGTGCAGCTTTTTCCGGGGGATTAGGTTTCCTTGATATGTGCGATGCTGAGGATGCTTCCAATGAGCAGCTTTTGGAGATGGCACGCAGGGAAGGCTTTAATCTCAATAAATATAAAAAGTAAGGCGTGGGTGGATTTATGACAATTAATTCGATGGATGTTGTTGTATACACAGCATATTTTGTTTTGCCAGGCTATATCATTTATGGAATAGTTAATAGCTTTGTTCCGAGAAAAATAAAATCTGATGCAGAGAAACTTATAAGATTTATTTTATATAGCTTAATTGAACTGGCGTTATGGTTTTGGTGGTTAAGTAGGATAAGCGATGCTGATAAAAGCACGTATTGGATCAAACTGTTAGGAGTAATTCTATTTACGAGCATTGTTACAGGAACGGTAATGGGAATCATTCTTAAGTGGAATCCAATTGGCTGGCTACTTCGTAAGCTTAAGGTACAAATCATTAATCCAATACCTACCGCATGGGATTATAAGTTTTCTAATCTTAAGCAAGGTAGAAGAATAACGGTGGCTTTGAACGATGGGAAATTCATCAGAGGTATATATTACAACAAATCAATGGCATCTTCTGATGATGGATATAAAGATTTATATTTGGAAGAAGTATGGCAACTAGGAGATAACGATAATTGGGTGAGGGTCATTGGCTCAGACGGAATATGGATTTCACCTAATGTAATTAAATGGATTTCTTTTATGGAGGATGAAAACAATGCCGGAAAATAATCAAAACACAGGTCATAGAAGTACATTTGGATATCAACCTACAGAGCAGCGTGGTTATCAGCCAACAGAGGCGAAACCAAACAACTCAAACAATATTAACAATAGTATAACTACTACAGTGCAAAGCAATGGTAACGTTGCGCAGGATAAGTAGGAAGAATAAAGGGGACGTACATTTGACAGCAATCATTTATTACAGCAAACATCACGGCAAGTCAGTGGCTATATAATGCCTACAAAAAGCAGGTGGTAGAGAACATGACAGATGATGAAGCTCTTGCACCTGTTTTTGACAAGATAGATGAGGCTCAGATCTGGATTCCTGAGCGTGAGATTAGAAATATTTACCGTTCCAAGAAGACAAAGTTTAAAAAGCGCATGGAGGCTACTGTTTTGAAGGATAGCTTCAAGTTTGATTACAATGCTGCAGCAAACTATTGGCTCAATAAGGATGCGCATTTCCAGAAGATGCCAAGGGAGCAGGTGCTTGAAAGAATTACTGCTTTTATCGAAGCTCGCAATACATGCACTTTGGCAACAGCTTCAGAAGATCATGTGAGATGCACACCGATAGAGTACAACTTTGTGGATAACCGCTTCTATTTTTTCTCAGAAGGTGGATTAAAGTTCCGCGGGCTTAAGAAAAAAAGCATGTGGGAATAGCAATATATGAACCTTACAATGGGTTCGGCAATCTTAAGAGTCTGCAGATAGAAGGAACAGCAAGCCTTATTGAGCCTTTTTCAGAGGAATATCTAAAAATAATGGCGTTCAAGAAAATTCCTGAAGAGGCTATGAGAAATCTTCCGCAGCCGATGGCACTTATAAAGGTTGTGCCGGAGGTTTTTGATTACCTGGATTCAGACTTGAAGAAGGAAGAGTTTGGCAGCAGGCAGCATTATGATGTGTAAGTTATAAGGTAACAGTGGGGTGGTTATATGAAAGAACAGATTAGCAGTGATATGTCACTGAAATCTATTGAAAGAATTATTTCAGAAGAATTAAAGGGTAAGGAGTTATGGGGAGATATTGACTTTTCGGAAGAAGACTATGAGGCTCTCCGGGACAGAATAAAAGAGATTTTAAGTAGTAATAGGTATAGTACAAGTGATATATGTAGGAATTTTCCAAAAGCATTGACTACGTTCATTGTGTTTATGACAAGGTATAAATTCAATTACAACTTTTGGGGCTTAGTATCAACGGAACTTAATGCTACGATTACCCAAACGATGGAAGCAGAGATAACGTAAAAAAACGATATTCATTCATGGAGGACATTCTTGAATGTAAAAGGATTGACTTGACTTGTGAACCGGATATGTTGCCGGAGGCAGAACTGGTGATAGCAAATTTAGTAATAGAATATGTAGGACTTGAGCCGTTCAAAAAGGGAATTCCTAAAACTGGAGCCAGATATGTATCCTGCATTATTCAAATAAATACTGATGAAGAATCTTGGGTTTCTGATTCCCCATATCTTCATTTAAAAATTCACATTACGGAATTTAAAGGTGTGTGAGTGGAGTAAATATACACACTAGAGGTGTGTTGTGTGTATGTTTACTCAAATTTATGTTGCGATTGAGCAGAAGATATCCTATAATTAAAGTAAACATACACACAAGAGTGATGTAGTGTGTATATTTACTTTAAAGGAGGGTAGATATGCTTCTTACATATAATGAATGTATAGATAAATATGGAAGCGACTATAGACTCAAAAAAGAGATCCTTAGTGGAAATATCTTCATGAAAGAAAAGGGAATATATTCTACTAGACGCAATATATCAGATATTGAAGTAATAATGAGTAAATATCCTAAAGCTGTATTTACTGATAAGAGTGCATATTATTATCACTCTCTTACAGATGTCATTCCCGATTATTTTCATCTTGCTACAAAGAGGGAAGATAGCCGGATTAGAGATAGTCGCGTAAAACAATCTTTCTTAAAAGATGAAATTTTTGAGGCTGGCATTGAAGAGATGCAATACAATAATATATCCATCAGGATATATAATAGGGAACGCATGCTGGTAGAATTGATGAGATTTAGGTCCAAAATACCTTTTGACTATTATAAAGAAATCATTCAAAATTATCGACGTATCACCGAAGAAATGGATTTTGGTCTTGTAGAAGATTATGCCTACATGTTCCATAAAGGCGAAATAATTATGAATCAGATACAGATGGAGGTTCTTTGATATAAATGAATTTACATGATGAAGTAGAAAAGATTAAAGGTGAAGGGTATAGTGAAGCAAATGCTGAAGCTAAGCTATGCCAGGATATAGTGCTTAAAGCAATTGCAGAGAGTGGAATGGGGAGAAATGCCACGATTAAGGGCGGTGTTGTAATGCGCAGTATTTCTAAGAATGCCAGACGTGCTACGCAGGATCTTGACCTTGATTTTATAAGATATTCAATTTCGGATGATTCTATTAAAAGATTTATAGGAAAGCTGAAATGTCTTGATGGCTTAAAGATTGGTATTGCAGGCAACATCACAGAGCTTAATCATCAGGACTACAAGGGGAAAAGGATTACACTAACCGTTGAAGATACAGAAGGAACAATGCTTTCCCTTAAGATGGATATAGGTGTTCATGCTGATCTTACCCTTGAACAGGAAGAATATGCTTTTGATGTAGGCTTTCAGGATGATGCAGTCAGCCTTTTGATTAATTCCAGACATCAGATGATTACTGAGAAATTGAAATCACTTGTAAGATTCGGAAGCCGTTCTACAAGATATAAAGATGTGTTTGATATTTATTATCTGAAGGAAGAGGTTGATGTTGATAAACTTAGGGGATGTATTGAAAAATACATTTTCGCCGACAATACTCTGAGAAATGTCACCTCGATGGATGAAGTGGTAAAGAGGGTTGAGCGAGTATTTACTAATAAGAAATATATAAGTGATCTTGAAAAGTCTGGTAAAAATTGGCTTGGAGTGTCAACAGATACGGTGCTAAAAGAAGATGTGGATTTTCTAAAAAGTATTTAGGTAAAGAATGGAATAATTGGTCGAATACTAAAGATTAAACAGTGGGCAAAGGGACTCGGATGAACAGTAACGTTTTTTGTCCTTTTTATTTTTTGAAAAAATATTGACACGGTGTCAGAAAATAGCTATAATTCATTTTGACACTAAGTCAGAATAAAGTGTATGGAGGACATATATGCCAAAAGGATCACCGGAAAGAACCGCAGCAAGAAAAGAAGAAATCATAAGTGCCTGTGAGAAGCTGTATCAGACAATGAGCTTTAAGGATATTACTCTTAAAGAGATCGGGAATGAAACATCCTTCTCAAGACCGACAATATATAACTACTACCAGACAAAAGAGGAAATATTCCTGGCTCTTTTTGAAAGGGAGTACCTTCGCTGGAATGAAGAACTGCAGTCCATTCTTCAGGAAAATGAAAAGCTTGAAAAAGAACAGATCGCTGAGAAACTGGCATCATCTATTGCAAACAGGCAGCAGCTCCTAAAACTTCTTGCCATGAACAATTATGACATGGAAGCCAACAGCAGACCTGAACTTCTTGCCTCATTTAAGATGACTTATGGCGAGTCCATGAAGAATGTATGCAGGATAATCACAAAGTTTTGTCCTGAGAAACCGGTTCAGGAGATCCAAGATTTTATATATATCTTTTTTCCCTTTATGTTTGGAATATATCCTTACACCTCAGTAACGGATAAACAGAGAGAAGCCATGAAAGAGGCAAATGTGGACTTTGTATATCAGTCCGTTTTTGAGATAACCAATAACTGTCTGCAGAAGCTTTTATAAAGCGGGGCAGACTGATACAAAACAACAAATCAAAGGAGGAAAATGGCAGGAAAAATACACGGATGATGACCTTAACTGGATGAATAAGCAGAGCAGGAGCAGCATCGAAATGAATGATCCTTCTGCAAGACCTGAGATTGCAGGGACAGTATCGGATATGGATTCATATGAGAAAGTGATCATCGGATTTCCGATCTGGTGGGGAGAAGCGCCAAGGATCATTGAGACCTTCCTTGAAAGCTATGATTTCAGTGGGAAGACGATCATTCCTTTCTGCACATCCGGTGGGAGCGGTGTGGGAAGAAGTGACGTGGAACTTCATAAGAATGTAAAGGGCGGCGTGAAGTGGGAAAAGGGCACACAGATCAACCGTCCCGATGAAACTATCATCAAAAATTGGCTTGACGAAGTACTTTAATCAGAAAGGAGTGCGACAATGAAATACGCAAAACTTGGAAATTCGGATCTGAATGTATCCCGTATCTGTATGGGCTGTATGGGATTTGGCGATTCAACAAAAGGACAGCACAGCTGGACGATAGATGAGGAGCATTCCAGAGAGATCATAAAAAGAGGTCTTGACCTTGGAGTGAATTTTTATGACACTGCGATCGCTTACCAGAGCGGAACCAGTGAACAGTATGTCGGAAGGGCACTCAGGGATTTTGCAAGGCGTGGGGATGTGGTTGTTGCAACAAAATTCCTTCCAAGGACACCGGAGGAAATTGAAAAAGGAATAACCGGCCAGCAGCATATTGAGAACATGATAAACACAAGTCTTAAGAATCTTGGCATGGATTATGTGGATCTGTATATCTATCACATGTGGGACTGGAATACAGAAATCCATGACATTATGGATGGCTTAAACCGCATCGTGAAAGCAGGCAAGGCAAGATATATCGGCATTTCAAACTGTTTTGCCTGGCAGATCGCAAAGGCCAATGCCCTGGCAGAAAAAGAAGGTTTTGCGAAATTTGTCTCCATTCAGGGACATTACAATCTGATCTTTCGTGAAGAAGAGCGTGAGATGGTTCCATACTGCGAGGAAGAGAATATTGCCCTCACTCCTTATAGCGCATTGGCAAGCGGAAGGCTGTCCAGAAAGCCGGGTGAGGGAGATACTAAGAGAGCTGCAGAGGATGCGTATGCGAAGTTTAAATATGATGCAACTAAAGAGCAGGACAACGTGATCATAGAACGTGTGGCAGAGATTGCCGGTAAACATGATGTGACCATGACGGAAATTTCGCTGGCATGGCTTCTTACCAAAGTAACTTCTCCTGTGGTAGGTGCGACAAAACTTCATCATATAGAAGGCGCAGCAAAAGCGGTAGATTTGGAACTGACGGAAGAAGAGCTTACTTACCTTGAAGAGCCATATGTACCTCACCCGCTGGCAGGTGTTATGGCACAGAACAGGAAAAATGATGCATCAAAGAAACGGTGATAGAAGAAAGACATTAAAAGGCGTGTCATCGGTATCATGATGACACGCCTATTTTTTAAAAATCAATTTCTAAATATGGTGCAATGCTGGGAATTTGATTCTTAGAAGAATATCTTCCCGGCTTAAAGCACCGTGTAAGCCCAGGACAAAACGAAAAGCCACTTCATATGGACCATAAATCCGACCATAATAAAGATATATATGAACATTATTGACACGTGGATTTTCCTATTAGAAATCGTGAATCTTTGTGGAAAAATCAGCATCTCTGTGCTATACTCAAGGCAAATAAGGAAGTAGTGACATAAGCCGTGGATAACGAAGAAATAAAGCTGTCCGAACTTGAAGCAACCATGTGATCGTATTCTCAAAGGGCTGCGTTTTTTTTTGCATAATTGTGAAGATAGCTTTCATGACTGTTCAGGATTGGAGAGAAAAGATGAAAACGGATAACAACATACAAAAATTCCTGAATAAAAAATCATTTCTGAAGCTTCGACTAAATAAAGAGATCCTGGAAGACGGAATCGCCTATATTCCATGCTATGCACAGAATATGGAAGATATCATTTGTAAATACAGCATCAGGGATTGTGTGAGCCTTAACTCTGAGTTTACGGATTACATAACGGATTTTATTGAGTGTATTCCGACGAAGTATCCCATCGTTCTGGAGATATACGGGGCAAAGTTTACCGAGGAGCAAAAAAAGATCATTGTTGACACAATCGCTTCAGACGGAGACTATGAACTTGGCAGGACAATACAGGAGAACAGACATCACCGACTTGTTTTTGGAGAAATGGTGATTGGTACCGTAATCTCAGGCATCCTCCTTGCTTTAATTGGAAAATATCTTGGTGATATTCCTCAGGAATTTTTCTATGTGTTATTCTGGCTGTTTGCGGATGCCTTTGTCAGATATGTTTTTATCGAAAGTGGGGATTATCGGGACAAAAGGATTGGTGCAGGGAGAATTGCAAGCATAAAGGTGGAGTTTGTAGAGGATGAAGATAACAGTTTCTGTATTTCGCAGCAGTGAATAGTTATCATTTTGTTTCGAAGGAAGCGGCAGCTTTGTCTATGTGGGCGATGAAGAGGATGTGAAGGAAATGAAGATGAGGCTGATAAAGATCGATAATAAGACAATCTATTCGCTTGTCTCCGGAGTCATGTGCCTTTTAACAATTTTTGCCATTACAGTATCGGTGAAAAATGATATTTTCAGAGATTCAATGTACATGGCAAGGATCGCCGATCTTATCAGTCTCATTTTTTTGACATTTCTGTCAGGATATCTGTGTTTCAGGGATAGCCGTATCGGAGCAATGGGCTATTTTACCCTCTTTCTTTTTAATCTTTTTGTTGCGGTCTTCTTAGCGGCACTTGCAGGCAGTGTTTACGGGATGCCGGAGCATAGCCGCTCTATTGCCGTGCTTACTGGCTTAAGCTATTTTTTTTCCGGGACCTTCTTTCTGACCTTATGGCTCTATCAGAAGAGATTTCTTGAGAAAACAGCCATTACACGCACGGTTACCGTGCTGATCTCTATTGGGGTTATCATTTATTCCGCTGCTATCCTCGTCAATATATTCAGGCCGGTTCTTTTTCTTGTCACTGATGAGGGAATTTATTCTGCTGTCATTGAGGATTATATCAGCATCCTCCTGGATATATTTTGTCTGATATCCTTGTCGGTTGCTACCCTGTTCTCCAAATTGAGCAGGACCCGGAAGCTTTCTTTTATATGCTGTATCTTTTCTCCCGTACTCTTTTCCGCGCTGTCTCTGAATCTGGACATTTTAAACAGGTATGTCTCGGTATGGGGACTGGTGACAGTTGTATTTATGATGCCGGTCTGCCTTATGTTTTTTAATGCAAATGATGAACTCGAGAAGGATAATCTAAGATACGAAAAGGAGCAGGTCAAACTTCAGGTCTCAGCCATGATCTCTCAGATGCAGCCCCATTTCCTCTATAATTCTTTGGCTGTCATCGAAGCCTTGTGCGAGGAAGATCCGGGGCTTGCCGCCAGAGCCATCGGTGAATTCTCGGAGTATCTGCGTGAGAATATTGATTTTGCAGATAAAAGTGAGCCTGTTTCTTTTTCGGAAGAATTGAATCACATAAAAACTTATGTATGGCTTGAAAAGCTTCGTTTTTCAAACAAACTGAACATTGAATTCGATATAAGCTGCACTTCTTTTCTTGTACCGGCACTTTCAGTACAGCCTATTGTTGAAAATGCAATAAAACGTGGTGTCTGTAAGAAGAAGGATGGAGGGACTGTGAGGATCGGTTCATTTGAAACAGCTGAGCACTATATTGTATCGGTAGCCGACGATGGAATTGGATTTGATGCTGCTGTACATGCGGATGACGGGAGAAAACATCTGGGAATAGAAAATACCCGATACCGGATTCGGGAAATGGTGGGTGGAAGTCTTACTATCGAGAGCACTCCGGGCAAAGGAACGAAGGTGATCATAAGGATCCCCAAATAAATGAAAGGCATGGAAAATGAGAATACTTGTTGTAGAAGATGAACCCATCCTGTTAAGGCAAATGACCAGACGTATTCATGAGGCTCTGCCGGAAGCTGAGATAGTGGCTTTTGATAATGCCGATGATGCGATTGAAGCCTTGCCATCAGGGATGGTAAGTATTGCTTTCCTGGATATAGCGATAGGAACTGTGACAGGTGTTGATTTGGCAAGGTGCGTTAAAACTGCATATCCTGAGTGCGACATAGTTTTTACCACCGGATATAGCGAGTACGCTCCAAAAGCCTTCGAACTGGGAGCCAGCGACTATCTTATGAAGCCTGTTACGGTAGAAAAAATTGAGCACGCATTATCTCAGCTTCGACATACTGCCCTTAAAGAAAACATGGGGAAAGGATTGTTTATCCGGTGCTTTGGTGATTTTGAAGTATATTATGACAGAGAGCCTGTCGTATCATTTACAAAACGTTCGAAAGAACTCTTGGCTTATCTGGTAAATAAGGCCGGCGTTCTCTGCCCGGTCACGGAAATCTGTAATGTTATATTTCGGAACAGTTCCGACTCTTATATACGTGTCGTAAAGAAGGACCTCGTAAAGACATTATCGGAAACGGGCAAGGAAGATATTCTGATCAAGGGCTGGGGAGTGCTGGGGATCGACAGAAAAAAGGTACGGTGTGACTACTTTGACTATCTGGATGGAAAGCCGGGTGCACTTAATCTGTATCATGGTGTTTACATGTCCCAGTATGACTGGGCTCAGGTACACGACTTACTAAAGACCGTCAAAAAGGGGTGAACTTTTATTTGAAAGCCTCGGCAATGCAAAGCATTGCCGAGGCTTTTCTTCTTTGTACTTGAAAAATCATTTTGCCAGAATTGTAAATTTATTCTGAACAATTCCTTATATTTTGGATTTTAACGGACTTTTAACACTATTTTAAGTACAATGTCTGTCAGGTTTGTAACTATTCAGCATATTGAAAGGAGCAGCTATGAAGGTAGATAAGATTATTAAAAATGCAAAAATCTTCACATCTAACAAGAACAGCCTGTTGGCTACAGCCCTTGCAGTAAAGGATGGCAAATTTGTTTATGTCGGCGATGATGCCGGTCTTTCGGATTATAAGGGCGAGATAACGGATCTTAGCGGAAAATTCATAATGCCGGGAATCATCGACAGTCATGTTCATGTTACTATGCCCATCGGGTTTGAGTATAAGGATATGGGTGAGTATATTATGTGCGACAGTAAAAAGGAAGCTCTTGACTTTATAGCTGATCATATTAAGAACAATCCGGGCAGAGAGAGTTACAATTTCCTTCTGGAGCGCGTTTTTCTGCATGGTGAAGAGATCACAAAGGAAGATCTTGATGCTGTCTGTGCCGACAGTGAGATCATGATCTTAGAGGGCGAAGCACACAGCATATGGGCAAATTCCAAACTTCTTGAGCGTCACGGCATTACGGATGATGTCATCGATCCCGTACCGGGGCTTAGTTACTATGTGCGTAAGGATGGACATGTGACCGGAAATATATTCGAAGCGGCTGCGGAAACCCGCTTTCTGATCGATGGTGCGGAAAAACTGACAGATGAACAGATAGATGCCGCCTTAAAGCGTTGGTTCGATTTTTCTGTCAATGCAGGGGTCGTGGGTGTCTTTGATGCCGGTATTCCGGAATGCAATGATTTTCATGAGAGGGTTTACAGACGATTAAAAAAATTTGATGAGGAAGGAGAGCTTCCCGTTTATATAGATGGCTGCTATGTGATCACACAGCCCCGCCAGGTGCCGGAGGCGATAAAAAAGCTTAAGAGCTTTAACAGTGAATTTAATACGGAACACCTTAAGGTGCACACCTTAAAGATTTTCAATGATGGGACCTTAAAGATAGAAACGGCAGCACTTGTGTCACCTTACGAAGATACCGGGGACAAGGGAACGGCTGCTTTCAATAAGGATCAGATCGCAGAGCTTCTTATTCGGCTTAATGAGGCAGGACTTGACCTGCACCTGCACACTGTAGGTGAAGGAGCCTCCCGTAATGTACTTGACGGTGTGGAGATGGCTAAGAAGGAGCTTGGGGATAAGTACCATGTGAAAGTCACCTGTGCACATCTTGAGATTCAGGATGACGCGGATATTGACCGTTTCGCAAAGTTAGGTGTTAACGCCAATTATACGCCCTGGTGGCATGCGGGAAACATGGGCGGAGATCCTTATAAGACATGGTGTAAGCTGCTTGGTGAGGAGCGTGCAAATAAGATGTACCGCTGTAAGTCGGTCTGGAAGACCGGTGCCAATGTTACATGGTCCAGCGACGATATCCACTATGGTGATTTTAACAACTGGAGTCCGTACCTTGGCATGGAGGTCGGCATGACAAGGTGGATAAACGAGAAGACCAGAGCCGCCGAAACAGATTGGACCGTCAGAGCAAACCCTTCCGCCGATGAGCAAATGAGTATAGAAGAAATGATACTCGGATATACGATAAACGGAGCAAAGCAGCTTGGTATAGAAGCTGACAAGGGCTCTATTGAAAAAGGCAAGGATGCTGATTTCCTTGTGTTTGACACAGACCTGCTTACTGCAGAGCATGAGGGCTTCAGCTACAACAAACCGACGGATGTGTATTTTGCGGGAAAGAAAGTCAATTAACAATACGAAAGGAGATATAGATAATGAAGGCAAATAAAGTCATCTACGGTAATATCTACACAGTTGATAAGAAAAATCCGGTGGCTTCGGCACTTGCGATTTCTGATGGTAAGTTCGTCTATGTGGGCGACGAGGAGGGTGTGAAGGAATATATCGGCAAGGACACGGAGGAGATCCGGTACGATAAGGGTATCATTCTTCCGGGATTTGGAGAGGGACACGGTCATATCGCGCCCGGAGGAACTGAAGCGCTTTTCTTTGTACACCTAAATCCCATGGGTACCTTACAGGAACATCTTGAAGCGTTAAAGAAGTTCATTGAGGAACGCCCCGAGCTGGATGTTATTCAGGGCTCAGGCTTCATACCCACACCGGATATGGGACCAAACGGTCCCACTGCGGATCTGCTTAACGGTTTGACAGATAAACCGATCGTTCTTGCGGATATAGGTCATCATTCTTATTGGGTTAATCATGCCGCAATGGAACGACTGGGGATCGACAGGAACACGCCGGATATAAGTGATGGAATAATCACCCGTGATGATGAGGGCAATCCCACCGGTTATTTCCGTGAAGGTGCAATGGATCTGTTAAAGGAGCTTACCGTGTTCTCGGTTGAGCAGTATAAGGAGGGATTCCTGCACTATCAGGAAGAATATCTGGCTCATGGAGAAACCCTGATCCTTGATCCCATAATCAACTGGGATACTACCGACAATGCAGCACTTGCCTGCCATGAGCTTGATATGGAAGGAAAGCTTAAGATGCATGTTTATGCAGCTTATCAGGTATTTCAGGCGGCAGGTCACGATACGATGGCGGAGATAGAACACGCGGCAAGCTTAAGAGAGAAGACCAGGGGGCGCATGTTCGAGCTTAACAATATCAAGATACAGATAGACGGTACGATGCCGGGAACACCTTCAACAGCATATATGAAGCAGCCCTACACAGATCCGTGGTCTGTCGAGCACAAGCATCACGGGCAGCTCCGCTTTGACATGGAAACACTTATTAAAATATACAAAAAATCTCACGAGCTGGGATTTACGGTACATGCTCATGCCATAGGAGACGGGGCACTCTGCATGGCTTTAGATGCCATAGAAAAAGCACTTGAGCAGACAGGACCTCACGATTACAGGGATGCCATAACCCATCTTCAGGTGGTAGACAGGGCGGATATACCCCGTATGGCTAAACTAAACGTTATAGCTTCTACAGATCCCCACTGGTTTGATTTCGAACCGGAATATTTTGAAATGATGGTAGCTGTTCTCGGTGAAGAACGTGCTGAAAACCAGCTTCCGATGAAGGCCTTCTTTGATGCCGGAGTTACGGTAACCTCTGCCAGTGACTATCCTGTGACCAATCCGGCCTATCCGCTTACAGGCATACAGAAGGGTGTGATACGTCAGCTGCCAGGTCGTCCGGATACACTGCATAATGCGGGTGAGCGCGTTACTATAGAACAGATGATCGAAGCGACTACCATTAATGAGGCTTATCAGCTGCTTTGTGATGACAGGCTGGGCAGTATTACTGTCGGGAAGGAAGCGGATCTGGTGGTACTTGGTGATGATATTACCAAGTGCGATCCGGAGCATATCCAGGATTCGCCCGTGCTTGGAACCATGGTGGGCGGAGAGTGGGCCTACAGAAAGGAAATGTGACAATGAGTTTTACAGAAAATGATCAACTGAATGATGCGAAAGCCAAAGTCAGAGCAGACTATGGCGAGAACAGGAAGATTGCCGACGGCAATTACGACAAGTCTCTGGCCGTCAGGTGTGTCAACGGTACTTTTGTCGGCCGGAGGAGGGAGAATATCATTGCCTACAAGGGAATCCCCTTTGTCGGAAAGCAGCCCGTTGGAGAATACCGTTGGAAAGCACCGGTGAACTATGTGCAGGATGACGGTGTGTATGAGGCCTATTACAACGGGAAGACACCATGCCAGGGGGAGAGCATCAGCGAAATGGCTTCCCTGTATGTCCAGGGCGAAGACTGCCTGTACCTGAACATATGGAAGGCCGATGAAGCGTCTGCGGAAAAAAAGCCGGTCATGGTATGGATTCATGGCGGCGCTTATGAAATGGGCGGGACGGCTGATCCGCTTTATGAGTGCCATAATTTCGTCAAAGAGAACCCTGATGTCATCGTTATCGCCATTGCGTACAGAGTCGGTATTTTCGGCTTTATCCATCTGTCGCACCTGCCGGACGGCAAGGATTATCCGGACGCTCAGAATCTGGGATTGATGGATCAGATGATGGCCTTGAAGTGGATTCATGAGAACATCGCGGGCTTCGGCGGCGATCCCGATAACGTGACAATCTTCGGTGAATCCGCCGGTGCTGCAAGCGTAACCCTGCTTCCGCTGATCGACGGCTCCCACGTATTTTTTAGGCGCGTCATTGCCGAGAGCGGGTCTCCCGTCTTCACAAGATCTACGGAACAGGCCATCGAGTGTACAAATGATATGATGAAAGAACTCGATTGCAAAACAGTTGCCGACCTGAAAAAGGTCGATGTTAAGAGGTTTTTGGAGGCATCTGCTGTGGCTGGACTGCGTACATGGGCGGAAAGGGACGGAGATTACCTGCCTCTGGATCCGTATGAGGCTTATGCAAACGGCGCGGCAAAGGATTTGGACTTCATCCAGGGCTGCAACAAGGATGAAGTGAATTATTTTGTGTACGGCTTCACCGTGGATGGTTACAACGCCTGGGCCTCCGGGCGCAAGGAAATGAAGCTTAACCAGCTCACGGCTGCTGAGAAAGAACTGGTTGAGAGCTTTTGCGGGGATATAAAAGGCGAAAGCTATGAATTTACCAGCCGTCTGTTTGACCAGATCGTATTTATCGCGCCGCTGTTTCGGATGTGTGAGAACCAGACTGGGGCCGGCGGCAAAACCTACACCTATTTCTTCACTCCGGAATCCTCTCTGCCGGTAATGAGATGCGGACACGCAGTTGAGCTTGCGACTGTATTCAATCATCCGGAGAATACCGGGTACACGGGAAGAGCGTTTGATGAAACCTTCTCAAGGACTATGCGAAAGATGTGGGTTCAGTTTGCAAAGACAGGCAATCCCTCGCTTTCCGCGGATATCTCCCCTGACGGCAAGGCGAAGGAGTGGCCGCTCTACGATCCGGAGAATAAACAGGTTATGGTATTCGACGAATTTGACATCCACCCGGAAAAGGAATCCGTAAGAAAGATTCTGGATTGGAACAGGACATATTTCCTGACAAAGTATTACTGCATCTGACATATTTGAGTTATACTTGGTGATATAATGACAATGTGTCAGTAACTTAACAGATTTATGAAAGGAGCAGCTATGAAGGCGGATAAGATAATTAAAAATGCCAAAATCTTCACATCAAATAAAGATATGCCGCAGGCAGCAGCTCTTGCAGTGAAGGACGGAAAATTCGTCTATGTGGGAGATGAGGCAGGTCTTGCCGATTATGAGGGTGAGGTAACGGATCTTAACGGAAAGCTTATCATTCCGGGTATCATAGACAGTCACGTACATGTAAGTCTGGGTGTTGGATTTGAGTATACAGATTTTGGAGTATATGTCGAATGTACAAACAAGAAAGAAGCCATGGATTTCATGGCTGAATATGTGAAAGTAAATCCCGGACTTGACCGGTACAGATTCGAGTTGGAACGTGATCTCTTAAACGGTGAGACTATTGTAAAGGAAGAACTCGATGCAATATGCCCCGACAGTGAGCTGCTTATATTGGAATCGGAAGCGCACAGCGTCTGGGTGAACTCAAGGATCTTAGAGAAGCATCATATAACGGACGAAACGCCGGATATAGTTCCGGGCTTAAGCTATTATGTGCGCAAAGACGGTCATGTTACCGGAAATGTATATGAAGCCGCAGGCTGGCGTTTACTTTTTGATCATTTGAAGAATCTTACTGATGAGCAGATAGAAGCGGCCCTCACCCGCTGGATAAAAGACTCCGTAAAATTTGGAGTAAGCTGTGTCTTTGATGCGGGATTTCCGGAGCATAACGAGCTTCACGAGCGTGTTTATGCGTACTTAAGAGACCTTGATAAAAAAGGAAAGCTCCCGGTATATGTGGACGGATGCTATGTTCTCACAAGGCCTGAAAAGATGAAGGAGGCAGTGGAAGAGACAAAGCGTTTCCGCCGTGAGTTTGATACGGAGCACTTAAAGGTTCATACATTAAAGATCTTTATGGATGGTACCTTAAAGATACAGACTGCCGCACTTGTCACACCATATGAGGATACCGGTGCCCTGGGAGCTACAACCTTTGATAAAGAGGGAATTGCAGAGCTCCTCATGCTCCTTAACGAGGCAGGGCTGGATCTTCATGTACATTCCGTAGGTGAACGTGCGTCGCGTACTATACTGGACGGTGTGGAAATTGCCAGACGGAATCTGGGAGATGACTATCATGTGAAGGTCACCTGTGCCCATCTGGAGATTCAGGATGATGCGGATATTAACCGCTTTGCAAAGCTTGGGGTCTTCGCCGATTACACACCGTGGTGGCATGCAGGCAACATGGGCGGAGAGCCTTTTAGGGCATGGTGTGAGCTGCTTGGAGAGAAGAGGGCACTTTCCATGTACCGCTGCAAGAGCCTTTGGGATAGCGGAGCTACCGTTACTTTCTCAAGCGATGAGGTATTCTTCGGTGATAACTGGAGCCCTTACCTTGGGATGGAGGTAGGAATGACCCGCCGCATCACCGATAAGACAAAAGCTCTGGAACACAGCAGGACCAAGGGGGCATATCCGCCTGCAGCCGAGCAGATGAGCATGGAAGAAATGATACTCGGATATACTATAAACGGAGCAAAACAGCTTGGTATCGAGAATAGCAAGGGATCCATCGAGACCGGAAAAGATGCGGACTTTCTGGTGTTTGATAATGATCTGCTTACAGCAGAGCATGAGGGCTTCAGCCATAACAAGCCATCAGAGGTGTTCATCTGCGGAGAGAAAGTGAATTGAAGTGAAAGGAGGGAAACAAAAAAATGAATGAGGTTAAGGATCTGATGACACCGGCTCTGACAGAAGAGAAACAAAAAGCTCTTGATGATGCAAAAAAGAAGGTAAGAGCCGGGTATCGTGAGACCGCTTGAAGCTATGCCATCCGCAAAGTGATCGACTGCTATGAGAACGCGCAGAAGCTGTACCCGAATCCAAGGATCAGAAACATTATTGCGCATGATACATTTATTGCGCCGGAGGACAGGGTACGTATGGGCAGGAGCCATATCATCGCGAGCAATCAGCCGGCATGGTTCAATGATAATCCTACCGAAGAACCGATCATGGTCGCTGACTGGGGCGAGGATGTCGTCAGACAGACGTATCCCAGTAAATCACTGATCGACAATGGTGTAGTGTGTGCCTACGGATCGGATTTCTTTGTCAGTCCATCCTATGGTATTACGGCTATCCAGGTGGCCATGACAAGAAGACATGTCAGGAGGGATCCGACTTATGAGTTGTTCAAGGATGTTCCCGCCGCCTTACCGGAGGAATGTGTGAGCCTTAAGGAAGCACTTCAGGCACATACGATCCATCCCGCATATCAGGCTCATCTTGAAGATATCACAGGCTCCATCGAGGTTGGAAAATCAGCGGAGCTGGTAGTTCTGGACAGTGACATTGAATCCGTTCCTGTGGAAGGTATTCAGGATATTCAGGTGCTTGAAACTGTGTTTATGGGTAAAACGGTATTCAAAAAAGCCTGACAGACCGAACGAACCAAGTCAGATATAAAACAGCGTTTATAGAGGAGAAAAGGCACTCCTGCGGCTTTGCCGCAGGAGTGTAAATTCTCTTTTTTTTTAACGGATTTTTAACTATTTTCTTGGTAAAATGTTATGTATCGTGAAATTGAAAACGAAGTAAATGAATCATTTTGGGAGGACTGGGAAAATCATGAAAAAGCTATTTACAATCGATGATTTTATGGTGGCTTTCATTTCGGCACTGGGATATGGCTTTGGCTATACGATCCCGATGCATCTGGGCTGGTCGCAGCTTGCGTGCATGGTGTCCTGCTTTGCCCTCGGAATTGCGCTGGAAGAACTCATCAGCAAGATCGTTTTCAGCAAAACAGTCCAGCAAAAAACGGTCAACCGGGTATTCACTTATGTGGCGATCCTGCTCGTTTTCCTGATTGCTGAGTTTGTTTCCATGCGTTTGCTTGGCACGTCTCTGGTTGAAGACCTGGAGGAAGAGTTTGTATGGGTTGTGGGTCTTCCTGTTGTAGGCCTTGTGGTGAACCTGTGCATACGAGGATATCGTATCCGAAAGATCCGCAAGCTTTACGGGGACGGAAGCGATGGCTATGTGTTCGACGTTAATGATAAGGACATTGGGGAATTGAACCGGCAGAACCGGGCTGTTCACGGTGAATATGATGCCGAGTGCGCGGTCAGGACGCGAACCGGCACCTATGTCGGGGAGAAGTACAAGAAGACACGAATCTTTATGGGCATTCCTTATGCAAAGCCGCCGGTAGGGGAACTCAGATGGAAGGCACCCGAGCCGCTCCCTGCGTCAGAGGAAGTATTTGAGGCAAAGAACTTCGGTGCTTCGGCCATACAGGTGGAGCACAAGGGTTCGATCATAAGGCATCACCGGCAGAGCGAGGACTGCCTGACCCTGAATATTGCCGCCGGAGCCGGAAAGACAGAGGCGAAAAAACCGGTACTCGTGCTGTTCCACCACGGTGATTTTACCTACGGCAGCGCGGTCGATCCGCTGCTGTACGGAGGAGATTATGTAAATGCGAATCAAGACATCGTTGTTGTCAGCTTTAATTATCGCCTGGGTATCTTCGGATTCATCGATTTTTCCGATGTCCCTGGCGGGGAGGCCTGCCCGGATGCCCTGAACCTTGGGCTGCTGGATCAAATCGCGGCTCTGAAGTGGATCAGGGAAAACATCGCCGCCTTCGGAGGCGATCCGGAGCAGATCACGGTGCTGGGCTTCGAGTCAGGTGCGACCAGTATCTGCCTATTGGCCGCCAGCGAGCAGGCGAAGGACCTATTCAAAAGGGCCTTCGTGTTCAATGGCAGTCCGGAGTCTGCCTATGATACACCGGATGCCTCGAAAGCCCTGGCGAAAGCACTGTTGAAAGAAACAAACACTTCGACGATGGCGGAGCTTTTGCATCTGGATTCGGAAGCTCTAAAAGACTCGGCGCAAAGGCTTTGGATGAACATGTGCGCACCGACCTGTGACGGAAAACTGATTCCAGGGCAGGTGTATGAGGCATATCGGAACGGAGCCGCTTCGGGTATCGAATTTATCGTCGGCGTTACCAGCGGGGAAATGCAGGTGATCCGATCCTCCGTTGGCAGGAAGAACTACGAGGATGCGGTAAACGCGGCTGTGGACAACCTGCAGGGTTATTTGGATGGTTCCATAGCCGAGGCGGTGCGGGAGTATATTAAGGCTCAGACGTTGACTTCATCCGAGCTTGAGGCGAAATCAAAGCTGGTTGGACAATGGATCGCGTTAGGTATTTTTCGCACCGCGGCAAAGCTGTCGCAGGGTGGAAATAAGGTGCATCTGATGTACTGGGACGAAAAGGCATTGATCGAGAATCTGGGTTCGGGCACCGCAGATGTTCTGGCAACATTGCTCGGAAACGGCGAAGCGTTACAGATGTATGGCAGTGTGATGAACGCGGATCTGTCCGAGATGCTTCAGGCTCTGCTGCTGAAATTTGTCAGCGGAGATGCCCTGCAGCTGTATCGCAACGAGATTTCGGGCTTCGGCGGTCTCGACTGGAAGGCTTTTCCCCGGGCGCTTATCGTTGCGGGCGGAAAATTAACGTGCGATACGATTGATGACAGAATAACAGATGTTAAAGGATTATTGGACTATATGGTGAAATAACGGGGAAAATAGTTTGACATTTTGGAACACCCTCTTGAAGCTGTCTGAAAAAAATTGTATAAGTGAATCAAGAAGGAGCATATTATGGAACCAAGATTTAAGAAGAAATCTCAGATCATAGATATACTGGAGTTCGGTATGCGCAGGCATTACCGTATTATTGCGTGACATACTATTCCTGCCGCCGCTCGATAATTACCCGATTCATTTATTCAGATTCATTGCGATCCGGATGCGTTTTTTGGGACTTACAGCATTACTACGGGTTGAAAGATTTTCTGATGATGGAAGAACTGTGATTTATTGGACCACTATCTCCGTCCCATGGTTCTCTGTGCATTTTCAATCAGGAGAGTGTTGCCTGAGTATGGAATTGGTGAGATTGTATGAAGACAGAGAGAAACGAACTTAAGAGCAAAACGATAAAAACCCTGAAGGGAAAAGAAGCTTTTAGAAAAGAGATTACCGGCAGACTTTCACAGAGTTAATGTGAAAAGATGAGATAAACCCTACCATCTTGAAATAAAAGTAGCATAGATGAACGACGGCCTTTGTGTGAATATGTGGCTCCCGATGATCAAGTCGGTCGTCTTAAGACTAAGGCCGTATATGGAGCATTCCGATAAGGTGAGAGCACTGGCTTTGTCAGATGAGGGTGCGGAAGCTATGGACGTGGCGGCTCAGGGGTATTCTTTCCCGAGTATGCATAGCGCATCTGTTCCGGCGTTGTATTTTGCTTTGGCGAATGAGGTAAAAAAGAAGTGGCTTTGGAGCTTAGCCGGGATAATGACCGTGGTCGTAGGCTTTTATCCTGGATGCGAATAACTTAAAGGTCTTCTGAAAATGTACGGGATAAATCCCGATCATATGCCGGATATCATTGACTGCTCCGATCTTGTTGGAGGGCTGACGAAAAAAGCTGCCGATCAAGGCAATGGTGAAAGGCTGACTGACCCGGATCTATAAAATAAAATCATAAATCTGCTAAATGTGTTACAGGGGTTTTTTTGCCATCCCCAGTATGATGTTTATTGGCTCGGATATATCAAGAGCGGTAGCTTTAAGCCGTGAAAACTGACTTTATATCCGGGTCTGTGGAGCATATAAAAACGAAAGGAGAAACAATGAAAGCAGACAAGATCATCAAAAACGCGAAAATCTTCACATCGGATAAGGACAAGCCGGAGGCTTCCGCCCTTGTGGTAAAGGACGGCAATTTCGTCTATGTGGGTGACGAGGCCGGTCTTTCGGAATATGAGGGAGAGGTTACAGACCTCGGCGGCAGGTTTATCATGCCCGGTATCATCGACAGTCATGTCCATGTGACTATCCCTGTAGGATTTG
>Ga0310695_10004565_pt1 | contig 25326 bp, 17 predicted proteins | sample RumenRJG_04DNA_FD_203882 | JGI IMG/M metagenome (GOLD analysis project Ga0310695, IMG submission 203882) | Bovine rumen microbial communities from Lethbridge, Alberta, Canada - RJG_04 (v2) (version 2) | ecosystem: Host-associated > Mammals > Digestive system > Stomach > Rumen | place: Canada...
GTCGGGGGTGCGGAAGCCGAACGGCGCGGGGTTGCCGATGTTGAGCTTCAGGATGTGGACGCCGTTCTCCTCCATGCGCATGGCCTCGTCGAGCACAGGGCCGCGAACGTCGTAGGACACATGGTCGAGCTTGCTGGACTTGTTGAACGTGCGCATGGGAGCCTCCTGTACGGACGCTTGGACGGGCTGGGATGCCTGCGATTCGGGTTCAAGTTCAAGATTGGAGCCGAGTGCGGAGGAGAGGAACGCGAGCATGTCCCTGCGCGGGGCGGTCTTGCCCGAGAGATACTGGCTGAGCTGGGATTTTCCCAGCTTGACGCCCTGCTCCCGCGCCATGCGCACGAGGTCGGCCTGCTTGAGGCCCCGCGCTGCCATCGCAGCCTTGAGCCGCTCGGCGAAGGTTGTCTCCCCCATTCACGCCTCCAAAAGTTCAAGATACGGTCTTGAACAGGATACAAGTTCAACATCTGACGATACAGTTCAATTTTGCGAACGGTAACACTGCGCGGCGCATCTCGACCCTTCGCGGCATCGGTTCAGCCCATCGTGCTGCGCACGCATACAATGGGCACGTGGTCGGAGCAGCTATGGAGAACCGTAGGGAGGGCATCATGTTCAGATTCTGGGGTGACGGCTCCCAGCAGTCGAAGGACCTCGTCGACAGCATCGTCGTCCGCAGCACGGAGAACTTCAACTGGACGTTCATCTTCATCCTCGCCGTGGTCTTCTACGTGTATTGGAGCGAGATCCACAAGAAGGAGTTCAAGGTCATCTTCGCCGGGCTCGCCCTCTACGGCGTGCACTGGCTCTACGAGATCTGCAACGCCATCATCGCCCATGTCGCGGGATACCCGCTGTGGTCCGTGAGCAACGAGTCCACCACCTTCATCCTGCTCATCGGCGTGTGCTGGGAGCTCTCGATGATGTTCTCGCTCGCCGGCATCATCTCCTACAAGATGCTCCCCGTAGATCCCGATGCGCGGTACTTCGCGAAAGATGGCCGCAGGGGCGTGAGCGCGAAGCTCGCGGGCGCCATCAGCATGGCGGCGCTCTTCGCCCTGGTCGAGAGCTTCCTCGCCGCGACGAGCAACCACTCGTTCATCTGGGTCTACCCGTGGTGGGGCGTGCTGCCGGTGTTCATCACCACCTACATCCCCTTCTTCCTGGCGAGCAACTACGTGCCCGACTGGGAGCCGAAGCGGCGCACGCGTTTCCTCGTGGGCATCTGGGCCCTCGACGCGCTGCTCCTCCTGACTCTCATCCCCCTCGGCATCATCTGAGTTCCCCGTGAACGAATCCAAGGAGTCTGGCCGGTCGAGGTCGGCAATTCGGGACAGTTTTCCAGCGATTCTGTCCGTTTTTGCCGACCTCGGCCGCCAAGAACCGTATCCTTACCGCCCCTTGCCCATTTCATAGGCCGCTGGATGGGCGGTGGGGCTAGACTTGATGAGATGGGCATTCCTGCTACCGCAGAACGGACGAAGGGACGTGCGATGGATAAGACCAACAAGATCGAGGAGATCGTCGAGGACGAGGCAGCCAAGCTCGAGGCCGAGGCCGACAGCGATGCGACTGTCATGATGCCCGCGCTGGATACCGCCGAGAAGCCCGCGGACAAGACCGGCGCCATCAACGCTGCCGTCATCAACCCCAAGGCCGACCTCGCGGCGCTCGACGCGCTCGAGTACGAGCTCTTCGCCCTGCGCTACGCCATGGGCGAGCTCACCAGCTTCGCGGAGGTCATCGATCCCGACGGCGCCACCGATGACCGCGGCGAGGCGGTCGGCTACCTCATGGAGAAGTCGACGAACGCCCTCTGCGCCCCCGAGATCGGCGCCCTGCTCGACCGTCTCGAGGCCAACCCCGCCATCCTCAACGCCACGCAGGCCGCACAGGTCAAGATCCTCAAGCGCGACCGCGCCCAGCTCCTCGATGTGCCCGTGGAGGAGCAGGTCGCCCTCGCCAAGCTCCAGAACGAGTCAGCAGGCGTGTGGCGCAAGGCCAAGCTCTCCAACGACTGGGCGAGCTTCGAGCCCTACCTCGACAAGGCCGTCGAGGCGCAGATCCGCATCGCGGGCTACAAGAATCCCAGCAAGGATCCCTACGACGTGTGGCTCGACGAGTTCGAGCACGACACCGACCGCGCCTTCTACGACGCCTTCTTCGCCGAGGTCAAGGAGACGGTCGTGCCGCTGCTGGCAGATGTCGTCGCAGCCGGCCAGCCCACCGAGGCCGTCGAGGGAACCTTCGGCGAGGCGCGCCAGTGGGCGCTCGCCAAGGAGCTCCTCGAGCTCGAGGGCCTCGACAAGGACCGTCTGTGGGTCGGCCCCACCGAGCATCCCTTCACCGGCGGCTCGAGCCGCAACTTCGTCATCGTGACCGGCCATGTCTACGAGGACCAGGTGCTCTCCAACGTCTACTCCATCCTGCACGAGGGCGGCCACGCGCTCTACGAGCAGAACGTCGACGAGAAGCTCAACCGCACCAGCCTCGCGGGCGGCACCTCGAGCGGCATGCACGAGGCGCAGTCCCGCTTCTTCGAGAACTACGTGGGCCGCTCCAAGGCCTTCGCCCGCCCGCTGCTCGCGCTCATGAAGAACCACTTCCCCGGCCCGCTGAGCCGCATCACGCCCAACCAGCTCTACATCGCCGCGAACCGCGCCGAACCCGGCCTCATCCGCACCGAGGCCGACGAGCTCACCTACCCGCTCCACATCATCGTGCGCTACGAGATCGAGCAGCTGCTCTTCTCGGGCGAGGCCAAGGCATCCGACGTGCCCGGCCTCTGGCGCGACAAATACAAGAGCTACCTCGGGGTCAACGTGCCCGACTACACCCGCGGACCGCTCCAGGACGTGCACTGGTCCGAGGGCCTCTTCGGCTACTTCCCCACCTATGCGCTGGGCAGCGCGTACGGCGCGCAGCTCAAGCACCACATGATCGCCGACGGCGTGGACTTCGACGGCGCCTGCGCAGCGGGCAACCTCGAGCCCATCCGCTCCTGGCTCACCCGCAACATCTGGCGCTACGGCCGTTCCAAGGATCCCGCGGAGCTCATCCAGGGCGCCTGCGGCGAGCCGTTCTCGGCGCACTACTTCTGCGCTTACCTGCGCGACAAGTTCAGCGCGATCTACCGCCTGAAGTAGTCGATGCGCGCCGTCGTCCAGCGCGTCGAACGCGCGTTCGTCGAGGTCTCGGGCGAGGTGGTCGGCTCCTGCGGGAGCGGCTACCTCGTCCTGCTCGGCGTGGGCCATGACGATGACGAGGCGACGGCCGAGAAGCTCTGGAAGAAGATCTGCAACCTGCGCATCTTCGCCGATGACGCCGGCAAGACCAACCTCGCGCTCAAGGATGTGGGCGGCGGCGTGCTCATCGTGAGCCAGTTCACGCTCTTCGCCAACTGCAGGCACGGCAACAGGCCGTCCTTCACCGATGCCGCAGGTGCCGAGCAGGCCACGCGCCTCTACGAGCATGTGTGCGCGCTCGCGGAGCACGACCTCGGGCAGGAGCGCGTGGGACGGGGCATCTTCGGCGCCGACATGCGCGTGAGCCTCGTGAACGACGGCCCGTTCACCGTGGTCCTCGACACGGACAGCCTGTAGGAGCCGATACGGAATCGCGCCCCGGAAATGCGGCAAACGGCGCGATTCAAAGGTGAGCGGCTGAGTGTCGAATCGAGGTCATAAACTGGGGTACCCTTAAGAGCAGTGATGCCGATCCAATGCAGGCAACGGTCCCGCTGGGACTGCGCCTGCACGGGTTTTCAGCAAAAGGACCGCAACGCCGCTTTCAAGCCAACCTGAACGGCAAGGAACCGCAATGGCCGACATCGACCCCAAGCTCCTGGCAGGCATCAAATCGGTGATGGAGGGGAAAGGCGCCTCCAAAGATGGCCGATCCGACACGACCCCCGAAGACGGAGGAGCCCCCGCGAAGGGCGCTGATGCAAGCGTGGCGGCTCCCTCCACGACGGCGAAGGATGAGTCCGAAGCGTTCGACACGAGCGCCTTCTACGAGAAATGGGCGCCGCGCACAGAGGGCCTCGACCGCGTGTTCCGCCTGCTCAGCAGCAAGCGCGAGGACGATTTCTCAGGTGCCCTCATCGTCGAGGACGACTTCCATCTCAAGGAGTTCATCGACGACCTCATGGACATGCTCGTGGGGCTCGGCAAGCTCAAGAGCAGGAAGGCGCTCAGGCGCGTCGGCATCACACCCCTGTGCCAGAATGTCGGCTCCGCGCTCGTCTCCGGATCCAGCGAGGAGAAGAACGCCCTCGATATCGGGAAGCTCCTCATCGTCGATGCGCTCGGCGCCTCCCCCCCCCTGAGGGCATGCCCGACGCCCTCGTCAACTCGTTCATCAGCGCGCTCAGCCGCATCGTCGACGACAGGTACATCCTGCTTGTGGGCACGACGGCGGAAGTCGAGGGGCTCATCCGCTCCCATAAGGTCCTCGCCCCGACGTTCGGGGAGAACATCGTCTTCCTCAAGGGCATGGACGCGAGCGGCGTGCTCAAGGAGTTCATGAGCAATCTCGAGGACGACCTCAAACCGCAGATCACCGACGAGTTCCGCGCACGGTTCAAGGACTTCGTCGAGTTCAACGGCGACATCCTCGCCTTCAAGGGCGCAGAGCTCGCCGATTACCTCTCCAAGGAGGCAAACGCCTCGGGCCACCTCATCCTCCCGAAGGACCGCCATACGAGCTCTTCGCTGGACGACATGCTCGACGGGATCGTCGGCCTCGAGAACGTCAAAGAGACCATCAGGGGTCTCGAGCAGTACGCGACGTTCATGAAACGCGCCAAGGGACACGGGAGCACCCCTCCCTCAAGCAACCTGCACATGCTCTTCCAAGGCAACCCCGGCACCGGCAAGACCATGGTCGGCAGGCTCATCTCCCGGATGCTCTACAAGATCGGCATCGTCAAATCCAGCAAGTTCATCGAGGCGTCGGCACGCGACCTCATCGCCAAGTACGTGGGCAACACCAACAAGATGGTCTACGACAAGATCCAGGAGGCCCTGGGCGGCGTGCTGTTCATCGACGAGGCGTATGCGCTCATGCCGCAGGGCGAGGACAGCGTCGGCTATGGTGCCGAGGCGATCGCCGAGCTCATCAAGGGCATGGAGGACCACAAAGACGACCTCATCGTCATCTTCGCAGGCTACGAGAAGGAGATGCAGGGGCTCGTCGACGCGAATCCCGGCCTCGCGAGCCGCATCGGCTACACCTTCCATTTCGACGACTATTCCGTCGAGGAGCTGCTCCAGATCTTCAGAATCAACGTCACGAAGTCCGGATTCTCGATCGGCGAGGGCGTGGAGGACAGGCTCAGGCGCCTGTTCGCCTACTTCAGCCGCTTCAAGAGCTTCGGCAACGGACGCTTCGTGATGGAGGTGCTGCAGAAGTCGCTCGTCAACCATGCACGGAACTTCACGGGAATGACGGCCAACACCTCGGATGAGTATCTCACCATCACCGTCGACGATGTTCCCACCCGCCAGGATATGATCGACGCCATCGACTGGAAGGCCCAGTCCGCCGAGGATAAGCTCGAACCGCTCGTAGGGCTCGGCATCGTCAAGGAGGAGGTGCTCGCACTCGAGCGCACGGTCGCATTCCGCGAGGTAGCGCTCAAGGCGGGCATCGACGTCCCGGACCTCAACCTCAACATGGTGTTCCAGGGCAACCCATGCACCGGCAAGACCACCGTGGCACGGATCGTCGGATCCATCCTCTACAACATCGGCGCGGTGCCCAGCAACCACTTCGAGGAGATCCAGGCGAAGGACCTTCTGAACTCATCGCGTGCAGGCGTTGCGAAGGAGACCGGCAAGGTGCTCGACCGGGCGATGGGCGGCGTGCTGTTCATCGACGAGGCCTATGCGCTCATGGAGAATGCCGGAGGCCGCGAGGCGCTCGCAGTGCTCGTGAAGGGCATGGAGGACCACAAGGGCGAGATCGTTGTCATGTTCGCCGGATACCAGCGCGAGATGCGCGCCTTCATCGATGAGAACCCCGGCCTCGCGAGCCGCATCGGCTACACGTTCGACTTCGAGGACTACGGGGCCGACGATCTGCTGGAGATCTTCCGCCGCAAGATGGAGAAGGCGGGCTTCGAGCTCGCCGAGGGCGTGGAAGACGGCGCGCACGATGCGTTCCGCTACTTCCACAGCGTCGAGAACTTCGGAAACGGCCGCTTCGTCGACCGCTACATCCAGGAGCTGATCGCCACCCATGCGGGATGCTACGACCCCGAGCACCCCGAACTCATCTCGACGGAGGCGCTCCCCACCATCAAGCGGCTCTGCGAGCTCTCTGCGACGGAGGTGCTCGACTGCACCGACGACGAGGAGGAGGCCGCTCTCAAGCGGGTCTCGGTCCACGAGGCGGGGCATGCCGTCTGCCGCCTCGCCGCAACGGGGAAGACCGACATCGTGCTCATCACCGTTGAGCACGAGGGCAACGGCGCGCTCGGGTATGTCCAGCACGAGGGCAAGGGCATGATGCTCCCCACGTCCAAGAACCTCCGCGACGAGCTCGTCTGCCTGCTCGGCGGCATGTCCGCGGAGGAAGTCTACTTCGGATCGTTCTCGGCAGGCAACTCGTCCGACCTCGAGAAGGCGACCTACCATGCTGCGCGGTACGTGGGAACCTACGGCATGTCCGATGCGGGCCTCGTGCAGTTCGTGAGCCCGAAGTCGCACGGCATCGATCTGAACTCCCTCCCCAAGGAGACGCTGTCAGCCATGCAAAGGGTGCTTGACGAATGCCACGACGAGGCGAAGCGCCGCATCGAGGAGTGCCGGCCTGCCATCGACGCCATCACCGCCGCCCTCAAGGATAAGGCCACGCTGACCGGCGAGGAGCTGCTCGCGATCTGGGAGGCGTGCAAGCCCGGCGGCGGAGCGTAGCGCCGCATCAACCTGTGGATCAAGGGAGCGCCGCTCCCCGAAGAGAAAAGGAGTGGGAAATGGGTAAACCTGAGGAGCTGTTCAAGGAGATGTGCTCGTACTTCGATTCCGAGGGCATCAAGTACCTCGTGCTGAACGAGGAGGACAACCTCGTGAGGCTGTTGTTCTCGGGCCGCAGCTGGAAGGATGGCGGCGGGCTCGACACCAAGCTCTTCGTCGACTTCGACGAGCAGGCCGAGCAGGACGGCTCCGTCACCGTGCACTTCGCCTCGATCGACATCGCCAAGTGCTCCGATGACAACGTCCCCGAGGCGCTCGTGAGGATCAACGCCCTCAACAAGGGCTACCGTTGGGTCAAGTTCTGGTTCGACCCCAACAACAACTCCTTCAATGCCGACGCCGATGCCATCGTCTTCCCCGGCACCGTCGGCAAGGAGTGCACGCACTACGCCTTCCGCATGTCCGGCATCGTCGAGGACGCCCTGCTCGAGATGAAGGACATCTTCACCCCGGAAGATGATTCCGACACGCCCAGCAAGGACGAGCTGCTCGCCATGCTCGAGACTCTCAGGAGCATGCTCGAAGAGGATGCCAAGTAGCATCCGCTGCATCATCTCACGATAGCGGGGCGGCATCCGGATCGGATGCCGCCCCGCCGTCTGCATGCCGGTGGATGATCGAGTGGCAGTATAATGCTTGGATAAATGGCAATCCCCCTAGCCAGGAAGAGGGACGATGGACGCTCCTGATATGATCGTCGCGCCGAATGCGCTGGTCATCGGCATCATGCTTTCGATCCTGACCGTGATCGCCGCGGTCGTGATCGGGCGGAAGCGGGGCAAGCGCACGACCGGGCTCTGGAAGGTCTACACGAATCCGCTCTACATCGTGACCGCGGTCATCGTCGTCCTGGCGTTCGTCCTCGCCCTGTCGCAGGGATTCGCCCTCCTGGAGAAGCCGTACTCGCTCGGCTCCATCGCCACGCGCTTCTTCGACTCGATCCACGACGCGCTCCAGACCGTCTCGCTGGACGGGAGCTCCCGCATCAGCTCGGAGAACCTCCTCCCCCTCGGATGGCCTCCCGCCGTCGCATGGAGCTACCTCGTCTACCAATCGCTCCTCTTCGTCCTCGCCCCGGCAACGGCCTTCAGCTCCGTGGTCTTCATGCTCTTCACGCTGCTCGCCTCCCCCGCCCTCTCATGGCGTTCAAAGAGCCACGACACCTACGTGTTCTCCGAGCTCAACAGCTCCTCGACCACCTTGGCGAAGAGCATCCTCGCCCACTATGGCACCTCGAAGGGTGGAAGGCCGGTCATCGCCTTCGCGGAGATCGACCGCGCGGACGAGTCGCTCGTCGACGAGGCGAGGACGCTCGGCGCCATCTGCTCGGACCGATCGATCGCCGAGCTCGCTGCCCGCTGCACCGCAGCCAGCAGGCGCCGCTTCATCTTCTCCTCCCTGAACGAGGCGCAGAACCTCCGGGAGTCGCTCAAGCTCACCGAGGTGCTCGCATCCGAACCGGAATCGGCGGGAGACTCCGAGGTCATCGTGTTCTCCACCTCGAGCCTCGCCGACGGCTTCGCCGACTCCGCCTCCCGGAAGTGCTCCGGCACCGTCGCCTTCCGCAGGTTCGACCACGTCCAGAACACCATCAACCAGGTGCTCATGGAGATGCCGGTCTTCCTCAACGTCCTCCCGCTCGGATCCGGCTCGGAGAAGAGCGCGGAGCGCCTCTACTCGACCGATGCCAGGAGGCTGCTCGTCATCGGGTCGGGCAACATGGGCTCCGCCTTCCTGAAGGGCGCCATCTGGGCATGCCAATCGAATGCTTCGGATACGCACATCGACGTCGTCGATCTCGCCGCGGGGAAGGCACGGGAGCGCCTCGCCCTGGAGTGCCCCGAGATCGAGCGCATGATCGGCAAACGCGATCCCGACGACCCCCATGCGGAGGCGTACGACATCGAGTTCCACGAATTCGACGTCTTCTCGGGAAGCTTCGAAAGGCTCGTGCGCGACCATGGCAGCGAGATATCGTACGTATTCATCGCCCTGGGCGATGACCTCGTGGCAGCGCAGGCGGCACGCCGCGTCCGCGAGCTGCTCGAGCGGAGCAGGGTCGAGGCAGGGGCGGATGCCTATGCCAGGCCTCCCATCGTCGTGGTCATCGACGATTCCGCAGTCGCTGCCTCCGTCACCGATGCCGAATCGCCGAAGGAGCAACCCTACGACATCACCACGGTCGGAAGCACCGAGTCCCTCTTCTCCTACCGCAACGTCTTCCAGCCCGATCTCGACCGCTGGGCGAAGAACCTCAACGCCGCGTACTGGGGCGTTTTCGACCAGACCGGAGATACGCGGGCCGCAACGTGCGAGGGCGCCGGCAGGAAGTACGACGCCTTCGAGTACAACAGGGTCTCCTCGCGCGCGTCCGCGCTGTTCCTCAAGCACCACCTCTTCGAGTTCTGCCGCGACGTGGCGAACGGCAAGATCGCCGTTCCCGGCGACCCGTTCGCGCTGCCCTCCGTTATCGACTGGACCTTGGGGATCGATGCGCCCGAGTTCGAGCCGGCGTGCAAGGCATACACGCGCTACGTCACATCGGGCATTGACCGCGAGCCGTTCCAGGAGCTCGAGCACAAGCGCTGGGACGCGTTCATGCGCACGCTCGGATACGAATGCTGCGGCGAGGAGGCGCTCAAGGCGATCAACGCCACGCTCGGGAAGAAGGAGAACTGCGACCACCTTTCGAGGAAGCACATCTGCCTCGTCCCGTTCGGCGAGCTCGAGAAGGTCGATGCGATGTTCGAGCGCATCTCAGGCAAGAATCCCCACTACAAGCTGGCCGATGACGTCATCATCGTCCACCTGAAGGATATCGTCGAGAGCACGCTGTACGACGCTGCGCGCTGATCGCGCTAGCGGCGCCTGTTCAGCTCCACGAGACGCTTGATGAGCTGCGAGCGGGCAGCCTGCTGCTCCTCGTCGCGGTTGCCCGAGGCGAACGACGACATCTCGAGCTGGATCTTCGCATCGCCCACGTTCACGATGAGCACCTTGCCCATGATGAGGCCGTTTCTCGCCTCGACACGCGTGATTGCCGTAAGGGGGATCGAGAAGCGGTCCATGACCTGGCGGACGTTATAGGAGTTCACGACCACGATGTTGAGATGCGCCTCGGTGAGGCCCACGTAGGCATAGGTGTTGGAGAGCGGCATCATGTTCGGCTTGGCATCGGGCAGGTCGGAGATCTTCGCCAGCATGATGCGCGACGTCGAGTTGGTCGCGAAGATCGCCCAGAGCATGCAGGAGTAGGTCTCGCCCTCGGCGCAGACCTCGCCGAGCAGCGCCTCCATATCGTGCTGGTTCATCGATGCCATGCGCCCTCCCCCTTCCGTTTGCCACGGGAACAGAATACCCCGTACACGGCAAAAATGCCATTTGAGGAACCCTCGACGGACGAATGGCGCTACAGTAGGTGCGTCTGCAAAGGTGTGCCCGCGCGACGGGAACCGGCATGAGAGGAGCATCGCATGAAAAAGTTCATGGAGGAATTCAAGGCGTTCATCGCCAAGGGCAACGTCATGGATATGGCAGTCGGCGTGATCATCGGCGGAGCCTTCACGGCGATCGTCAACTCGCTCGTCGGCAACGTCATCCAGCCGTTCATCACCCTCATCACCGGCGGCGGCGCCGGCGTGGGCGGGCTGCAGATTCCCGTCAACGAGGAGACCGTCATCGACTTCGGCGCGTTCATCTCCGCCATCATCAACTTCCTCATCGTGGCATGGATCGTCTTCCTCATGGTCAAGGCCCTCAACAGGATGCAGGACATGGCCAAGAAGAAGGAGGAGCCCGAGGCTCCCGCGGAGCCCGCTCCCGTGTGCCCGCACTGCCTCGAGGAGGTCAAGCCCGGCGCCACCAGGTGCCCGCACTGCGGCGGCACCATCGAGTAGCCCCTGCATCGCAGAACTCCCTGGAACGAGAAACCGCGGCGTCTTCGGGCGCCGCGGTTTTCCTTTGCATGGGTTCGATATGCGCCCCTAGCGCAGCAGGCTCTTCCACACGTGGCGCGAGAAGAGCATGACGACCGCGTAGATGTCGAGGCGGCCGAGCAGCATGAGGCCCGAGAGCACCAGCTTGGCCGCCGGGTTCCAGAATGCGTAGTTGCCCGCGGGGCCGACGGCGCCGAGGCCGGGACCGATATTGGAGAGGCATGCGATCGTCGAGGAGAACGTCGAGATCAGGTCGATGCCCTGGATCGATAGGAACAGGCAGGACAGCACCACGAGCGACGCGTACATCATGAGGTAGATGTGGGTGGTCTTGATGGTGAGCTCGTCGAGGCGGTTGCCGTCGAGCGTGATGCGCTGGACGGAGCGCGGCGAAGCTTGCTGGCGCAGCTCGGTGAAGGCGGTCTTCACCATGATGATGAGACGCGATACCTTGGTGCCGCCGCCCGTCGAGCCCGCGCAGGCACCGATGATCATGAGCAGGACGAGCAGGACCTTCGAGAACGACGGCCACATGTCGAAGTTGACCGATGAGAAGCCCGTCGAGGTCATGATCGAGGCGACCTGGAAGAACGACAGGCGCAAGCCGTGGAGGAAGCCGCCCACGCGGTTGGCGATGTTGCAGGCGATGGTGAACGTGGCGAACCCGATGATGCACAGGTATACCATGAGCTCCTCGCTCTTGAAGTTCTTGAAGGAGCGGCGCAGCCAGACCAGGTAGTAGAGGTTGAAGTTGACGCCCGAGAGGACCATGAACACCGCGACGACCATCTCGAGGTAGGCGTTGTCGTAATAACCGATGCTTGTGTTGTAGACGCCGAAGCCGCCGGTGGCCGTGGTGCCGAACGCCGTGCAGAGGCTGTCGAAGAGGGGCATGCCGCCGAGGCACAGGAAGACGACCTCGGTGCCGGTGAGGATGATGTAGAGGCGGTAGAGGATCTTGGCCGTGTCGCTCGCGCGGGGCACGAGCTTGCCCTTGACGGGACCGGTCATCTCGGCACGCATGAGGTGGAGCGAGTGCGCCTCGTCGAGCGGCATGACCGCCATCATGAACACGAGCACGCCCATACCGCCGATGAAGTGCGAGAAGCTGCGCCAGAACAGGATCGAGCGCGGCAGGGATTCGACGTCGGTCAGGATGGAGGCGCCCGTGGTGGTGAGGCCCGAGACCGTCTCAAAGAAGGCGTCGATGTAGAAGGGGATGGTGCCCGAGAACACGTACGGGAGGGCGCCGAAGAGGCTCATGAGGATCCACGAGAGGCCGACGGAGACGAAGCCCTCGACGGCGCGCAGGCTGCGGATCTTCTGGTCCTTCACCGGCCAGGCGAGCGGCAGCGCGACGAGCATGAGGATGACGATGGTGTTGAGGAACGGCGCGGTGTCCTCGTGGTAGATGCCCGCGCAGATCATGGGCAGGCAGAGCAGCCCCGCCTCGATGATGAGGACGCGCGAGAGGATCCTGAGTACGATTCGTGATTTCACGCTTGCCTAGCTCCTCAGGATGTCCTCGAGGCAGGTCATGCCCGGACGCGTGGTGACCGCGATCACACGGTCGCCCGCATGGATGGTGCTCATGCCGTTGGGGATGATGCAGTTCCCCTTGCGGATGATGGCGGCGATGAGCGTGGACTCGCGGAGCTCGAGGTCGTTGAGCGGGCGCTCGAGGCAGGGAGAGCCCTTCTTGGCAACGAACTCGAGGACCTCGAGCTTGTCGTCCATCGCACGGCGCAGCAGCTCCACGCCGCTGTCGTAGGCGGAGTTCTCCATGCCGCGCACGTGCTGGAGGACCTGCTCGGCGATGATGTTCTGCGGCTGGATGGGCTTGTCGAGGCCGAACGAGGACGCCATATCGACGAAGTGCGCCTCGCTCACCTTGGCGATGACCTTGTCCACGCCGACCGATTGGGCATATGAGCACAGGATCGTGTTGATCTCGTCCACGCCGGTGAGGGCGACGAAGGCGTCGGTGCTCTCGATGCCCGCGTCCTCGAGGACGGAGGGCTGGATACCGTCGTCGCAGATGACCTCGAGCTGCGGAAGCATGTCCTTGATCTCCTCGCAGATGCGGCGGTTGCTCTCGATGAGGGTGACCTCGATGCCCGCGGAGACGAGCTCGCGCGTGAGGTAGAGGCCGATGCGCCCGCCGCCCACGATGATGACGTCGCGGACGGACTCCTTGAAGATGGCGAGCTTCTTGAACAGGCGGCTGATCCTGCGCGGGGAGCCCACGACGAGGACATCGTCTTCCGCACGGAAGACGAACTTCGACGTGGGGATGAAGGCCTCGCCGTCGCGCACGATCGCTGCGACGAGCGTGCCCTCGCCGAAGGCGCCGTGGTAGTCGGTGATGGTCGTCCCGCAGAGGGGATTATCGGCCTTGAGCTTGAACTCGACGAGCTCGGCACGGTCGCCCGCGAAGGTATCGACCTGCGTCGCAGACGGGAAGCGCAGCACGCGGCTGATCTCGTTGGCGCATGCCAGCTCGGGGTTGATGACGAGCGAGAGGCCCAGCTCCTTCTCGAGGAAGAGCACCTCACGGAAATGGTCCTCCTGGCGGACGCGCGCCACGGTGTTCTTGGCGCCGAGCTTGCGCGCCACAAGGCAGCAGAGGATGTTCGATTCGTCGGAGTCGGTGGCGGCGATGAGCAGATTCGCCTCCTCGGCCCCCGCGAGCTTGAGCGAGTCGATGTCGGCGCTCGCGCAGACGGTCATGACGTCGAGCGAGGTGGAGATGCGCGAGACGCGCTCCGGGTTGCGCTCGACGACCGTGATGCTGTGGCCCTCTTCCACGAGGTACCTGGCCAAGGCGGAACCGATCTTGCCCGCTCCAACGATGACGATGTTCATACCGAAATCCTCGGCTTCTCCTGTCGATTACCCTGCGGCGATGCGAAGGGCGGAATTACATGCTCGGCGCATACGTATAAAAAAGTTTATCGTTTCGCAGGCAGCGCATCAATACCCCATCGAAGCGGTGGCGCCATGCCGGCATGCTCGCGCTACCGTTTGTGCGAACCGCCTGCGTAATCGCGTGGACCGGCCCGCGCAACTGGGATACTTGAGGGGTGCACGAGCACCACGCATAAGAGCGAAAGGATTGCCATGGCAGATATCATCCGTGAACCCATCACGTTCGCGAGCGCCGACAACGCGAGCCAGATCAAGGGCTGGATCTGGCTGCCCGAGGGCACGCCGCGCGCCGCCGTCCAGCTCACCCACGGCATGGCCGAGCACATCGAGCGCTACGACGCGTTCGCGCGCTTCCTCGCCGGCCGCGGCTTCGCTGTCTGCGGCCACGACCAGATCGGGCACGGTGCGAGCGCCCAGCCCGGCCGTTGCGGCTGCCTGCCCGAGCGCACCGGCATCGACGTGCTCGTCGCCGACGTGGACACGCTGCGCCACCTCATGCAGGCGCGCGTGGGCGCAGACCTCCCCTACTTCCTCTTCGGGCACTCGCTCGGCAGCTTCATCACGCGCGCCTACATCGCACGCCATGGCGAGGGGCTCGCGGGCGCCATCATCTGCGGCACGGGCCATGTGCCGGTGGCGAAGTCCAAGGTCGGCAATGCCGTCTGCCACCTCATCTGCCGCCTCAAGGGCGAGGACGCGGTGTCGGGCCTGCTGAACGACATGGGCGTGGGCGCCTATGCGAAGGCGATCAAGGATGCCAAGACCCCGCTTGACTGGCTGTCCTACCGCACCGAGAACGTCGAGGCCTACACCGCCGACCCGCTCTGCGGGTTCCCGTTCTCGGCAGGCGGCTACGCCACCGTCACGGGACTTACGGCCGAGGTCTGCACGCCTGCTGCGTTCGAGCGCACGCCGAAGGACCTGCCGCTGCTCTTCATCGCCGGCGACGGCGACCCCGTAGGCGACATGGGCGAGGGCGTGCGCACGTCCTACCAGATGGCCCGCGACGCCGGCATCAAGGACGCCTACTGCATCATCTACGAGCACATGCGCCACGAGATCCTCAACGAGGACGAGCGCGAGCGTGTCATGGAGGACATCGCCGACTGGCTGGAGGAGCGTCTATGAGCGGGAAGTACGTCATCGCACTCGATCAGGGGACCACGTCGTCGCGCGCCATCCTCGTCGACCACGACGGGAAGATGGTCGACGTCGTGCAGCGCGAGTTCGAGCAGATCTACCCCAAGCCGGGCTGGGTCGAGCACAACCCGCACGACATCCTCTTCTCGCAGCTCGGATCGCTGACCGAGCTGGTCGCGCGCCACGGGCTCACGGCCGCCGACGTCGTGGCCATCGGCATCGACAACCAGCGCGAGACCACCATCGTGTGGGATCCCACCACGGGCGAGCCGATCGCGAACGCAGTCGTCTGGCAGTGCCGCCGCACGGCGGACCTCGTGGAGGAGCTCTGCGGCGAGGCTTCCATCGCGGCAGAGGTGCGCGCCAGGACGGGCCTCATGCCCGACGCGTACTTCTCGGCGAGCAAGATCCGCTGGCTGCTTGACAACGTTCCCGGCGCCCGTGCGAAGGCCGAGGCCGGCGAGCTCATGTTCGGCACCGTCGACACCTACCTCGTATGGGTGCTCACGGGCGGCCTCGTGCACGCCACCGACGTGACCAACGCGAGCCGCACCATGCTCTTCAACATCCACGAGGGCTGCTGGGATCCATGGCTGCTCGAGCTGTTCGACATCCCCGCGAGCATGCTCCCCGAGGTGCGGCCGTCGAGCGGCTCTTTCGGCGAGACGAGCTACCCAGGACTCCCGGCGGGCATTCCCATCGCAGGCGTGGCGGGCGACCAGCAGGCCGCCCTCTTCGGCCAGTGCTGCTTCGAGGCCGGCCAAGCGAAGAACACCTACGGCACGGGCTGCTTCATGCTGCTCCACACCGGCCACGAGGCCGTCGCGAGCAAGAACAGCCTGGTCACGACCATCGCCGCCTCCGCTCCGGGCACCGAGGGCCTCGAGTACGCCCTCGAGGGCTCCGTCTTCGTGGGCGGCGCGGTGGTGCAGTGGCTGCGCGACGAGGTGGGCCTCATCCGCAGCGCCGCCGAGACCGAGTACCTCGCGAAGAGCGTCGGGGATACGGGCGGGGTGTACCTCGTGCCCGCGTTCACCGGTCTGGGCGCCCCCTGGTGGGCTCCCGATGCGCGCGGCACGATTATCGGCATCACCCGCGGCACGGGCGTCGCCCACATCGTGCGGGCAGCGCTCGAGTCCATCGCCTACCAGGTGTCCGACCTCGCGGTCGCGATGGAGGCCGACGCGGGCAAGCCCATCGAGGTGCTCAACGTCGACGGCGGCGCCTCCGCGAACAGCTTCCTCATGCAGTTCGAGAGCGACATCCTCGACCGCACGCTGCATCGCCCGCAGAACCGCGAGACCACGGCCATGGGCGCCGCCTACCTCGCCGGTCTCGCCACGGGCTTCTGGAGCGGCGTCGACGAGCTGCGCGGCATGCGCGCGGGCGACGACGTGTTCGAGCCCACGATGGATACCGAGAAGCGCGAGGAGCTGCTCGCCGGCTGGCACGAGGCCATCAGGCGCACCATCTGACGATTCTCCTCGTAGGACTTTTGTCACGTTTCAGGCCGCTGTTTTCGGACGGCGGCCTGTTCGATTGTTGACAAAAGTCCTACGAGGAGAATCGTCATTGTCAGATGCGAGGCTATCCCAGGACCTCCTGGGCGATCTTCGCGCTCTCGGTCGCATCCTTGGCGTAGTAGTCCGCGCCGACCATCTCCGCATACTCAGGATTGAGTACGGCGCCGCCGACCATGATCTTGGCACCGGGCACCTGCTCGCGCAGCAGCTTGATGGTATCTGCCATACCCGCTACGGTGGTGGTCATGAGCGCCGAGAGGCCCACGAGCGGGGCATGATGCTCGATGACGGCGTCCACGACGACCTGGGGATCCACATCGCGGCCGAGGTCGACCACGTCGTAGCCGTAATTCTCGAGAAGCATGCGCACGATGTTCTTGCCGATGTCGTGGATGTCGCCCTTCACGGTGCAGAGCACGATGGTGCCCTTGCCCGAGCCGGACGAGGACGACCCGGCGCGTGCGCGCAGCACCTCGAACCCAGCCTTCGCAGCCTCGGCGGACGCCATGAGCTGCGGTAGGAAGAACGTGCCCTTCTCGAAGCGTTCCCCCACCTCGTCGAGAGCGGGGATCAGGACGTCGTTGATGGCGGACAGAGTGTCAGCCCCGTTCTCCAACAGTTCCTCGACAAGCTGCGGCACGGGCTCCTTGCGACCTGCGAGGACCATGTTGCGGATTCGCTCCTCCACGGTCGCCTCGGCGGAATCACGAGCCGAACATTCCGCAGCCGCGCCCTCCGCGGCGAGGACGTTCGCCGACGATTTCGGCGAGGCGATCGCCGTCGCGTCGCTGCGGTTCGCGTACTCCGCCACGTACGTCTGCGCGGACACGTCCTCGCCCGAGAGCACGCGCCACGAGTTGACGACGTCCATCATGCGCTGGTCGTTGGGATTCATGATGGCCAGGTCGAGGCCCGCGGCGAAGGCGGCGGCGAGGAACGTCGCGTTCACGAGCGGGCGGAACGGCAGGCCGAAGCTGATGTTGGAGACGCCGAGCACCGTGCGCACGCCGGGCAGCTCGCGCTTGACGAGCGAGATGCCGTCGAGGATGGCGCGCGGAGCGGTCTGGTCGGTCGAGCAGGCCATGGTGAGGCAATCGATGGCGATGTCGCAGCGCGGGATGCCGAGCTTCTCGGCGGTCTCGACGATGCGGCGCGCGATGGCGAGGCGGCCGGCGGAGTCCTTGGGGATGCCCTGCTCGTCGAGGGTGAGGCCCACGATGGCGCAGCCGTAGCGGGCGGCGATGGGAAGCACCTCGTCGAGCACCTCCTGCTTGCCGTTGCAGGAGTTGATGAGCGCCTTGCCGGGATACGAGCGCACGGCGGCCTCGATGACAGCGGGGTCGGCGGAGTCGATCTGCAGGGGCAACGTGGTCACGCCCGAGAGCTCGGCGCAGAGGCGCAGCATGACCGCGCGCTCGTCGATCTCGGGAAGGCCGGCGTTGACGTCGAGGATCTGCGCGCCTGCGTTGGCCTGCTTGATGGCCTCGCCCATGACGTAGTCGAGCTCGCCCGTGCGGAGGGCCTCCTTCAGGCGCTTCTTGCCGGTGGGGTTGATGCGCTCGCCGATCACACCCACCTGGCCCATCTCGAGCGCCACGTACTCCTGCGCGCTCGCGATCGTGAAGGGCGCCTCCGCCGCGGCGAGCTTCCCGCGTGCATGCCTCATCGCGCGTGTGACGAAGCTCTTGAGCACCGAGCCCTCGTTCCAGCCGTCGAGCAGACGGCGCTCGGCGGCGGTGTAGTCGGGTGAGGTGCCGCAGCATCCGCCCACGATCGTGACGCCCGCATCGAGCATCTCGGCGACAGCGGCAACGTACGCCTCGGGCGTGATGTCGTAGACGGTCCTCCCGTCCTCGACGCGCGGAAGACCCGCGTTGGCCTGCACCATCACAGGGCAGGACGCGAACGGGACCATGCGCTTGACCAGCGGGACCAGCGCCGCTGGTCCGAGGCTGCAGTTGATGCCGAGCGCATCGACGCCGAGTGCGGAGAGCGTGATCGCGGCGACCTCGGGCGTGGTGCCGAGGAAGGTGCGTCCGTCCTCGGCGAAGGTCATCGTGCAGAAAATGGGCAGATCGGAATTCTCCTTGGCGGCGAGCACCGCGGCCTTGGCCTCCGCGAGGTCCGCCATGGTCTCGATGATGAAGAGGTCGGCGCCTGCAGCATCCGCGGCGCGGACCTGCTCGGCGAAGAGCTCGTACGCCTCATCGAAGCTGCAGGTGCCCAGCGGGGCGAGCAGCTGGCCCGTGGGGCCGAGGTCGGCGGCCACGTACGGAGCACCGCTCGCCTTGGCGCACGCGATCGCCGTGGAGAAGACCCGCTCGACCGTCGCGGCGTCTCCGAGCTTGGCCGCATTGGCGCCGAAGGTGTTGGTGGTCACCACGTCGGCCCCCGCCTCGACGTAGGCGGCATGGATCGAGCTGATCTTGTCGGGATCGGAAAGGCACAGCAGCTCGGGCAGCTCGCCGGCGGCGAGGCCGCGCGCCTGGAGCTGCGTTCCCATCGCACCGTCGAAGAGCAGGAAGGCATCCCCTGCGAGCACGGCGGCGAGGCGATCGTCTTTCACGCGAAGACGGCGGGTCATGGTGAGCTCCTTCCATCGCTGTCCTTACGAGTGTAGCTGGTTTTCGTCCGCACACGCCCGAAGCTGGACGGCTGGCGCTTCTTGGAAACAGTCCGATTCGACGATGCTACACTGGATGAGCGTGGAAAGACGTTCGGAAGGGAAGTTGGAAACCATGGTCACCATCGATCTGACGGTCAACGAAACCGTACGCGCGCACAATATCGCCAAGGCCCGCGAGAACAAGATCCTCATCCCCACCATCGATCAGATGAAGCACCCCGAGACCATCCCCGCCAAGGTCCGCGAGGGCCTCACGCAGGTGGGCCTCTGGGACGTGAACCCGCTCAACCTCTTCCGCATCAGCTGGAAGAACGAGCCCGCCGAGTTCGGCGGCCTCTTCCAGGACGTGCCCAACTACATCGAGTTCCCGCCCGAACTCACCGGCGTTCCCTGCCGTATCGTCGCCATGGTCGGCAAGTGGTTCCCGACGGGCTGCCACAAGGTGGGCGCCTCCTTCGGCTGCCTCGCGCCGCGCCTCGTGACGGGCCAGTTCGACGTCGACGCGCAGAAGGCCGTCTGGCCCTCCACGGGCAACTACTGCCGCGGCGGCGCCTTCAACTCGCGCCTGCTCGGCGCCCAGGGCGTCGCCATCCTCCCCGCGGAGATGAGCCAGGAGCGCTTCGACTGGCTGCATGAGATCGGCGCCGAGGTCATCGCCACGCCCGGTTGCGAGAGCAACGTGAAGGAGATCTTCGACAAGACCAACGAGCTCAAGGCGGATCCGGGCTACATGGTCTTCAACCAGTTCGCCGAGATGGGGAACCCCCTCTGGCACTACAACGTGACGGGAAACGCCCTGGCCGACGTGTTCGAGGCCATCAAGCGCCCCGGCGACCGCTTCTCCGGCGCATGCTTCACCTCGGGTTCCGCGGGTACCATGTCGGCGGGCGACCGCCTGAAAGACCTCTACCCTGCGCTCAAACTCGCCGTGGGCGAGGCACTGCAGTGCCCCACCATCCTCGAGAACGGCTTCGGCGGCCATCGCATCGAGGGCATCGGCGACAAGCATATCCCCTGGATCCACAACGTGCGCAACTCCGACATGGTCATCGACATCGACGACGAGGACTCGCAGCGCCTGCTCCGCCTCTTCAACACGCCCGAGGGCCAGGCGTATCTCGCCGATGCGCTGGGCCTGCCGGCGGAGCTGATCGAGAAGCTCACCTGGCTCGGCATCAGCGGCATCGCCAACCTGCTCTGCTGCATCAAGATGGCCAAGTACTACGAGTTCACGGAGCATGACGTCGTGGGCACCGTGCTCACCGACTCGGCGGTCATGTACGCGAGCCGCGTGGCGGAGCTCAACGCCGAGCACGGCCCCTACAACATCGAGGAGGCGCGTCTCGACCACGCGCTGCACATTCTGGGCCTCAAGACCGACAACATGGCCGAGCTCACCTACAAGGACCGCAAGCGCGTGCACAACCTCAAGTACTACACCTGGATCGAGCAGCAGGGCATGGAGATCGACGACCTCAACGCCCTGTGGTACGACCCCGAGGGAACGTGGGATGCCGTGCACGCCCAAGCGGCGGAGCTCGACCGCCTCATCGACGAGTTCAACGCGGAGTCCGGCGTCCTCGACCTGCTGTAAGTTGGCAGATAGACAGGTCGTTCGTCAGCTTTCTCGCACTAGACGATATGTAGAGTGATCGGGACCTCACTCTATGAAGCAAGGGCCCTCGTTGGGGCAGCGTGGGTTAGGCTCGGTCGTAGGTTTCGTCCGGCTTACCACATTCATAGGAGGTCCCGACCATGATCTATCGTACCAGCGTAGGGCTCGACGTGCACGCCCGCTCGATCGCCGCCGCGGCGCTCGACCACCTGACCGGGGAGGTGGCACGGCGGTCGTTCGCGTACGACCCGGCGGCCGTCGCCGCGTGGGTCCTCTCGCTCGAGGGGCCCGCCAGGTGCGTCTACGAGAGCGGGCCCACCGGCTTCGACCTGCAGAGGTCGCTCTCCGCCGCCGGGGTGGAGTGCTGCGTGGGCGCCGTGAGCAAGATGCTCAGGCCCTCCGGCGACAGGGTCAAGACCGACAAGCGAGACGCCGTCTTCCTGGCGAGGATGCTCGCCGTCGGCAACGTCATCGAGGTGGCGGTGCCCACGCCCGAGATGGAGGCGGCGCGCGACCTGGCGCGGGCGCGGGAGGACTGCCGCGAGGACCTCATGCGCGCCAGGCACCTGCTCTCGAAGCTGCTGCTCAGGAAGGGCATCGTCTATGACGGCGGCGGGGCGTGGACGAAGAGGCACCGCGAGTGGCTGTCCCGCGTCGATCTCGCCGACCCCTGCGAGAGGCTCGTGCTCGAGGAGTACCTCGAGGGGGTGCGCTCCCTCGAGCTCAGGCGCTCGCGCCTCGACGCGGCGATCGCCGAGAGGGCCAAGGCCCCGGACCTCGCGCCGGTGGTGTCGGCGCTGTGCTGCCTGCGCGGCATATCCACCGTGACCGCGTTCTCGATAGCTGCCGAGATAGGCGACTTCACGCGCTTCCCGACCGCGCGGTCGTTCATGTCCTACCTGGGGCTCGTCCCCTCGGAGTCCTCCAGCGGCGAGACGGTGTCGAGGGGGAGGATCACCCGCGCGGGCAACGGCCACGTGCGCACGCTGCTCGTCGAGTCCGCGTGGCACCACGCCCGCAGGCGCAGCCCCATGTCGGCCACCTCGCTCGCCGACGCCCGCGGCGTGCCGGCCCCCGTGGCGGAGGCCGCCGAGCGGGCGAACGGGAGGCTGCACGAGAGGTCGGTGCGCCTGAGGTCGCGCGGCAAGCCGGCCAACCTCGCCAACGCCGCCGTCGCCCGCGAGCTCGCGGGCTTCGTGTGGGCCCTGGCGGCGATGGCCCAGGCCGAGTAGCAGACCCTCCCCGCCGCGCACCGGGAAGATGGCGCGTGGGGGACCCGCGAGACTTCTATGCGCACCCGATTGGGCCACGCGCGATCCTAGACAAGCGGACAACCCCAGCCGGAGCATCGGAATGCGTTAGCCAACACGCGTATGTCAGACTTGCAGTCGTGCGTCGAGACGGACACGCCCACGGGCTGGGCGCGGCGGGGCGAGCCATAGAGAGGCGGTCCCAACCCGAAGACTCTTTGGGCTGGGACCGCTTTGTCTCTTGACAGGTGAATCTACATATCAGAAGTCGATGCCGTCCCAGACGATCTGCTTGTAGCGGACGGGGTCGGTGTCTCCTTCCGTCGAGAAGCACAGCACCTTCGAATCCGGCCCCAGGCCGAGCTCCTCGCGCACCGGCGCAAGCCCCTCCTCGAGCATGATCGATGCGAACGCGCCGAAGCCCGCCGCGCCGGACTCCCCCGACACCACGTGCGGATCGTCCTTGAAGTTGCCGGCCAGCATGCGCATGCCGCGCACCGTGAAGCTGTCGGCTCCCGACACGAAGCCGGTCGCATGGTTCTTGAAGAGATCCCAGCCCAGCTCGCAGGGCTCCCCGCAGGAAAGGCCCGCCATGATCGAGGGCATGTCGCCGGTGACGGTGACCGGCTCGCCGTCGCCGCGCACGGCCCCGCGGAACATGCAGTCGGCCGTATCGGGCTCCACGACCACGATACGCGGCGGATCATCGGGATAGAGGCCCGCGAAGTAGCCGGTCACGGCACCCGCCATGGCGCCCACGCCCGCCTGCACGAAGATGTGGGTGGGCCGCTCGCCGAACTGCTCGGCGGCCTCGTCGGCCATGACGCCGTAGCCCTGCATGATCCACGTGGGGATGTCGGTGTATCCCGGCCACGACGTGTCCTGCACGATGACCCCGTGCTCGTAGGTGGGCGCCATCTCGATGGCCATGCGCACGCAGTCGTCGTAGTTGCCATCCTCGATGGAGACCTCCGCGCCGAGCGCTGCGATGTTGTCGAAGCGTGATGCGCTCGTGCCCTTGGGCATGAGCACGATGCAGCGTTGGCGCAGCTCGCGGGCCGTCCACGCCACACCGCGGCCGTGGTTGCCGTCGGTCGCCGCGATGAAGGTGGCGCTCCCCAGCTCGCGGATGAAGCCGTCCGAGACGAGCACGCTGTAGGGCAGCTCCGAGATATCCCTGCCCATCTCCTGCGCGAGGAAGCGGCCGATGGCGTAGGAGCCCCCGAGCACCTTGAAGGAGTTGAGACCGAAGCGCCACGACTCGTCCTTGACCGCCACGCGGGCGACCCCCAGGTACTCCGCCATATGGCGCAGGTCGGCGAGCGGCGTCACCGCGTACTGCGGGAAGCTCCGATGGAAGTCGCGGGCACGGGTCACCTCCGCCTTCGAGAGCAGCGCAAGATACGGGTCCGCCGTCTTGGGCAGATGGTTGGCGACATACCTCAGATCCGGCTCTGCTGTCTTGCTCATGGCCGCTCTCCTCCCGTGAACAAAGGGACGGAGGATTTGTTCACGCTGCTTCCTGCTACGTGAACAAATCCTCCGTCCCTTTGTTCACGGGAGGCCGGGGCATGAGCGCCGCCGGCCTCCTCCAGCTCGAAACGATGTCAGTCCCTGCAGATTAGCGCCTGGCGTGCGTGTTGCCCATGGTCATGGCCATGAGGGCCTTGATGGTGTGCAGGCGGTTCTCGGCCTCGTCCCAGATCACGGACTGCGGGCCGCTCGCCACCTCGTCGGTCACCTCGACGCCGCGGTCGGCGGGCATGCAGTGCATGTAGATGGCATCCTTGCTGCCCAGCGCCATGCGGCGGGAGTCGATGCACCAGCCCGGGTTCTCGTTGATCATCTCGACGCCGCGCTTCTCGTCGTCGCCGACGGTCATGATGGGACCCCAGCCCTTGGCGTAGATGATGTCGGCGCCCTCGCAGGCCTCGTCCATGTCGTTCACGATGTTGAAGGAGCCGCCGTAGCGCTCGGCGTTCGCGCGGGCCATCTCGAGGACCTCCGGCTGCAGCTCGAAGCCCTTGGGGTGCGCGAGCGTGACGTCCATGCCGAAGCGCGGCATCACGGTCACGAGCGACTGCGCCATCGAGAGCGGGCGCATGTAGTTGCCGGCAGAGGTCCACGAGATGGTGAACTTGCGGCCGCGCAGCTCGTCATGGAACTTCTCCTTGATGGTGAGCAGGTCGGCCATGGTCTGCGTGGGGTGCCAGATGTCGCACTGCATGTTGTACACGGGGATCGAGGAGTACTTGGCGAGCTCGGCCATCCAGTCATGGCCGCCCACGAGGGTGTTGCGGACGCCCACGGCCTCGCCCATGCGGGAGAGGACCTGGATGGTGTCCTCGGGCGTCTCGCCGTGGCCCACCTGCGTGCCCTTGGGCGTGAGGTAGTTGGCGTGGCCGCCGAGCTGGGTGATGCCGCACTCGAAGGCGTTGCGGGTGCGCGTGGACTCCTCGAAGAAGAGCATGAAGACGGTCTTGTTGCGCAGGATGTCGACGGGCTCGCCCAGCAGGTAGCGCATCTTGAGCTCCTTGGCGACCTCCATCAGGGTCTCGATCTCCTCATTGGTCCAGTCCTGCTCGCAAAGAAAATGCCTGCCGATCATCCCTGTCTGCATGTTCCGCCCCTTCCTGTCAGCGTGGCCTTATGCGTGAAGCAGATCTCCTGAATAAATTATAGTTGCTCGACGAAGAGCGTGAGCGCCGCGTAGAACTTGACGGCATCGAGAAGCTCGCCGATGGGCACCTTGTCCTGCGTGCCGTGGCAGAGCGTCTCGTCGCCGGGACCGTAGCCCATGGCGGGGATGCCCGCGCGCCCGCAGAGCTGCGTGGCGTTGGTGCAGAAGTCCCACTTGGTGATCTCGGGGCGACGCCCGAAGAGGCCCTCGAAGCAGGCCGCACCGGCCTGGATGTAGGGGTCGTCCTCGGCCATGACCCAGGACGGGAAGTAGTCGACCGCGCGGATCTTATAGCCGGTGTAGGTGGTCACGGTCTCCTCGTCGATCTCGGCCTTCACGCCGGGGATGTCCTCGAAGAAGGCGCCCACCTCGGCGAGCAGCTCCTCGGCCGTCTCGCCGCAGGAGATGCGGCGGTCGCAGGTGATGACGGCCTCGCCGGGGATGGTGTTGAGCGAGGGCGTCTTGCAGTCGATCTTGGTGACCTCGATGGTGCCGCGGCCGAGGAACGGATCCTCCACGAAGTCGTTGAACGCGTCGATGCGCTGCATGATGGGGATGGCCTTGATGAGGGCGTTGTCGCCGCGCCAGGCCGCGGAGGCGTGCGCCGCCTTGCCCGGCACGGTGATGCGGATGAGCGCCCTGCCCTTGTGGC
>Ga0310695_10004566_pt1 | contig 25321 bp, 17 predicted proteins | sample RumenRJG_04DNA_FD_203882 | JGI IMG/M metagenome (GOLD analysis project Ga0310695, IMG submission 203882) | Bovine rumen microbial communities from Lethbridge, Alberta, Canada - RJG_04 (v2) (version 2) | ecosystem: Host-associated > Mammals > Digestive system > Stomach > Rumen | place: Canada...
GATCTTTGATGAGCCGTCATCTTCGGTTATCTCATCAAATAATGAAAGCTGCTTAACAGGACCCTTCTTGTCTTCAACGGGATAAGCGGCCTTAAGGACGCTCTCATATAATCTCTGAAGATCCGGCTTTCCGGAAAGGATATTAAGGACATATCCGGCTATCTCGCAATCGAAAACCAAATCAACAGAAGGCAACGGTTCCTTTATGATCTTTGACCTGTCTTTGTACTCATAAGATACAGGCATGACAGTTTTGCCCGAAGATATCTTTGAAAAATCCTCAGGATCAGTCACATAGAAAGTCTTTGAACTCCAGTCAAGAAGGATGACCTTATTGCCTGACGGGATATCAACGAAATCGATACCGAGATTGAGATCGGAAGTATCAATCGAGGAAGGAACTTCATATCTGATGTTAAGTCCGGACTTCAAAGTCTTTTCGACTTCTCCAGATACGCCTGAAATAAAATCATCCACTTCTTCAGTTGTCTCAAAACTTGCAGGCTTAACATCTTCAAGATCGAGCTTCTTGATCAAAGACCTTAAAGCAAGTCGGTTAAGAACGCCGGAAAGCGCCGGGAAATCCCTGGTATTTGAAGGATAAACGCAGTCCTTTGCACCTTCTTCAACGGGCGATCCGCGGTCGATCGTGCAGAGCTTGATATTGAGTTCCAAAAGTTCTTTGGAATTCTTTATCCTCTCGCCTAATGCAGGAGATAATTTATCTGCGTTATTGAATACTTCCTCACAGGAACCGTAGTCTGCAATAAGCTTAAACGCAGTCTTCTCGCCTACTTTCTCAACGCCCTTGATGTTATCGGAATTGTCGCCCATGAGAGCCTTAACCTGAACGAACACTTCAGGCTTTACGCCATATGTCTCTTCGAACATCTTGCGGTCAAATAAGACTCTGGGCTCTTTTCCCTTGCCTGACTGAGGCATGATAACGGAAACCTTATCGGAGATGAGCTGGAAATCATCGTGGTCGCCTGAGAATATGTAGACATCCATTCCCTGCTCTTCGCCCTGTTTAGACAGAGTACCTATAAGGTCGTCAGCTTCATATCCTGCAAGCTCCATACGCTTGATTCCGTAAAGGTCGAGCATATTCTTAACAACAGGCATCTGGGCAGCCAGATCATCAGGCATGCCTTTGCGGTTAGCCTTATATTCAGTGCTCATCTTATGCCTGAATGTCGGTTCTCTCCTGTCGAAAAGAACACACATATAATCAGGGTTATATTCCTTCATGACGCCCAGAACGGAATTAAAGAAACCGTTTACGGCACCTGTCGGAGTTCCGTCAGGCGCTGTCATCGGCGCTCTGCCTATTACGGCATAGTAAGCTCTGTTGATTATGGAGTTGCCGTCAACAAGAAGGAGTGTACTCATCTTTAACCCTCTTTAGCTTTCATCTCTTCTTCGATTTCCTGCTCTCTTACTGCACGTGCAGTGCTGATCATGAGCTTGATACGGTTAAGCTGGTTAGCTTCTGATGCGCCCGGATCGTAGTCGATCGGAACGATATTTGACTTGGGATACTGTCTTCTCAATTCCTTTATCATGCCCTTGCCCGTTACATGGTTAGGAAGGCATGCGAAAGGCTGGGCGCAGATAATGTTCGGAACGCCGTCCTGGATAAGCTCGATCATCTCTGCAGTAAGGAACCAGCCTTCACCGCAGGAGTTGCCGCAGCTTAATACAGTGGAAGACTTTTCTGCGAGTTCCTGGATCCTCTCGGTAAGCATGAACTTGCCATTGGTCTTCGCAAATTCCTTATTGATAGGCTTTCTTAAAGACTCAAGGAATTTGATCGCTGTCTTCATGATATAGCCGGTCTTCTTGCTCTTGCCGAGATTCTGTGCCTGCCATACGGGGTTATAAGCGCAGTAAAGGAAGAAATCCAAAACACCGGGCAATACTGCCTCACAGCCTTCTGCTTCGATAACATCTATCGCGTTATTATTTGCATCAGGCTGGAACTTGACCAGGATCTCACCGACAAGTCCGACACGGGGCTTTCTGGGGATATCTGCCAAAGGAAGAGCATCAAACTTCGATACCGCGAACTTGACGAATTCCTTATACTTCGTGATGACCGGAGGATTATCAAAATCAACGCCGATCTGAGACAAGCACTCCAATATCTCCTTCTTCTCCTCGATGGACCTGGAGAAGTAGCTGTTAGGCATCATGACATCATATCTCTCGGTAAGATCGTCACTGAGATTCTTAGGATTAAAGAGCTTTCTGCCGATCCTGTTTATATAGGAATAAAGAGCATTGGCAGAACCCGGAACCTTCTCGTAGGGTCTTACTCTCAAGAGCAATGTGGAGAGCATATCGCCTGCACATAGCGCCTTGATAGCATCGAGCGCGAAAGAAACAGTATATTCAAAGCCCTCATTCTTTTCGAATCTCTGTGCAGAGATCGTTATAACGGGGATCTGCGGATATCCTGCTTCCTTCAATGCTTTACGAAGGAACGCAACGTAGTTCGTAGCACGGCATCCGCCGCCTGTCTGCGTAATTGCAAGAGTCGTATTATCAGGATCGATCTCGCCCTTTAAGATCGCGTTGATCATCTGACCGATAACGATTATCGTCGGGAAGCATGCGTCATTATTTACGAACTTAAGACCGCATTCGATGTCTTCTCTTGTTGCCTGCTTTAAGAGCTTTAACTTATAGCCGTGCTTATGGAATACGGACTCAACGAGCTCGAACTGGATAGGCGCCATCTGAGGTGCCAGGATAGTATGATTCTTCTTGTGTTCCTTAGTGAATTCAACACGCTGCAAAGTATAAGGCGCACTGTCATTTTCTTCAGGAACGAACACTCTTGCCTCGCCCTTATCGATAAGCTCCTGACGCTCGTTCATTGCAACAACAAGAGATCTCATTCTGATCCTTGCTGCGCCGAGATTGCTTACTTCGTCTATCTTAAGGAGCGTATAGAGCTTACCTGAAGTCTCAAGGATCTCCTGAACCTGATCAGATGTTACGGCATCAAGACCGCATCCGAAGCTCGTAAGCTGAACGAGCTCCAGGTCAGGTCTGGTAATTACAAAAGCAGCTGCTTCATAAAGTCTCGTGTGATACATCCACTGGTCGATGACTCTGATAGGACGCTTCAATACGCCTGGCTTAGCAACTGAATCCTCAGTAAGTACAGCAAGACCAAGTGAATTGATCATCTGAGGGATACCGTGGTTGATCTCCGGATCGCAATGGTAAGGTCTTCCGGCAAGAACGATTCCCTTAAGGCCCTTTTCCTCCATCTCCTTAAGGATCTCCTGACCCTTATTTCTGATGTCTTCCTTGTACTTGTAGTATTCCTCTGCACCTGACTGTACAGCCTGCTTTGCTTCCTCAGCGGAAACACCGAGATAATCGAAGCATTCGGTAAGATGGAGCGCAACGTTATCCAGGTTGTCGAGCGGCATGAAAGGATTTAAATATCTGATGTTCTTTTCGAGAAGGTTCTCAACATTATTCCTGATAACTTCAGGATAAGAACATACGATAGGACAATTGTAGTGGTTATTTGAATTCTGGTTCTCGATATTCTCGTAAGGAACATCGGGATAGAAGATCGTCGTAATGCCGCGGTCAATGAGATTCTCGATATGACCGTGCGCAAGCTTTGCGGGATAGCATACAGACTCTGAAGGGATAGTCTCCATGCCGCCTTCATAGATCTTATGTGAAGATCTTGCGGAAATGAGGACTCTGAAGCCGAGCTTTGTAAGTACCGTGAACCAGAAAGGATAATTCTCATACTGGTTAAGTACACGGGGGATTCCGATCTCGCCTCTCGGAGCATCCTCAAGTTTTAACGGCTTATAGTAGCTGAATGTTCTTGAATACTTATAATCGAAAAGATTAGGGAGTTTCTTCTTATCGCTTGCGGGCTCCCTGTCGAGTGCCAGATCCTCGCCTCTCTCGCAGCGGTTGCCTGATACGAACTTCGTACCGTTAGAGAAAGTCGCGATCGTAAGGCGGCAGTGATTCGTACAGCCCTGACACTGGGTATTCTCAGTGTCCATCTTGAACGAATCAAGTTCATCCTTGCCGAGGACATTGGATCTTCCGTCTTCGTGGCCTCTTTTTCTTGCTATGAGCGCAGCACCGAAAGCACCCATCAGGCCTGCAACATTAGGTCTGATAACGTCTCTTCCGGATACGAGTTCAAAGCAGCGGAGAATAGCATCGTTAAGGAATGTACCGCCCTGAACGACGATGTTCTTGCCGAGCTGCTCTGTATCACGGATCTTGATTACTTTATAAAGTGCATTTCTGACAACGGAATATGAAAGGCCTGCAGAGATATCTCCGACGGAAGCGCCTTCCTTCTGAGCCTGCTTAACCTTTGAGTTCATGAATACGGTACAGCGGGTACCGAGATCGACAGGCTTTGTGGAAGACAGAGCTGCTTCAGCAAATTCGGGTGTCGTAAGGCCCAAAGTCTGCGCAAAAGTCTGGATAAACGAACCGCAGCCTGATGAACATGCCTCGTTGAGCATGATGGAATCGATAACTCCGTTCCTGATCTTCATGCACTTCATGTCCTGACCGCCGATATCGATGATGAAATCAACGTCCGGGCAGAAGAACTTGGCAGACTGGAAGTGAGCCATCGTCTCGATCTCGCCTTCGTCGATATTCAACGCGGCCTTGATGATGTTCTCGCCGTAACCTGTAACGCAGGAATGAGCGATGTAACAGTCGTCCGGCATCTTAGAGTAGATATCCTTCATGATAGCAACGGCGCTCATTACAGGATTGCCCATGTTGCTTGCATAATATGTGTAAACAAGGTCGCCCTTCCTGTTAATGACAACAGCCTTTGTCGTTGTGGATCCGGCATCAACACCGAGGAACAAAGCACCGGTCTGGTCCTTGATGTTCAGTACAGGGATCTGGTCCTTCATATGACGGTCATCGAAAGCTTTCTTATCTTCCTTGCTCTTGAAGATAGGATCGATCCTGATGATGTCAGGCACGAAGCCTTCCCTGTTCTTGAGCTTTACGAGCAGGTCGGAAAGGTTGACGGGATTCTTGCCGTCAGCAGAAAGTGCTGCGCCTAAAGCAACGTAGATCTGCGCCTCTTCAGGCATCCAGAATGAATCTACCTTGCCTTCCAATGTGCGCTCGAAAGCATTCCGGAGCTCAGAATTGAAGAATAAAGGACCGCCTAAGAAAGTGACATTGCCCTTGATAGGTCTGCCGCAAGCAAGACCGGAGATAGTCTGGTTAACTACAGACTGGTAGATAGATGCGGCAAGGTCTTCTTTTGCAGCGCCTTCATTGATAAGGGGCTGTAAGTCGGATTTAGCGAAAACGCCGCAGCGTGAAGCGATCGTATAAAGCGATCTGTAATCTTTCGCAAAGTTATTGAGGCCGTCAGCATCGGTCTGAAGGAGCGATGCCATCTGGTCAATGAATGAGCCTGTACCGCCTGCGCATGTACCGTTCATACGCTGTTCAAGGACAGGATGCATATATGTTATCTTGGCGTCCTCACCGCCGAGCTCGATGATTACGTCAGTCTCAGGATGATATGTCTTGATAGCCTGTGTCTCAGCCATGACTTCCTGCGTGAACTTAAAGCCGAGCCAGTTAGCTACCGAAAGTCCGCCTGAACCCGTGATTACGACATCAACGTCGATTCCGGGGAACTTCTTGTTCAGATCTTCAAAAAGCTCATTTAAAAGGCCTGAAACATCCGAATGGTGTCTCTGATAATCGCTGTGGATTATCTTCTCGCCGTCCAGAAGAACGACTTTGATCGTTGTAGATCCGATATCAAGACCAAGCTTGTATACCTTGTCCATCACTTAACCTCCAAGTGGTTATCTGTTAGTCTTGGGCGTGCCCTTAGGCTGCGCCTGATTGTGAACTACGTTATTACCCGAATTTCTGTAGTTCTTATTGGAAGAGCCGGAAGTGCGGCTCCTTGTTGTTTTCTTACGCGGCTGAATGGAACCGAAGAGCTTAAAGGATTTATCCTTAAGATCCATAAGCCAGTTCATCTGCTCGGATCTTAAAGCATCCTTGAAATTCCTGGAATCAAGTCCCTGCTTAAACTCAGCGCTCAATGAGACTCTTAAGAGCTCATCCGGAATGCCGAGCGATAAATCAAAGGGTTTTCCGAAGGAATCAAAGACTTCAAGCTGCAGAGAGTCACATACAGTCTTGCAGTTGGCCTCATAGAGAGACACGTCGCACTTAATGCCGAGCTGAGTCATAAGACCTGTAAAGTTCAGAGTGATATAAGGCAGATTGCTCGAAAAGATCAAATGAAGGCATATAAGCTTCATATAGGACTCAAGGCAGATACACTCCTGATCACATATCAGTGACAGATCACCTTCAGAGGTCATCTTGGAAATATCAGCCTTCTCATTCTCAAAGCCGTTAGCCCACAGAAAGTAGAGTTCTCTGTAGACTTCCTTCTTAAAAGACTCAAAATCACGCGTAAGGGGCTCAGCCAGGACCTTACTGCCGAGATTGAAGATATACTGCATATATGACACTTCAAGATAGCTCGGAACCGAGAAATACTTGAAATAAGCCGCTACATCACGGCTGTTGTAGATATATTTGCGCAAAAAGACATCTCCTGTCCGCATAATAATTCATTGTGAATTATAGCATAAACAAGCTAATATACTTATTAAAAATATAAGAGATATTGGGCAATCGGATTTTAAGCCGGAGTACCGCCGCCGATAACGCCTGCTGCTCCAAGTATCAGAACAAGGATTCCGAGGCCGATACGATACCACCCGAAGCATGAGAACGTATGCTTTCTGATGAATGCCATGAGCTGCTTGATGATAAGAAGGCTGACACCGAATGCCGTAACCATTCCAACCAGAAGAAGTCCGACCTCATGACCGGTTACTCCGCCATCATACTTAATGATCTTAAGAAGGCTTGCGCCGAACATTACGGGTATTGCAAGGAAGAAAGTAAACTTGGCAGCAGCCTCCCTCTTGATTCCGATCGCGATCGATCCTACGATCGTGGAACCGGATCTTGAAGCTCCAGGGAAAATAGCAGCCAGGAGCTGGAAAAGTCCGATCGCAAGAGCATGTCCCCAGTTGAGCTGGTTTACTGTCTTAACAACAGGATTTCTGTTCTTCATAAGATATTCGACAACGATAAAAGCAACGCCAAATACGATAAGCGCTATGGCTACCACGAAATAGTTATAGAGATGCTCATCGAGCCAGTCATCGAAAAGAACACCGATAATCGCTGCAGGAACGCACGCTAAAGCAATCTTGAGCCATAAGATGATCTTATCCTTCATTACATATCTGCCGATGCCGTTCCTTGAGAACGGATGATCGTTATTCTTTAAGCCAAAAGGCCATATCTCTTTCCAGAAGATAACAACAACTGCCATAATGGCACCTAACTGGATGACTACAAGATAAAGGTCATAGAATTCGGGCGAGACATTGAGCTTCATGAACTCATTTAAGATGATCATATGTCCCGTAGAACTTACGGGAAGCCACTCGGTAATGCCTTCAACAACGCCGAAGATAAAAGCAACAAAATAATCCCAGATCATATTCTAAACTCCTCTTTTCCTTAAAACCCCAAAATCATAACACATTAATCATTCTGTTATATGCGCAAACTACGGCACGAACGGAAGATTTTGTGACAGAGCTTGATACTCCGGCACCGATATAGGTCTGTTTATTGGCTTTATTGGCTATCTCGATGTATGTGATAGCCGCAGAGTCAGAACCTGATTTCATGGCATGCTCTGAATAGTTGGAGATCGAGAACTCGACACCTGTATAGTCGCAGAAGCCTCTGACAAAAGCATCCAAAAGACCGTTACCCTTACCTTTGATGGTAACTTCCTTGCCGTGGTCAGTAATAAGTGCCTCTACAGTGGATACCTGGTCGCTATCCTGTGACTCCGAGAAGTTCTTCAGGCCGTAAGGCTCAAGGACATTGATATATTTATCGTCGAACAGATCGAAGATCTGCTGCGGCGTAAGCTCATTCTCCGTGCCGTTTTCCTCCGTCGCAGCCTTAACTACAGGCAGGAAATCACGCTGGAACGCCTTCGGGAGCTGGACTCCGAAATAAGTCTCCATGACATATGCGATGCCGCCCCTGCCGGACTGGGAATTGATGCGGATGATAGGCTCATATTCTCTTCCGACATCCTTCGGATCGATCGGAAGATAAGGAACGGCCCAAATGGTCTCTCCCCTTTCCTCCATCTTCTTTCTGCCCTTATTGATCGCATCCTGGTGTGATCCTGAAAAAGCCGTAAATACGAGCTTTCCTGCCCATGGGTGCCTGGGTTCGACCTTCATGCCGGTAAGTTCTTCATAGATATCGATCGTCTTATTGATGTTTGAGAAATCAAGTCCCGGGTTGATCCCGAGCATCATCATATTGATCGCAAGCGTAATGATATCAACGTTTCCGGTCCTCTCACCGTTGCCGAACAATGTGCCTTCGACTCTGTCAGCGCCGGCCATGAGTCCGAATTCAGATGTGGCTACGGCAGTTCCCCTGTCATTATGGGTATGGAGCGATACGATAATGGAATCCCTCCACTTGGTCTTAGAGCAGAAATACTCGATCTGATCCGCATAGACATTGGCCGTCTGATACTCAACTGTCTCAGGCAGGTTAATGATCGCCTTCTTCTCAGGTGTGGGCTGCCATACCTCAAGAACGCTGTCGCAGATCTTTACGGCAAAATCGAGCTCGGTATCGGAGAAAGCCTCCGGTGAATACTCAAGGATAAAGTTCGTACCGCTCTTGTCCTCATTTATCCTGCCGATTATCATTTTCGCGCCATCTACGGCAAGCTTGATGCATTCATCGCATGAGAAGTCGAAAACAACGTCTCTGTGAAGAGTGCTGGTCGCGTTATACAGGTGGATAATGACATTCGGAGCGCCCTTTACGGCTTCCATCGTCTTATCGATTATGTGTTCTCTGGACTGCGTTAAGACCTGGATGGCAACATCTGAAGGTATCAGCTTGTTGTCGATCAGGTATCTGCAGAAGTTATAGTCAGTATCGGAGGCTGCCGGGAACCCGATCTCGATCTCTTTGAATCCGATGGAGCATAAATATTCAAAGAATTCGACCTTTTCCTCCAAAGTCATGGGGACTTCAAGGGCCTGATTACCATCTCTTAAGTCAACAGAACACCATATGGGTGCCTTGGTTATCTTGTTCGAAGGCCACTTTCTGTCCGGCAGGTCGACTGTCGGATGAGCCTTATATCTACGGTAATTCATGTCAGCCATAAACTCTCCTCCACCTTAGAAGCTTAAAGCCTGTTAAAGTTCATTCACGAGGTCTCTGAACATATCGCCTCTGTGCTCGAAATGTCTGAAATGGTCGTAGGACGTACCTATAGAAGACATAATAACAATCTCTCCGGGTTTTGCCCACTCTCTTGCCTTTGCGATGGCTTCCTTATAAGCATTTACGACATTGTCGCGGGTCTTCGGGAACTCGTAGACATCACCTTCCTTGTCAGGGATCCTGTATATCTCATAAGGTCTTCCGTGAGCTTCCTTTGCGATGATATCAGTTACAAGGTCAGCATTAGACCCGTAGATTATGATCCTGTCACAGACTTTAAGGATGGCGTCTCCGAGTTTGCTGTAGAGGCACTTCTTGTCAGCGCCGCCGCAGATAAGAACGCCTTTCTCGTTTCTTGCAGCCAGAGCGTTCATAGTATTGAGCGAACGGTTCGGTGAAGTATCGATTGATGAGTTATACCACCTTACGCCGTCAAGTTCTCTGATAAACTCGATCCTGTGCGGAACGCCCTTGAAGTTCCTTGCCACATAGGCAATGTCTTCAGGCTTTACATAATCGATTACCGCGCATGTTGCAGCAAGGAAATTCTCAACATTATGAACGCCGGGGATAAATATCTCATCCATGCCGCAGATATCGTATTTATCGCCGTTCTCATCGTAGATGAGCCTGCCGTCTTCGGTATATGCCCTTGGATACAACGGGGAATCAGATCTCATGACCTTTCCCTTGTTGGCAGAGAAAAGCTTGACCCTTCCTCTTGCTATATCCTTCATCTCATATGTCAGGTCACAGCCCGCATTAAGAACGACCTTACCGACAGGTCCCTGATTCCTGAACGCATTTACCTTAGCCTGGATATATTCATCGTAATCCTTATGGAAATCCAGGTGGTTAGGCGTGATATTGGTTACGATGGCTACATCAGCCGGAGTGTTCATGCCAAGGAGCTGGAATGAAGAAAGCTCCAAAACGACCTTATCTTCAGGCTCGATCTCGGCAACACGGTCAAGGAGCGGAGTTCCGATGTTGCCGCCGATCCATACCTTATATCCCGCATGCTTTAATATCTCTGCCGTAAGCGTCGTAGTTGTTGTCTTGCCGTCAGATCCGGTAATCGCAAAGATCTCTGCAGGACAAAGGTTCATGAAGAGCTCCATCTCCGTCGTAAGGATTGAACCCATATCTTTCAATGCCTGAAGCTCCGGAGTCTCAAATCGCATCTTCGGAGTCTTAAAGACGATGTCATAATGCTCATCTCTTAAATGAGTCAGGTAAGATTCGCCCAAAGACCACTTGATATCCTGTGATATCTCCTTCAGAGCAGCGATATTCCTGCTCAATACAGGGTCTTCTTCAGTCATCTTGTCGCATGCCGTAACATCAGCGCCCAATGAAATGAGCCACTTGATAAGAGGTGTATTGGAAATGCCGATGCCTATAACTGCAGCCTTCCTGCCCTTTATGTAGTTCTTAAACTCGTCAAACTTATAGTTAGCCATGTTTTCTCCTTATCCGGATATATACGAAGCATAGAGCTTACTGTAGAATCCGCCGTTTGCGATAAGCTCATCGTGAGATCCGATCTCAGATACCCTGCCACCGTCTATTACGACGATCTTATCGCAGGATGTGATCTGCGAGAGCCTGTGCGCGATTATTATGCTTGTTCTGCCGTTCAGAAGCTTCTTTACGGCTTTCTGGATACGGTCTTCAGTGACAACGTCAACGGACGACGTAGCTTCGTCCAATATAAGGATTGAAGGATCGGAAGCCATTGCTCTTGCTATTGTAAGGAGCTGTTTCTGGCCTTCGGATATATCATCCCTGTCGTTATCCAACATCTCATTATAACGCTTTGGCAGTTTTCTGATAAAAGAATCACAGCCGGCCTTTTTGCTGGCTTCAACAGCCTCTTCTTCAGTAATGTGACTGCCTGAGAACCTGATATTCTCCATTACGGTATCATCAGAAAGCCATGTATCCTGTGAAACAAATCCTATATAATGCCTGAGTTCTGACCGCGGAATTTCAGTTATGGACTTGCCGTTTATCAGGATATCACCCGAATCCGGTTCATAGTAACGCATGAGAAGGTTAATGAGCGTGGTCTTTCCGCATCCCGTAGGTCCGGCAATCGCAAAGGATTCGCCCTTCCCTACCTTAAATGAGATATCCTGCAGAACAGGTCTGCCCTCAACGTATGAGAAAGAGACATTCTTAAACTCAATATCGAACTGTACATCCTTTGAAGGAAGGTCGTCTCTTAACGGTTCTTCCGGTATCTCAGGGCTGTCTAAGTATTCAAAGATCCTGGCAAGACATGCAAAACTGTCGGAAAGCTCAGTATAAACCGCCGACAAATCGTTAAACGGCTTCATGAACTGGTTTGCATAAGCTAAAAGCGAAGTCAGAGCACCAACCGTGATCGAACCGCCGATACCTGCAAGACAACCTGTAAGCACGACGCCTGCATAGATCAGAGCATTTACGAATCTTGATGACGGGTTGCTGATTGATGACAGGAATGTAGCCTTCGTAGAAGTCTTACGGTATTCTCCGTTTATCTCATCGAAGCCTGATATCCTTGCATCTGTTACGTTATAGAGCTTGCATTCCCTGAAGTTGTTAACAGATTCTGCAACAAAGGAGGTCTGCTTGGATCTGATCTCAGCCTGTTTTGCGAATGACTTATAGGCACCTTTTGCGATAGCTGTCGATACTGCAATCGACACAGGTGTAAATATAACGACGATAAGCGATATCTTCCAGTTGATAAGGAACATGACGATCAGAGTGATGATGATAGTGGCAATTCCTGAAGCAAACTGGTTCAGGAATAATAGCATGCCGTCTGATACGGTCTCCACATCACTTATAATGAAGCTCTGGAGTTTCCCAGCAGAAGTCTTATCGATATAAGACATCTTTACCCTGTGCATCTTTGAATAAGTAGCATTCCTCAGGTTCTGTCCTATGGCATATGCAATACGGTTATTCATCTTGATAAGCGCAAACTGCAGTAATGCGGCAACGACGATGAGACCGGCAATGATAAAGATGCACTTAATAAGTTCATCCGTGTTACCGAGATCATCTATTGCCCTTCCGGCAAAATAAGGAATCGCAACTGTAGCTCCGCCAAACAGCAGACCGATTATTACAGAAAGCACGACAAGACCTGAAGCACCCTTCAGATAAGAGAACAGACGCTTTAATGACTTTGCATTCATGATACGGCGCCTCCCTTCATCTGAAGAGAATTCATGTATCTGTAGTTCTCGGAGATCTTAAGCAATTCATCATGAGGAGCTATAGCCTCGATCTTACCGTCATCCATGAGCACTATCCTGTCACAGTTCATACAGGTCCTGACCTTTTGTGATACAAGGATAGTAGTGGGCTTTACGGGGAGTTTGGAGAGATTATTAAGAAGCCTCTTCTCTGTTCCCCAGTCCAATGCTGAAGTTGAGTCATCAAGGATAACAAGACCCGGCTTGCCGGCAAGAGCTCTGGCTATTCCAATCCTCTGCCTTTGACCGCCGGACAGTCCTGCGCCGCCGTCTGATATGACGAAGTCAAGGCCTTCCTTCTTGGCTGCGATCACATCGTCACTGCAGGAAGCCCTGCATGCCGATTCGATATCTTCAGATGTTAATGAAGTCCTGCCAAGAGTAATGTTGTCTTTAAGAGAACCCTTGAACAATCTTGTCTTCTGAAGGCTCATGGCAACTGTTTTCGAGAGGCTCGAAACGGAAATATCCTTGATATTCGTGCCGTTTATGTCGACTTCACCTTCACTTGCGTTATAGATTCCGGCGATAAGCGCTGCAGCAGTGGATTTGCCGCAGCCGGTACTTCCGATAATGCCTATTGTCTCACCGGGCTTGATATCTATCGAAAAGTCTTTAACGGATTCTTCCACATTGCCCTGATATGTGAATGAGACATTCTTCATTGATACAGCAAGCGGTGTACCTGAAGGAAGCTCTTCTGAGCCGTTATTAGCCGTGCTTGTTATCTCCATCAGGCCTTCTGCTCTCTTAAGGCATGCATATGCTCTGGATACAGACACGATAAGATTAGCAAGCTTAACGAGCTCTATGAGGATCTGTGACATGTAGTTATAGAGAGCAACGACCTGTCCGTCGGTTAATGTTCCTGCGTTGAAATGAATGGATCCCCTGTAGATTAAAAGACAGATACCGAGATTGACAACCGCATAAGTTAAAGGATTAAGCCAGGCAGCAAAATCCGCAGCCTTTACTTGAGAAATCTTAAGATTACGGCTCTTTTGCTCGAACTTCTCATAATCATTTTGAGTCTTGTTAAAACCTCTGATAACTCGTTCTCCGGCAATACCGTTCGCAGTCTTCTTAACAAGGCTGTCAAGGCCCGTCCTGGACTCCTTATGCCTCAGAATGGAGAACTTCATGTTAAATGCGATCACGACAGCAAGAAGCGCCGTGCAGGCTACAAGGATCAATGCAATGGACGGCTTAACCGTCGCAGCCATTATGCAGGCGCCGACAACGATAAAAGGCGATCTTAAAAGAAGCCTTAAGAACAGATTGATGCCTGTCTGGATCTGGTTAACATCTGATGTAAGGAGCGTTACCATTCCTGATGAACCGATCTTCTCATAGTCACTGACAGACAATGTCTGGAGCTTGTCATGAAGGCTCTTTCTGATCGCGGAAGAGATACCGGTCGCTGAATAAGCAGCAAAATACTGTGCCGTTATGGCGCTAGCAAAACCAACAACCGCAAACAGCACCAGTATCGGAACATGAGACCATACATAAGCCGCATCACCCTTCCTGATGCCGTTATCGATTACGCCCGCCACGATAAGCGGGACCGTAAGTTCAAAGCATGCTTCCAAAAGCTTAAATACAGGACTTAAGATCGAAGCGGCTTTATATTTACCGATATGGTCGATTAAAAGCTTCATGATCAGATATCAGACAACCCCTGCATGAATTTATTGGATTCTCGGATAACCTCATCCAAGTCGATGGTTGTGTATTTGCCGTCCTCATAAAGGATCTTACCGTCGATCATGGTCATCTTAACGACAGAATTATCAGCGCTGTAGATGATATTCCTTACGATGTTGTTCTCAGGCTGCATCGAAGGCTTATTCATGTCGATCATGATGATGTCAGCCTTCTTGCCTTCAGCAAGGACATCAGAATCCTTAAGGCCCATACACTGAGCGCCGCCAGCAGTTCCTGCCTTAAGGATTACAAACGGATCAACGGCAGCCGCATTATGTGTCTCTACGTTCGAAAGTACCGTATCAAGGTACATCTCACGGAACATGGAAAGTGCATTGTTAGAGCCGGCTCCGTCAGTACCTATGGCGATCTTCATATCATTTTCGATGAACTTATAGACAGGCGTGATACCGCTTGCAAGCTTCAGATTGGAGCATGCATTGAATACTGACCAAAGTCCGCGCTTTTTGAAGATATCCCGGTCTTCATCGGTGAACCACACGCAGTGGAATCCGCCGCCGCCGAAATCGAAGATACCGAGCTTATCAAAGAGAACAGCCGGCGTAACGCCGTATCTTTCCTTACATCCTTCAACTTCATCAGACGTCTCGGAAATATGGGTAAACACAGGTGCCTCATACTTGTGGGCAAGCTCTGACATATACTTAAGATTATCTTCGCATGTCGTATATTCGGCATGGAAGCCTAAGATGAAAGATACGAGCGGGTCGTATGAATTAAGTTCGTTATAGTATTTTTCGAGGCTTTCAAAGCCGCCGAAATCATTAGCCGCTCCGCAGAAAACATGTCTGAATCCGGTCTCTACAGCAGCTCTGGCATTCTCTTCCCTGTGGAAATACATGTCAAAACATGCAGTAACACCGCCTGCCAGATATTCGGCATATGCAAGCTTTGAGAACCAGTAAACTGCCTCAGGCGTTAGCTTGGCTTCTCTGGGGAAAATAGCCTTGTGAAGCCAGTCGTTAAGACAATACTCGTCAGCCAGGGATCTTGAGAAAGTCATGGCTGAATGCGTATGAGCATTCTTAAGACCGGGCATCAGGAGATTCCCTTTGCAGTCTATCTCACGGTCGAATTTCTTATCAGATGCATCCTTAGAAAGTCCGATATAGCTTATCCTGTCATTTTCAGTCCATAACTCACCTTCGGTTATGCTGTTATCTTTCATCGTAAGGATTCTGCAATTATAAAAACGTACAGACATAAGTTTTCCTTTCTTCCCCGTTATAACAACGGTGCGATCAATCGCAATATTGATTTGAAGAACCATACAAATACGTTGGGTTTCTTCCTGTATTTCTCGGTAACGTCACGGCATTCGCCGAAGGTGTCGATAAAGTCCTGCTTTATATCATTGAGACAATCAGTCCTGTACATATAGACGGCATTCTCAAAGTGATGGTAAAGACTTCTGAAATCAAGGTTAATGGTTCCAACAACGGCGCACTTGTCATCACAAAGGAATGTCTTTGAATGATTGAATCCGGGCGAGTATTCATAGATCCTGACACCGCTTGTAATGAGCATGTTGTAATAAGACCTTGTTACGCTGTATGTCAGCTTCTTATCAGGAATGCCCGGAGTCATGAGCCTTACGTCAACGCCGCGCTTTGCAGCTATCTGCAAGGCTCTTGCCATCTCATCCGACAAAACGAGATAAGGTGACATTATCCAGCAGTATTCCTGGGAATTATTGATCATGTTAAGGTATACATTCTCGCCGACAGGCTCATTATCAAGAGGACTGTCACAATAAGGGACGCAATAACCGGAAGCACCCTCAATAGGAACAAGAGGAATGGCCTCAAAAGTCATCATATCGTCGTCCTTTTTCTTCATATCCGCAAAGTTCCACATCTCGATGAACATTGCGGTAAGACTCTGGACAGCCGGGCCTTCAAGCCTGATGCCGTTGTCCTTCCATCTTCCGTAAGGATTTACGATATTGAAATACTCGTCCGCGATATTATAACCGCCCGTATATCCAACCCTGCCGTCAACGACGGTTATCTTTCTGTGGTCACGGTTGTTCATGAACAGTGAGACGACAGGGTATGCAGGATTGAATGCGTTGCACTTGATGCCTTCAGATTCAAGGACCTTTACAAAATTCCTGTTGATGAAAAGGAATGAGCCCACATCATCATATAAGACTCTGCAGTCAACGCCTGCGGCCGCTCTCTCCTTCAATGCCTCATGCAAAGGCTCGAACGCTTCCTTTGTCTCGATCGCATGATACTCGAGATATACGTATTCCTTAGCCTTCCTGATATCCTCGATCTGCGCCTTGTAAGCATCATAAGCGACAGGATAATACTTGATATCCGTGCCTTCGTAGATCGGGAATTCAAAGCCTCTCAAATACCTTGCATTTGAAGCCCTTGCAGGGTCTTCCTTCTTGAACCCTTCGAAAATATCATCGTTATAGTTCAGATGGGAGAATACCATCATGTCAACCTTCTCGAGACGTCTCTTGATCTTATGCTTGGAGCTTGAGAAGTTGTTGAGGACGTAGAAAAGCAATCCCGGCACCGGAAAGAGCAGGATAACGATTACCCATATAAGCTTAAATACGCCGTTGTGATCTCTGGAATTGATGCCCAATGCGACGATCAAAGACAGAGCTCTTACAGCAATATCAAGCGGCGGGAAATAACTTCCGAGATAATATAAAAGAACGATAAAACCTACTAACTGCGCAATTACGAGCAGTCCGAAGACAATAATCCTTCCGATACTGTTCTTGATAGCAGTTTTGCGTTCTACCGTTCTTTTCTTAGCCATTATCCGATGTTCTCGATAAATGCTTTATATCCGAGATAGAGATAGTAAAGGTCGATCTTGGAAATAACCTCAACAGGTGCGTGCATTGACCATACGGGTACACCCATATCGACAACGTCCATACCGAGTTCAGCCATTATTGCAGCGATAGTTCCGCCGCCGCCTGCATCGATTCGGCCGAGTTCACCGGTCTGCCACGGGATCGAATTCTTTTCGAAGATGTCTGTGATCTCGGCAATGAAATCGCCTGTAGCTTCTGAGCAGCCGGACTTGCCTCTGGCACCCGTATACTTCTCGATCTTAAGACCGTGAGACATGAATGCGGTGTTATTCTTCTCGAAAACGGAAGAATACTTGGGATCGTAAGCTGTCGTTACATCCGTAGAGAGCATCTTTGTTGCTGCAAGAGCCTTACGGAACTTCAGCGTATTAAACTTGTCGATACCGCCTTCGGCTTTTGCAAAGACTTCCATGAGGAAGTTCTCATAAAGATTGGATGTAGCACCGGAATTGGAGTAGGATCCGATCTCTTCCTTGTCTGTAAGGAGGCAAACGCATGTCTTCTTGGGCTTCTCCTGGGCAAGAAGTGCTCTCAATGCAGGATAAGCACAGACTTTGTCGTCGTGGCCGTATGCAGCAATATAAGCACGGTCAAAACCGACATCTCTGGCGTGTGTTGCAGGAACGATCTCGATCTCGGCAGAAACAAAATCCTTTTCCTTTATGCCGTACTGCTCGAAAAGGATCTTCAGAACGCCTGCTTTGAAGATATCAGATGACTTCTTATCATCTTTGCAGGGAATTCCGCCGATTACTACGTTAAGGTCTTCAGCAGGAATGAAATCAGATGCTTTCTTCGTCATCTGCTCATTTCCAAGGTGCGGAAGAAGGTCAGTGATATAGAATACCGGATCTGTATCCTTCTCACCTACTACGATCTGATGAGCCTTGCCGTCATTTGTAAATACAACGCCGTGTACAGCCAAGGGGATCGTAGTCCACTGATACTTCTTGATACCGCCATAGTAATGGGTCTTGAAGTAAACAGTATCGTTATCCTCGTAGATCGGATTGGGCTTTAAGTCCAGTCTCGGCGAATCAATGTGGGCACCAAGGATGTTAAATCCTTCAGCAGGACTCTTCTTACCGATAACAGCAGCTGCAAAGCCCTTGCCCTTAATGCTCTGGTAGACCTTGTCACCGGGCCTTAATGTGTCCTTCGTAGCGATATCGACATATCCAAGGTCCTCTGCTGCGGCAATGGCATTTGCGGCAAATTCGCGTTCTGTCTTGGAATTATCCAAAAATGCCTTATATTCCTCGGCAAAATTAAAAGTAGCTGTCATATCATCTTCTGAAGCTACCTCATAAAGGTTGGGAAATTCAGCGAAAAGCTCGCTTGTCTTGATCTTTTTGGTTTCTTTTTTCTTAGGCATAAGTATCACCTCTTTCTAATGAACTTATGATACCATAAAGTAAAATAAAATCTTTTAAATTAAGGGGACAAAATGATAACTGACGGACATAATCATACAAAACACTTCTCAGTTGATGCAGGACAGACCATAGAGGAACTGATAAATGAAGCAAAATCAAAGGGGTTTAACAGGATCGGAATCACTGAACACTACGAAATAGACTATGTCGACGACGGCCTTAACTGGATGTTCGACCTTGAAGAATATAACAGGACATTTGAAGAATGGCGCAAAAAAGCGGGTGATTTCGAGCTCCTCAAAGGCATTGAATTCGGATATCAGACGCATGTAGCCGAAGAGATCGATAAAGTTGCTGCTTCAATCCCTCTGGATGTGGTCCTCATGAGCGTTCATCTGTTCAGAGGCAAGGATTTTTATGTGGACCGCGAATGTTACCGTATGCCCGCCAAAGAGCTCCACAGCGAGTATATAAACATCATGGCCGAGATGTGCGAAAAGTGTAATAATTTCGATGTCGTGGCACACTACGACTACATCAACAGGTATGCTGACAACAAGAACGATTTCGTTACATACGATGAATGCCCCAGGGAATTCGACAGGCTTTTCGAAGCAATGATCTCCAAGGACAAAGCCCTGGAGATCAATACAAAATCGATCCAAAAGCACAAGGATGGCGGATTTACGAGATTCCTTCCTGATGCTGCCGTTATCAACAGATTCATCGAAATGGGCGGCAAATACATTACCTTAGGGTCCGATTCCCACTTCCCCGGCACATTTGCCGTAAGCTTTAACGAAGCCGTGGAATACCTTAAATCATTGGGTATTAAGGAAACCGTTTACTTCAAGGAGCATAAACCGTATTTCGAAGCGTTGTAATCAATATCAATAAATTAAACAGAGGCTGTCTTACGTTTCAAATAATCTGCAGATATAAAAAACGTGTACTGCATTTGCAGTACACGTCTTTTTCCATTCCTATTTTCCCCAACATTAAGTATCAGAATACGAGCTTAACTTCCCTATCAAATTGTTTTTCTTCACTCGACATTTGGTCAGCATGTCCATTTTTGATCCCGACCTTGATAGAAGCCTGAGTATCAGTTTTTTTCAGCACTTCGCATTTAAAATATACTTTTGAAGAATCATCGTTCGCCGTAATTCCACTCATGCAACAACCATCTATACCGTCATTCTCATAAAAAATGTAAATTCCTACCGGCTCATTTGGTTCTTTTTCTATTTCACCAATAAGAATATATTTATTGATGTCTTTTGCATTCTTATTGTGGTAAATAGAAATTTCAATGCCGTCTTCGTTTAATGTTGACTCCTCAGTATAATTATCTTCATCTGGCTGAAACATTGCCCCGTCACTTATATCAAAAAGCACCGGGTTCTCACTTGATAATTCAAGATTAGTTTCTTGCGTACCAGGATCGATCATTAACATAGATATCGGAAGCATGACACTTGCTGCCAGCAGTAATTGAGCGCCCAGAACTATGAGGGCCAGGCCCCATGGCGCTATCCACTTCCGCTTATCTGTCTCGCCTGATTCCAGGACTTTGTTGGTGTGCTTGTCGTATATGGCTTTATAAATAAAGAAAGCCGCTACAGTAATGATCACTATCATTGGAAATAAAATTGTATAAACACCGATTGAAACTACTGTCATAATTTTTTCCCCTTTAAATTCCTATTCTTTCTCTGAAAATGTAGTAATAACTTCTGGTTACATCGACTTTGGATCCGTTAGTCATATGCAGGATGAATTTCTGGAGCAAGGATGATTCGATACGTTTTATCTTCTTAAGGTTTACGATCGAGGAATTGCTTACTCTCAAGAAACGTTCTGCCGGCAGAACCTGTTCAAGCGCTTTAAGCCTTTCCCCTGAATTGTAAGTACCATCCGAAGCATGGATTATTATGTCGTGACCCATGCTCTCGATAAAACATATGTCATTGACGTCAATGAAGAACTGCTGGTCTTCCCTTTTTCCGGCTATGTAATTAACTTCACCGCCGCGGCGGATAAGTGCATACTTCGAGTCAGGATCGTCAATTATCCCCATAGATTCCAGGCTCTTTCTTATCGGATCTTCAGGATCCAGCATTAATTTGATGTTCACACGTTGCTCTCCTTTCATCTGAATAGAAGATACAACAAAACATTTTCAAAATCTCGATTTTCGAATGATTTGCAAGGTTTGGAACACAGATTGCAAAAAATAAAGCCCGGCATGAACCGGGCCTGAAAACTTAAGTTGTTATTACTGATTATTTCTCGTTCTTCATACCGGACAGGAAAGCATTTATGAAGCCGTCAAGATTGCCGTCCATAACGGAATCAACATCGACCTCTTCATATCCTGTTCTGTTGTCCTTAACGAGCGTATAAGGACAGAAGACGTAGGATCTGATCTGTGAGCCCCATGCGATCTCCATCTGGTTGCCCTTTAAGTCTTCGATCTTCTCCATCTCAGATGCCCTGGCGAGCGCGAAAAGCTTGGCCTTCAGCATTCTCAAACATGTTTCCTTATTCTGGAGCTGTGATCTTTCTGCCTGGCAGGAAACAACGATTCCAGTAGGGTTATGAGTCATACGGACAGCCGTATCGGTCTTATTGATGTGCTGGCCGCCCTTACCTGTCGCACGGTAAGTATCGACACGGACATCAGCCATATCGATCTTGATATCGTCTTCAGTCTTCTGGTCCAGTTCAGGGATAACTTCGCACGAAGCAAAGGAGGTATGTCTTCTGCCTGCAGCATCAAAAGGAGATATTCTTACGAGACGGTGAACACCAAGCTCAGACCTTAAGAAACCGTAAGCATATTCACCTTTGATCATGACGGATACAGACTGGATACCTGCCGTATCACCTTCAACATAATCAAGTTCTTCAACGCCAAAGCCGTGGCTTTCTGCCCATCTGGTGTACATTCTGTAGAGCATTGAGCACCAGTCCATGGCCTCTGTTCCGCCGGCGCCTGCGTGAAGCGTGATAGTTGCATTATTTGCGTCATAAGGACCTGTAAGAAGTGTCTCAAGACGCATCTTCTCGAAGTCTTCCTTGAATTTAGCTGATGAAGTCTTGAGTTCTTCTAATGAATCGAGATCCTCTTCCTCATTAGCGAGCTCACAGAGAGCCAGAAGGTCCTCACGCTCGGCAACAAGAGCGTTATAGCTCTCAACCTTCTTCTTAAGTCTGCCTAATGTCTGCTGGATCTCCTGCGCCTTATCGACGTTATTCCAGAAGTCCGGCTCCTGCATGCGGTTCTCGTATTCGCTTATCTGGTCAGATACGCGGTCAATGTGAAGAGCATCCTTAAGCTCTGCTACAGGCACTTCGTAAGATTCAAGATCGAGTCTTATGTTGTCAAATTCAAGCATTGATTACCCCTTTTTATGTTCTTCAACAAATTCTTTAACAAGTCTCATTGCTTCCTTGATGTCTTCCAAAGAAGCAGCATAACTGATACGTACAAAGCCTTCACCGCACTTGCCGAAAGCGTTGCCGGGAACTATGGCGACGTGCTTTTCGAGCAATAGCTTCTCACAGAATTCCTCAGAAGTCAGTCCGGTAGACTTGATGCAAGGGAAAGCATAGAAAGCTCCATAAGGCGTGAAGCACTCAAGGCCTGCGTCCCTTAAGCCCTGAACGATAACTCTTCTTCTGTGGTTATATTCATCCCGCATCTTCTTGACCTCATCATCAGAGTTCATTGCTGCTTCGATAACAGCAAGCTGTGATGTAGAAGGCGCACACATAATACAGTACTGGTGGATCTTTACCATGGGAGCTATAAGCTCATGAGGTCCTGCTAAGTAACCTACTCTGAAACCGGTCATGGCATATGACTTCGAAAAGCCGTTTACCATAACTACTCTGTCTCTTAATTCGGCAAACTGTGTAAGAGAAGCAGGCTTACCGTCAAGATAGTTCAGCTCGCAGTAAAGTTCATCGGAAAGAACTATAATCTCAGGGTGTCTCATAAGGACATCCTTGATCTTAGCCCAATCCTCAAGTGTCATGACGGCACCTGTAGGATTGTTAGGATAACCTACGATCACATACTTCGTCTTATCAGTAATCGCTGCTTCGAGTTCTTCAGGCATGAGCTTATAGTTGTTCTCAGGCTTAGTCTCGACAATTACGGGAACACCGTGAGCAAACTCTACTGTTGCCTTATATGCAACGAAGCAGGGTTCGACAACGATTACCTCATCACCCGGATTGATAAGAGCCCTGGCAGCAAGGTCAAGGCCTTCAGAACCGCCAACGGTGATAAAGATCTCCGTCTTGGCGTCGTAATTTACACCGTATCTTCTCTTAAGATAATCGGCGATAGCAATTCTGGAATCGATATATCCGGAATTGGGTGAATAATGGGTATATCCGTCGATAATGGAATTAATAGCAGCTTCTCTGATCGTCCAGGGAGTAACAAAGTCAGGCTCACCTATGGAAAGTGAGATTACATGACCCTTCATCTCATTGGCAAGATCAAAGAACTTCCTTATTGCAGACGGCGGAACCTGCTGTACTGCTTTGGAGATCTTGGAATCGTAATCAAAACTCATAAGATGATAGCCTGCCTGTCGTCAGTATTCGGATTATCGTAGATTATACCATTCGCCTTATACTTCTTAAGGATGAAGTGTGTTGTCGTCGAAAGAACGCCTTCCATAGTAGCGATCTTCTCAGTAACGAACGTAGCGATATCTCTAAGGGTCCTGTCCTCATAGATGATCATAAGGTCAAAGCCGCCGCTCATGAGGTAGCATGCAGTTACCTTGTCATACTTGCTCAGGATCTGGGCAATATGGTCATAACCCTTGTTCTTTACGGGTGTGATCCTTACTTCGATCATACCGATGCAGTTATCAGGTGCCTGCTTTTCCCAGTTGATTATCGTGTTATAGCCAAGGATGATGTTCTCATCCTTAAGACGCTTGATTTCGGCTTCCACATCCGCGGCGGTAGTACCGAGCATAACGGCAATCTCTTCAGAAGAGAGTCTTGCGTTGTTCTCAATAAGTCTTAAAAGCTCTAAATCGTCTATCATGTGGAAACTCCTTTACTATAAATTGCAAAATCTCCCGCAACAAATTTGCGGGAGATTGTTGCTTTAATTCAGTTTATTCAGATTCTTGCTACGCCTGTATCACGTGCGGCCTGTGCAACAGCAGCTGCAACAGCCTTACCTACTCTTGCGTCAAACGCATCAGGAAGGATGTAATCAGGATTGAGCTCAGCATCAGATACGATGCCTGCGATAGCGTTAGCTGCAGCGATCTTCATCTCGTCGTTGATATCGGAAGCTCTTACATCGAGAGCACCACGGAAGATGCCGGGGAATGCAAGAACGTTGTTAACCTGGTTCGGGAAGTCGGAACGGCCTGTAGCCATAACTGCAACACCTGCCTTCTTAGCTTCATCAGGAAGGATCTCAGGTATAGGGTTAGCGCAAGCGAAAACAACAGGATCCTTAGCCATTGTAGCTACCATGTCTGCTGTGAGAACGCCCGGAGCGGAAACACCGATGAAAACGTCAGCGCCAACAATTACGTCAGCAAGAGAACCGGCCTTCTTCTCGGGATTTGTGATCTTAGCCATCTCTTCCTTAGCGGAGTTGAGGCCTTCTCTTCCCTCATAGATAGCACCCTTTCTGTCGCAGAGGATAACATTCTTGAGACCTCTGGAGATGAGGAGCTTTGTGATAGCCGTAGCAGCAGCGCCTGCGCCGTTAACTACAACGTGGATATCTTCCATCTTCTTGCCGACGATCTTAAGAGCATTTGTAAGACCTGCAAGTGTGATAACTGCTGTACCGTGCTGGTCATCGTGGAAGATCGGGATGTCACATCTTTCCTTAAGCTTCTTTTCGATCTCAAAGCATCTAGGAGCTGAGATATCCTCGAGGTTTACACCGCCGAAAGAACCTGCGAGAAGAGCAACTGTATTAACGATCTCATCAACGTCCTTGGAACGGATGCAGAGAGGGAATGCATCTACATCACCGAAAGCCTTGAAGAGAGCGCACTTACCTTCCATAACAGGCATACCTGCCTCAGGTCCGATATCACCAAGACCTAAAACTGCTGTACCGTCTGTAACAACAGCAACGAGGTTATGTCTTCTTGTGTATTTGTAAGAGAGGTCAACATCCTTCTGGATCTCAAGACAAGGAGCTGCAACACCGGGTGTGTAAGCGATTGCGAGTTCTTCCTTTGAACTTACGGGAGCCTTGGCAATAACTTCGATCTTACCAGCCCACTCTTCATGCATCTTAATTGCTTTTTCATTAACGTCCATACTTATGAACCTCCGTTTTTAATCTTAACGCACTAATAATAAATATAAATAAATGCAAAAACAATCTCGGGATTATAAGATTTTTTACTCAAATCAGCCTATTTATTGTCGTTTTGAACAGTAAACAGGAATCAAGGATTATGCATCAGATCGCGAAAGGCCTCTTATTGCCCTTAATGGGGAAATCCTTCATTGTGCAGTATGCAAGTCCAGCAAGCCTCGCAAATGACAGCCAGATCCAGGTGGTAACCGCCGCATCAACTATATAAAAGGCCGTCATTGAGACATTGGCAAGCAGCGGAACGGTAAAATCAACAAGAAGGATCGCCAGAAGGATTATGCCTATGCTCCTCATATTTACAAAATAGTACTTGGCCGAGAGCTTTACAGAATAAGGAAGCGCACTGAATAAGCCCTTGTCGCCT